>Ga0180433_10005553_pt1 | contig 16974 bp, 9 predicted proteins | sample SS_ome_8_FD_132980 | JGI IMG/M metagenome (GOLD analysis project Ga0180433, IMG submission 132980) | Hypersaline lake sediment archaeal communities from the Salton Sea, California, USA - SS_1_D_1 metaG | ecosystem: Environmental > Aquatic > Non-marine Saline and Alkaline > Hypersaline > Sediment... | reverse complement strand
GCCTGGGCAAACTCAGTAGGCCTTTCGCCCAACTCCACCGTTAGCTTCTTGCGATCCCCGTCCCTGAGAACCACAACACCCACTTTCTTGCCCATTCCCTTTTGGGCGACATTAAGCCTGAAATCGTCAACATCTCCAGTCACCGGATTGCCGTCCAGTTCGACTATTATGTCCCGTCTCCGCATACCGGCTTTGTCGGCGGGCGAGTCCTCCACCACTGAACCCACAAGGATACCCGACTTGGGCTCGACACCCAGCGCATCCGCCAGATCCCGGTCGATTTCCTGCGGCAGAATCCCCAGATAGCCCCACGACACCTTGCCGAACTCGATTATCTCAGAGGCAACGTGTTTGATCATATTGATCGGGATTGCGAATCCTATCCCCTGACCCAGGGGGTTTATCGCGGTATTCATTCCGACCGCTTCCCCCTTGATGTTGACCAGCGGTCCCCCGCTGTTTCCGAAGTTGATAGACGCATCGGTCTGGATGAAGTCCTGAAGCGCAGGCGTGCCTCCCATAATACTCAGCGCCGACCTGCCCTTCGCGCTTATAACCCCAACCGTTACACTGCCTTCCAACCGGCCAAAGGGATTGCCGATCGCGATAGCCCAGTCACCCACCCTTATGGCGTCGGAATCACCCAGGCGGACAAAGGGGAGATCGCCGTCGTCTATCTTCAAAATCGCTATGTCGGTATTGGGATCGGTTCCCACAACCTCAGCGGTGTATTCTGTTTCATCTGCAAGCCTCACAACGATTTCATCCGCGTCCTGAACCACATGGTTGTTGGTCACCACGTAACCGTCCTCACGAAAGATGAAACCGGATGCGTAGCTGGGCACTTCGTACTCACGCTCACGGAAATCCGGGATCAGGTCCCGGAATAACCGGCCGAACGGTTCATCGAAACCGAAATCGCGCCCAGACGTTACCGTCTTCTTGGTGTCAATGTTCACCACACCCGGCATCACCTGCTCGGCCACCGCAACGAACGGACTCGGTTCAATCCCGCCCCTGAGAGGCGGTGTACTCTGAACCGAAACCGCCTGGCTACCCTGCGAGTTGTCTTCAGCCCGTGAACCCGCCATTTCACAACCCAACACCAGGCTCATGGCCACTATCACTGCCGCCAATGTCGAGATCCTGAACTTCAAGACAGTATCTTCCCCCTTCTTAGAAAACGTATGTTTATCCCTACCTTCCTAAGTTTTGAACCCGAATCCGCTTGAAAAGTTCCGCTATCAGCCGGTGCCCTACTCCCGCACTGACAGCGTTTCGGAGGGGCACACACTACCCCACATCACAGACCATCATGCATTTTACCCGTGCCCCCGCAAAGTGTCAATACTTTTCTTGCCTTACATCAGGCTTTTTGATATATTCTCTTCACCCTTTTTGGACGCTTAATCCGCAGTGGGGGTTGCATTGAAAGTTGGGAATTCTGAAACCCCTGTGTATTTCCTGTCGGATCTGCATCTGGGGGCCTATCCGGACAAAGAGAAGACCTCCATACCCAAGCTGATGGATTTCCTTGCCCACGTCGAACGTGAAGAGGCCCACCTTTGCATCGTGGGGGACCTCCTCGATTTCTGGTTTGAATACCGCACGGTGGTTCCCAGGCGTCCTTTCCGCCTGCTGGCCAGACTCAGGGACATGGTGGATAACGGTTGCCGGGTGACATACGTTGCGGGCAATCATGACTTTTGGGTCGGGGATTTTCTCGAAGATGACGTGGGCCTTACCACATTCACCGACGTTATGGAAACCTCTATGGCGGGCAAGCGCTTCTTCATCTCCCACGGAGACGGTCTGGCCACCACCGGCGATCTGGGATACCGCTTGCTTAAGGGTATCCTCCACAGCAGAGCGGTATCAGAGGCCTTTAGACTGGTCCATCCGGACTTTGGGATAGCCATGGCAGGCCTCTTTTCCCGGGTTAGCAGGCGGTGCAGCTCGCGGAACAACAACGATGTGAGGCCGGAACTTCAGGCCTTCGTCAAGACCAAGGCCGAATCCGGCTTCGACTACGTGGTGCTGGGACACCTTCACAAGCCCAGGCTTTTCGAGGTCGAGGGGACCTCCTGCCTTGTTATCGGCGACTGGATAGACTACTTCACCTACGGCCTGTTCTCCAATGATAAACTCACTCTTGAGGAGTGGCCAACATAGCGTCGCCACTCCTGCGGCAACGACCGGTAGCGTCAGGTCTCCGCGCCCGACGCGGGTATGCCTCGCGGGTCCTGATCGCTCCGGCTCATGTTCTTTGTAGCGTCGCCATGTTTCGTCGGGCATGGAAACCCGACGCTACATATTCGTCCCCACGGGAGTGGGGACGCTACAAGGCGGGAGGGCTACTAGCGGGAAGCTTCAGGCGAAGGAAAGATCGGACCCACCTTGAAAGCCACCGAGATCCTGTGGGTATCGCCCAGGTTGTCCCCCATATCGACGTAGGCATAGTCCACAAGCGTATTGGCCAGTGTTAGACCGAGGCCGAATGTGAGATCCCCATCCTCATAGGCATCACGATAGCCAATCCTGAACATGATCAGTTCCCCTACACCCGCTTCCAGGCCCGCAAGCACGCCCCCGTCACGGTCTCTGGTCTTCTCATAGTCCACGGCCAACCTTGCGGCCAGGTTGCCGGGAAGCCGCAGCGGGCTGTAGCTCATGCCACCCTGAGTGGTGAGCGGAAGGTCGAATTCATCATCGAGATAGCCCATTTTGGGTCCTAAGTCCCTCAGGGCGAAGCCAAGTGAGAAATTGCCGCCGAGGATGGGTCCGGGATATGTGAAACCGGCGCCCAGATCGACCGCGAAACCGGTAGCCGAGTCCCATTCTATCTTCTCATACAGTACCTTGCCGCTGGCCCCGACAGTGATAGCCGGATGGAGCCTACGGGCATAGGTCGCGTCTATGACCAGGTCATAAAACCTGAAGGTGCCCTGCTTGATCCCCACACGATCATAACCTTCGAGCGGTTCGGTGTGGAGACCGGTTACCGAGATTCCGAAAGCATGGTTACGGCTGGCTGTACCGATGGAGAGAGTCTCGAGGTTTATGTCCTGAAACCAGGCCGTGTGGGTGAAGGTAAGAAGACTGCCCTCTATATTTATGAGGTGTGAGGGATTGGCTTGCGCCCAGGTGGCGTCGGTGACGGCGACCCCCACATCCCCCATCGCCGATACTCTCGGTATGGTCGAGATCTTAAGAAAGGTCATGCAGGTTGGCTTAGCGGAAGCAACAGACCCGGCCAGAATCAACGAAACCAGAAGGACCCAGACACCCACTCCCCTCATTCCCATCTCTCTGCTCCTTTGCTTTTTCGGTCGTAAGGGCTGTTCAAGTAATCCTAATGCCAGCCTGACCTGAGTGTCAAGACCTGCAGCGCAAGTCCGTTGTCACCGACGGCGCACCATCGCTTCCCGCTCTGTCGCTGTTCGGAACGACACTCACTGATCCCAGAGCGGCTGCGCTCGGACGCCACCTCTGTAGCGTCGGGGTTCCACCCCCGACGTCGGCCGGGTCTCTGCGCCCGATGCGGGTTCGGGTTCCACCAGAAGCCGCCACATCGCTTCCCGCTCTGTCGCTGTTCGGAACGACACTCACTGATCCCAGAGCGGCTGCGCTCGGGCGCCACCTCTGTACCGTCGGGGTTCCACCCCCGACGTCGGTTCTCACTCCGGTGACGACGAACCAGCCAGTAATTCTTCTACCACCTTCTCCGCTTCTTTTAGAGCATCGGGGGCCTTGTGGGGATTCTTGCCGCCTCCCTGGCAGACTTCGGGCTTGCCGCCCCCCTTACCTTCAACCTCCCGGCAGGCCGCCTTCAGGGCCTCCCGCATATCCACGCCGACATCGCCGGACCGCGAGAAAACAAAATGGAGTGTTTCTTTGCCGCAGGCCAGAAGGGCGATCGCAGCCGGGTCTTCGGTGATCCGCGCGGCCATCTCCCGTATCTCCGCTGGAGTACCTTCCTCCATGTAGGATGAAACAACACGCACACCCCCTATGTCGCGTGCGCTCTCAAGCAGACTTCCCGCCCGATAGCGGGCAAGTTCCAATCTCAGGCCATCGACCTGCTTGGAGAGGTGCTTTCTCTCCTCCAGCAGCTGCGGGATGAGGTCCGGTAAGCCCCTGTCCTTGGTCGTGAGGTCCTGCGCAAGTTCCGCAAGAAACCGGCTCTTCCAGAAATAGTCATCCATGGCAAGCATGCCGCAGATAAACTCGACCCTTGTCGCATCTCTCACCTTCTCCCAGCGGAGAATCTTGATAGGCCCAACCTCCCCGGTCGTCCCGGTATGCGTACCCCCGCAGGGCGACTTGTCGAAGTCCTTCACCTCCACCACCCGGATTAAGTCCCTGTCGATCGGCATTTTGATCCTCAAGCCCTCCACCTCGTGCTTCCCTGCTTCAAAAATCTCAACAGGGCGATTCTCGTATACTATACGGTTGGCAAGGTCCTCGGCGGCCTTGGCCTGTTCCCATGTCAGGGCCGGGGCGTCAATGTCTATGGTGGAGTGTTCCACACCCAGCTTGGATGAAACGGTCGCCGCACCGAGCTGGCGGAGGAAAGACTGGGACAGCACATGCTGCCCGGTGTGCTGCTGCATGTTTATAAGCCTGCGGTTCCAGTCAATCGAGCCACTGACCTTGTCGCCGGGACCGAAATCCGGCCGGCGGGAGATAAGGTGGAGCACCCGGTCCGCTTCCTCAACGACCGCCTCTATTCCTATGCCCTCTATCTCGCCCGCGTCAGCAGGTTGACCGCCGGCTTCAGGGTAAAAACAGGTCCTGTCCAGCTCGACTGCATACCCGCCTGCGCGCGGCTCTACCGCAACGACCCGGGCTTCAAACTCGGTACGGTAGGTATCTTGCTGGTAGAGACGCTCCGTCAACGCCTACTAATCCTTCCCGATTTCCGCCCCTTGCTCGATCTCAGGCTCGGCTGCGCGCAGCTCACGAGGTCGAGGAAGCAGAGCGTCTACCCTGTGTGAGGAAAGAAGATAAACAATATCCGAACCGGTTTTCTTAACGTAGGTCTGCCCGCTTTCATTCACGTTTCCGAAGATCAATTCCTCCCGGAGACCGCCGGTCGCCCTGAATCCGACCGCCGAATCGGGTTCCGCCAGACCTGAGCCCGCAACCGGCATTCTACCTGCAAGCTCATCGGACCTCAGATAGGCAAGTGTCCTCACCAACCTGGTGACCCTGGTTTGATCCGATGCGGAGCTTTCAGGCTCGCTAATGTACCACTGGCCGCCGGCATCACGCCTGAGGGTGATGCCCTCTCCCGGGCGGGTGATCTTGACCTCCTCGATCGTGTCGGGTTCGAGCGCAAAGACTGTGCGGTCCTGCCAGGTTCTCTTACCCCTGTCGAAAACCGCGCGCAGGTAACCAGGCGCAAGCACGACATCGCCGGATGTCACATCACGCACATAGGTGCTCTGGTAATCGGGCCCGGGCTTTCCGACTACAAAGCGCACAAGCGTATCCCCGCGGGCATCCATGATACTCACGAACACGCCGGCTGAATCGACTTTGTAGAGAGCCCGTTTCTCAGGATTCGAGGATATGATGTCCTTCCGAGAAAAACCGGTCACCCTGGTGAGCATATCCTCCACCGCCCCCGCCTCGGCAGGCAACGAATCCTCGCTCTCGACAAACCAGACATCATCGGTTTTGCCGAGAACCGCGGTGGTTTCACTACCTTCTATCACAAGGCGGGCGGCCTCGGCAGTCTCAAAATCCGGGTAGAGCGGCCTCTCACCGCGCCTTATGCCGCCCCCGAACCTGATTGCCAAAAAGACACCGACCAGCACCGCAAGCACTACTATTAGAACCCAGCTGACTTTCAATCTTGCATCACCTGCACTCTCAAGCGTCTACATACCGCGCGGGTAGAGGTCTCCCCTCCGGGCAGACCTCATGTAACGCCTCACAAGTCCCCAAACAATCAGCAATATCGGTATTCCAAAGGTGGAAGCGAACCTTATGGTTGACTTTGCACCCTCACTTATCTCCTCAAGCGGCCGGGCGGTCACCACCCTCGATCTTATGCCGATCAGGCTGTCTCCCAGAGTGAGCCAGTCGACCGCATTGAGGAAGAAAGTACCGTTTTCGGGATACTGAGAGAGGTAATCCGATTCGATGAACCTTGAACTCCCGATCACCAGGATCTGTGTCTCCGGGCTTGCCTCAAGCTTCGTTCCCGTCCATGCCGCCGCCGTGTCCCCCGGCTCAGGGGCCGGCCGGCCGCTGAAGTAGGTCTCGAAACTGCCGCCTATGAGCACGGCCAGATTGCGGGGTCCCATCGGGGTCGTCGGCCGGAACTCCCGCTGCGGATTGAGGTTAAGTTGTTCCGTTTCCGTCCAGGACTGATCGGAGCTCCGGGCAAGCACCTCTATCTCCCCGAAGGTCTCAGGGTCCTTCGTAAACTCAATGCTGCTCACCCACGGGAAGACCACGCGCTCGAGTTGGTTTGTGACCGGGGAATCATCGCTGAAACCCTCTCTCGTAACCATGGGCCAGAGCATGTACGGAACCGTGTAGCGGAAGAAGCCTGTAGAAAAAGTCGCGTTGCCGCACTGTCGATCGAACACCAGATCGGAGTTGACCCTGAGCCCGTAATGTGCGAGCAGGGAATCCACACCGGTCCGCGCGGGCACCGCAACAAGCGGGCCCTCGTCCGGGATGGTCGTACCGTCTACAAGAAATAGCAGGCGCCCGCCCCGCATAAGAAACTGATCGATTGCGAAGACCTCCCAGTCGCCGAGTCCCAGCGGTCTTGTTACGACCAGTGTGTTTACCCCGGAAGGCACCATCTTACCGTCGGAGAATGAAACGGTGGTGACGCTGTATTGCCTCCCTAACGACCTTCGGACCGCGTCGTATGGGTCGCCGACAAGCGACTTGTCCCCGGTGAAAATACCGACGGTCTTTGGTTCCTTGCTGGTGACCTTGAGAATGGCGGAGGTGAGCTCATACTCCAGATAAGAGGCTCCCTGCACTACCGGGATCACTTCCTTGCGGTCCTCGAAGAGAATGGCGATGCCCAGATAGGCATTCATTACTTCCGCCTTGTCCTTCTCTATAATGTTGAGCTGGACCGGAGGTATACCCAGCGACCTGACGCGCTGTTCGGTCTCGGGATCGGCCGCGGGATCCTCGAAGTCGACGACGAGCTCCGCTCCGGCATATGCCCGGTACTCGTTGATCATGTCCCTGACTTCCCTGGTCAGCGTGGTTAGATAGGGAGGCAGTTTTTCGGAGAAATAGACCTTGACATTTACGATATCGTCCAGGTCTCCCAGGACCGTCTTGGTGGATTCCGAGATGCTGTAGATATTGCCCTCGGAAAGATCAATCCTCCCAAATACGCTCAGGGAGATAAGATTGGCGAGCACGATAATCGCTACGACTATCACTATCTCGACCGCAGTGCCTGTGCTTCTTCTCGTCCTCACTCGCTCTCTTACCTCTTTGCCTCTATAGATTTCACATTAAGATACAGGAAGAACCCGATCACGGAGAAGTAGTAGACCAGGTCGCGGCTGTCAACCACGCCGCGGCTCACGCTATCGAAGTGACCTCCCAACCCCAGGAAGCTGAAGACGGGCACCAGGCCGTCCGGGATGCCGAAGAGCACAAAATCCGCCCCCAGGATGAACAGGCCGAAAATACCCACTACTGAGACAATGAATGCCACGATCTGGTTTTCGGTCAAACTCGATATGAAAAGCCCTATTGCCAGATAGGCCGCACCTATAAGGACGCAGCCAAGATAGCCACCGGCTATCTGACCGGCATCGGGGTCCCCCAGCGACGCTACGACAATAGGCAGCACAAGGGTAAGGGAAAGGCTGAGGAGCAGAAATGAGAAGCTGGCCAGGAATTTCCCGATCACAGCTTCGGCGTCGGTGATGGGCAGGGTCATCAAGAGCTCCATAGTGCCCACCTTCTTCTCCTCAGCCCAGAGTCTCATGGTTATAGCGGGTATGAAGAACAGGAATATCCAGGGAACCAGATCGAAGAAAGAACGCATCGAGGCCTCGCCGATCACGAAGAAGCCCTTGAGAAAGAGCCAGCTGGAGAGCCCCAGGTAGACGGTCAGGTAGATATATGCAATCGGTGAGTTGAAGTAGCTCGCGAATTCCCGCTTGAATATGGGTAGAGCGTTCTTCATGCGCCTGCTATGTCTCCCTCGTGGTGAGCTTGAGGAAGATATCCTCAAGGCTCAGCCTCTGCCTGTGCAGCTCGTTTATCTTCCAGGTGTTTTCCACTGCAATCCTGAATATCGCCTCGGCCGTGTCCTCCCCGTCGCCCGCCTTAACAAGGTACCGGACATAGCCCCCGGCTGCGTCGGTTATTCTGCTAACCGAGGTCACGGAGCTTATCGCGGCAAGCTTGGCATCCACGGGCTCTCCGGCGGAGTTCACCGACACATAAATGGTGTCCTCGCCGCCGGCTATGGCCTGAAGCTCCTGCGGGGTGCCGCTTGCGACTATCCGTCCCTCATTGATTATGAGCACCCTGGTGCAGGTGGCCTCTACCTCCGGCAGTATGTGCGTACTGAGGATAACAGTACGCTGCTTGCCCATTTCCTTGATGAGCTCGCGGATCTCGATAATCTGGGAAGGATCGAGCCCGGTGGTGGGCTCATCCAGAATGAGGATGTCAGGATCATGGATGAGGGTCTGGGCAAGCCCGACCCGCTGTTTGTAACCCTTCGAGAGCTGTCCTATGTTTCTGCCGATCACTCTCTGGAGGCCGCAGGTCTCGATCATCCTATCGATTCGCTGGCGTGTCTCAGCGCGCGGGATCCCCCTTACCTCGGCCACGAAAGCCAGGTAGGACACGACGTCCATATCCAGGTAGAGAGGAGCGCTCTCCGGCAGATAGCCGACCCGCCTTCTTACCTCGAGAGAATCATCCAGGATATCGTGACCGGCAAGCGTTGCAGAACCGCGATCCGGAGCAAGATAGCAGGTCAGCATCCGCATGGTGGTGGTTTTGCCCGCTGCGTTGGGGCCGAGAAAACCAAGGACCTCGCCCCTGCTGACATCGAAGGTTATATCATCGACCGCGAGAGTGCTGCCGAAGGTCTTAGTAAGATTCCTCACGGATATCAATGCCAAAACCCCGTTCTCAGTCCGGTGTTAAGGAACCGACAAAACTAAAACCTTTCAAGGATGGTAAACCCACACATCTCCGAAAGGTTCCGATTGCTTATTATACGAGTCACTTAATTGTTGTCAACCCAAAATTCACCCCACCTTCGCCAGGCCTAAGGCGTGGCACGACACCGGGCCACTCGACAGAACATGCTGCCTGCGCCAAGGCTACGGTGTGTGGTGCTCACTGGAGCATAAAAGAAGTGGGGCACTTGCGTGCCCCGACCGGATAGAAGCGTGACAGCCCCCGGTTCTGTTCCGGAGAGGAACCACTAAACGGCTCTCGTGCCAAAGCCCTGTTTCTCTATTTATGTCCACGGGGGACACCCCGTGCCCCCCATGGACATGGAGCGTGACGGCACCCCTAAGACCACACGAATGGCCATGAGGATCCGTCGCTTTCATATTATAGCAACTTGCATGCCAGAAAGCGGCCAGCAAGCCCCAATGTGAAAGCCGCCTACATACTATTTAAGCCCTATGTATCTAACTGATTCTAACTGTTTTCTTTACAAACGATTAGACTGGTCGACCTGGCAATAGATGTACTGCATCTGTAGCGAGAAATCGCAGTTGAATCCCTCGCCAAGATCGGTTCCGCACTGAGAGAGAGCCACAAGACTGCAGACACATTCGCTTTGTATGCACGATTTTGCACATTTCTTGGCACCGCTAAGCTCCACCCAACTCTGCATAGCCTGGTTTGTTTGTGGGGTCCGGACGGATTGGGATAATCTCCAGTAGGTAGTGGGCCTTTACACTAAAATTTCTCTCGCAGCCCGTACTTTTTCATTTTGTAGAGTAGGTCACGGTAGCTCACACCCAGGTGGGCGGCGGCCTTTTTTCTACTGCCGCCTGAGCGATGGAGCGCATTCTCGATCTCGGCTCTCTCCACCTGCTCGGTCACTCGCTTCACTTTCTCCTTCAGGGTTGTGCCGTCTCCGTTGTCCCCCACTCCGCCTGAATCCCCGGCAAGGGCAGCCGGCGATTCAAACAGCTCCTTCCTTCCCGATTCTACCATCACGTCTATGTAGTTCTTCAGTTCTCGTACGTTACCGGGCCACTGGTAGCTCATAAGCATCTCCTCCGACTTCTCAGAAAGCGAGAAGGGCGACCTGCCGAGCTCCCTGGATTTCTTGGCTATCAGGTGCTCTGCCAGCAGAAGGATGTCCTCCCCCCGCTCCCTAAGCGGCGGGATACGGATCCACTTCTGCTTGAGCCGCCAGAGGAGATCCTCCCTCAGCCGGTTCTCCGCCACCGCCTCATTCAAGTCAGCGTTGGTGGCGGCAACAAACCTTACGTTAGTGACCAGGTCCTTGCCTTCACCCCCCACCCGGCTGAAAACATAGGTCTCCACAACGCCAAGCAGTTTTGTTTGTAATCTCGGGGAGAGTTCCACAAATTCATTCAAGAGCACCGTGCCGGCCTTGGCCGATTCGAGTATACCCTGCTTGCGTTCATGGGCTCCCGTGTAGGCCCCTTTCTCATGCCCGAAGAGCGCGCTCTCGATAAGCTGCTCGGGGAGACCCGGGAGATTCAGGTTCTTGAAAGGATAGTCCCTCCGGCTGGATTCATAGTGAAGCGCCGACGCCACATAGTCCTTTCCCACCCCGGGAGGTCCCGTCAGTAAGACCCGCAGCTTGCTGTCGGCGTATGTCCGTATTTCCTCCTTCATCCTCTTGATGGCGGGAGACTCGCCGATAATGTCTTTGAGGAAGACCACTTCCGGTCCCTGCTGAGCCCTGAGCTGGGCGTTTTCTATCTCCATACTCTTGATCTTGAGCTCTTTCTCTATGACAATCGGGACGTTGCTTAGATCGGAGCTCTTGTCTATGAAATTGTCCGCCTTGAGTTTCATCGCTTTTACAACGGTCTGAGCCGTCCCGTACCCCGAGAGCATTATCACAACCACCCACGGGTCGACCGTCTTCATATCCTTTAGAATGTCCAGGCCGTTCCGCCCCGGCATCTTGACGTCAAGGAGAACTGCATCCGGCTTGAACTCCTTGAATATCTCTACCGCTCTTGCGGGATGCCTGCATGGGTGTACGTCATATCCCCGCTCGGTCAGGAGGTCCGCGCACTTACACAGCCACTCAAGCCGGTCGTCCACTATGAGCACTTTCCTGCCGTTTTCAGCCATTGGCTTCTCCTACCCTGATGCCGTCGGCAGTGATATGACGAACCTGGACGTCCCCCCCTCACCCCTCTCACAGATCACATCACCGCCATTTGCGTTGGCGCGCTTCTTGGCGGAAAAGAGGCCCAGGCCCCTTCCCTCCGACTTCGTGCTGAAGAAGGGATCGAAAATGCGCACCACAAGATCTTCGGGCACACCCGGCCCTGAATCAGTGATCACTATATTTACCGAGCTCACGGCCGAGCCCGAATCCGAAGGTTGGACCCTCACCCTGACCCATCCCTCCTCGCCGGCCGCTTCAACACAATTCGCGAGTACACCGATTAAGACGTTCCTGATCTCCTTGCTGTTTGCGAAGGCCGGGGGCGGAAGCGCCTCTGCCGAGTCCAAGAATTCGATTCTGGGGCCCGACGCGCCGTCCTTCATCAGCGCGACACACCGTTCGACGAGGTCGCGGAGATCCACCAGCTCGGGCTTCCGGCCCTTGCGGTCTGAGATATCTACGAGCTCCGCGGCAAGCAGATTGAGAGTCTCTATCTCCGTGGTGATCTCGTCAAGGGCCTTGAGGCCCTTCTTGCCGGCCTTGCGCCCGGATCTTATTCTCTCCAGTATGTCCCGGACGCGGCCGAGAGGGTACTTGAGGTCGTGCGCGATCTCGCCGAGCGTCTCGCCCTCCGCTTCGAACCTGCGGATGTTGCGTGAAGCATCGGCTGCCTGCCACATGTGTCCGACCGTCGAGGCTGCAAGGCACATGAAAGAGGATTCGTCGGATCTAAAGGGGACACCCATCTCGTTGTATGCACATAGCAACCCGCAGGATTTCTCTGACAGCATGACCGGAGCCACCGCGATCGAACCTTCGCTTTGATGAATAAGGTTGCGATCACGCAGAAGAGTCTTAAGACAGCAGGAGAAGTCGACCCCCTGCATTTTCTCGGAGAATGGACCGAATCCGCCCTCCAGACTGCGATCTTCTCCTTTGAAACCTGCGCCTCCGAATTCAGGAAAACGGGCAGAGAAATCCCGGTGTGACTCACGGCATGCCGAAAGCAGCTGCCCGAGACAGTCGATCTCCTCCCCGGAGAGGTGCATTCGGGTCTTGGCAGGGGACTCCGAGCCCGCGTTCACCTCGCTCAGCCAGATGTCATGGTCGCCCTTGGCAACCATCCAATAGAAACGATCGGCATCCATCACCGTGGCAAGTTCCTCGGCCACTATACCTATTGCGGAGCCCACGGATTTCGCCCCGGCCGTCCGGAAGGCGATCCGGCGCAGACACCTGGATCTGTCTCTCTCCAACCTGAGATCAACGACGTAGGTTGTTATGGGCAGCGAGAAGTTGAGCTGTGTCGCCAGCAGCTCTAAAAGGTTGCGGTCTATGGTGCTGAACTCTCCATCTTGCTTCCAGGCCAGGAGCATGCCGCTCGAGTCCGACAAAGAGAAACCATGGGCGACCAGGTTCTTAAGTTCGGATGGAACGCTCGACTGAGGAGTCCCGCCAAGGGTAAGCCTGGCCAGGTTTTCCTCGACCACCTCAGAGGGGACGGCACCCGGAGGGGGCTGCCTGCCCTTGGTATAGAAAGTCGTCCGTGAAGAGCCGTTGCTTGAACTTATAAGGGCTACGCTTACGAAATCCGCGCTCAAGACCTCGCGGGCCTCTTCGAGAAAGCCGTCCATTACGGATTCCATGTCCTTTAGCGAGCTTAAGACCAAGCCCGACCGGGCCATGGACGCCAACTTCTCCACCGTAGAGGCCAGCTCCTCATTGGCCGAAGTCAACTCAGCCGTTCGCTCCCGCACGAGTCTCTTGAGGTTATTTGTGTAGTCCTCTACCTTTTTCTCCAGATTAACAACGTCGGTAAGATATCGGATGATGGCCAAAGTTTCCTCAACAGCGCCGTCCTTCCCTATTAGAGGGATGTACTTCAAGTCGGCGAAGACCGTCGCATTCCTTATCTTGCTCTCGAGTCTTATACACCCGGTCTCGACCTGCCGGCGCGAGAGAAGAGCGCGACGTCTGAAATCCATGAGGAGGTCGCCCTCTTCCACCATCATTATTTCGCGCTCATTCTTACCTTTTATCTCATCGGAGGTCATTCTGAGCGCCCCGCAGATCACATGGTTGGCGTACAAGACATCACCGTCTCTGTCCAGGATCGCTACCCCTTCTTCAAGGTTTTCAAGGAGCGTGCTGAAGCGCCTGGAAATATCTGAGAGCTCTCGGTCCCGGGCCTCCCTTTCGGTCAGGTTTTCCGAGACCATCAGACAGGCTGGTTGGCCATCAACCGTGATCGGATGAAAATCAGCTGAGACCACGGCCCTCTCCTGCCCGGGAAACTCGAACGGGATCTTACCCACCGATATCTTCTGGCCGCGTTCCATCGCGGTTTTTATGTATGCTATTATGCCGGCCTTTCGGAAATAGGGTGAGACCTCGTGAAACTTCTTGCCGACAAGTTCTCTTGCACTTGCACCGTATCTTCGTGCAGCCGAATCGCTGATCCTCAACAGGGTGAGTTCCCTATTCACCACGGCGTATGCTATGCGCGTACTTCGGAGGCTCTCCAGCACTCTCTCCAGGATTTCCTTCTCGCCGGCAAGGCGACGTGCCGTCTCGGCGAGCATGTTCCTTGAGTGTTCGACCTCGGTCACATCCTGAAGATGCACCAGCACTATCGACGTTATGTCGCCGACCTCCTTGAGCCCTCTGGCCTGGACAGCATAAACCCTCCTGCCTGCCGGTGTAACTATATCGGTATGGAGCACGGAGGAGTTCGCCCCCTCAAGCAGTTCCGCATAAAGATGGCCGATTACATCGGGCTGGCCCCAGCGAACGGCAGATTTCAATTCAGAGGCCTCAGAGCCGGATCCCGACTTGAGCAGAGCCCTCGCACTCACATTCATGGTTATGATCCTGCCGTCCAGATGGGTGAAAAACATGGGCGGGCCTTGCGCTATGGCCGTCTCACCGAACAGCTCCCTCGTCTTTTCATCGAGAAGCGACAGGGGAGCCGAATCCGGCGCAGGCTGGACTATCACGAAAAGCCCTTCGGATTCACCGCCGGCGGACCGAAGCGGCCAAAGGAGCAGGGACGTGATCACAACCCCCCGCCTGAGCGTGGTAATGGTATCCGCTTTGGAGCTTCTTACCTGGTCCTTCGCAATGAGATGCTTGATCTGGGTCTCCAGAATCTTGCCCTGCGGCGAAGGGTTGAATTCTGAGATCCTCATGTTACGGGCTTCTTCCTCGGTCAGCCTGAATTCCCTGAGGTATCGCCTATTATGAAGCCGTAGGCGCAGACTGCTGTCCAGGCAAAGCGCTGCCCCGTTTATGCTTTCCAGGATTTCCTTCGTCGCCGCAAGAGAGTCCGACTTGGGATCGCTTATCGGGGTAAGCATGAGAATGAAGCAGAACTTGGCTCCCTGGATCTCACCCGGGCAGAGCACCAGATTATAGCGGTCGCTGCGCACACCGGGGGCGACAAAATCGCTGACGAAGATCGACCTGCGCTGCTTGATGCACTTGTAGACCGCCTCCTTAAGCGACTTGGGAAAAATCGTATTCCTTGCCTCACGGTCTGATCGCTTTTCCTCCTTGGAGCGCTCCGCAAACCGGAAGAGCATGTCCTGGCCCTGGATATTGACCAGGTGCACCTTCATTCTGCGGTCCACCACCATAACCGGGATTGTGAAAAGATTGAGAGCCGAGTTCACAAACGCAGGAGTGGCTTCAGCCGTATTGGGAAAACGAAACAGTATATCTAATAGGTCTTTCAAGGTACCTCACGCTCCAGCGTGTGCATTCCATTGCACACGAAACAATGACATTTTACTGGAAACGTGGGAAAATGTCAAGTGTTAGTATGGCGGGGCGGCTCCTGAGGCCAGGCGGTCGCTCTGCTGGAGCTGGATGGCGCGATGCTATAATGTCGCCTTATCTCCATGCCCGCCCTGCGTTGTAGGCGTGCCAGGCTGTCTTGATGCCGCAGCCGCCCTGTGAGCCGGCCCTTCTGCGCAAACATTTGCACCCGGGGCGTGAGCCACCAGGAGGCCTACGCGTTGGCCCGGCAGAGGCCCGGCGAATTAGACGGCTCTACCAGCCCGGATCATTCATAATCCGGGCTAGAAGGACACCGGCCGAAGAGCTCCTGCCCCTGTTCAGTAGCCCTCGGCCGGTGCTTTTGACAGGCAATCAACTGCGCCCGTCTGGATGAAGCAGCGCCAATCCCCTGAAGTTCAGACTACTTCGATACACGCCTCCTTTTTGACGGTGATCTCTCTTTATCACTGCCGGTACGCACCTTGGGTGCTACCTTCTTGTTGCTGTTCGTGGTTTTCCGGCTTGAACTGAGCCCCGCTTTGCGGCTCGCCTTGGCTCCCTCCGATGACCTGGAGGTTTTCTTACGATCCACTTTTGCGGGCTCTTTCTTGGGCTCGGGCGTCACCTTCCTGGTTTCTACCTTAACCGGCTTGGGTGCCACCTTCCTTATCTCCACCCTCTTCGGTTTCTCAGTCACCCTTGGTTTCCTCACCTGGGTGTCTCGGACCTTCACAGGCTCGGGTGTGCGCCCATCTTGCTTAGCGCGCTCCGCGCTGCGCGAGGCGCCTGATTTCACTTTTTCCGTCTTACCGTTTCTTACCGGGACCGGCCGGATCACCTCTACCCTGCCCTCCCGTACCGTCACATCCTTGTGTTTCTCAACACGCTTAGGCTCTCTGCCATAGAGATCACGCTCGCCGGTCTTGTACTTCCTTACCTCATCGGTGTCCACCACGCGCGGGGTCCTGCTACGGACCCGCTCGTCCCAATAGTGTGCGTATTCGGAACGTGTCGAGTAGCATTCCGATCTCGACTTCCATTTGTATCTACTCGGCCAGTCCCTGCATGATCTCTTGGCGGAGCATACGTACCTCGGCCCGCAGTAGACCCGCCTCGGGGTACACCACCACCACCACGACCATGGGTTCCAGCACGGATCGCAATCCACGAAAGCGATAAAGAAACCGGTGCATACATGAACGTAGGGCCTGTAGTATGTATCGAAACCGTGGCAGTCATAGCATACATAGCGCGGGTAACTTACGCGCTCGTCCACGTAGAAATAAGTGAAATCCGCGAAGGCCAGACCGCTCTCCAGGTAGTCATAGCAGATGAACTCGTCAATGGACTGCATAGCCATGTAGGGGTCCCCATAGACCCTTGGTGGAAGAGCACAGCCCCAGTAATCGCCGAAGCCCCTCCAGGATACGTCGTATGCGTAGTTCTCATAGCCGTCACATCCGTGCCAGTACAAAGTCCTGAACGGCCGTAGCGATGCCAGGGCGTGCACATACTCAACCCCCGAAGGCCCTGTAACATAGTAGTTTCCGTAATACCCCCTCCCCAGACGATAGACTTGACCGCCCTCCACAAAGCCGTCGCTCCCACAATGGTAGGGGAAAAGCAATCTCAGATGGCCATCCGTATCGATCTCATATACCATGACAAAGCAGTCGCGATCGGCCCTGAGACAGATCTCCACATCATCCCCTACGCGGTAAACGCTTCCGGTGCCCCGGTCGGTCCAGATCTCCACCCGAGGCTCTCCTTCGACTATGGCCGCGCGGGCACCCGTACACCCTATGGCCAACACCACAATCCCGAGCGCCAATACCAGTCTG
>Ga0180433_10005552_pt1 | contig 16975 bp, 22 predicted proteins | sample SS_ome_8_FD_132980 | JGI IMG/M metagenome (GOLD analysis project Ga0180433, IMG submission 132980) | Hypersaline lake sediment archaeal communities from the Salton Sea, California, USA - SS_1_D_1 metaG | ecosystem: Environmental > Aquatic > Non-marine Saline and Alkaline > Hypersaline >... | reverse complement strand
TGCTGCAACGCTTGGAGCTGGAGGAGCCAATTTGAAGGTCTTTGCTCTAGGCGCGGGAGCGGGGCTGCTCTGTTTGCTGTTGCATGGATGCGTCGGTGTGTCGCAAAGTCCAGAGCCAGCGAAACCGTTTCAGTTCCGTAGCCTCACACTTCGGCAAAACAATGAGGCTGGTGAGCCCCTTTGGGAGTTACGCAGCCCCCGCAGCCGCTATCAACTCGACAACCGCCAAGCGGTTGTGACCGCTCCAGTGGGGGTGCTTTATCGAAAAGGGGAGCCCGCCTATCGGCTGAGTGCACCCAAAGGGTTATTAATCCGCGATGGCGAGCAAGTCGAACTGATTGATGGCGTTCACCTTCGGGCCTTGGATGGCAGTGGGTTGGTGATCACAGGCAACCGTGCTGTATGGACACCCAATGACGATCTTTTGGTCTTGCAAGGTTCTCCCAAGGCTGAGGATCCACAGCAACTGCTCACCGCAAAGCACGCTCAGTTCGATTCCAAACTCGAACAACTTCAGTTGCGTGACAACTTGGTCTTGAGACGCTGGAACAAAGGTCAATCGCACCGTGAGCCAGCAACTTTGCTGTTGCGTAGCCCAGAAGCTGACTGGAATCTCAAATCTGGCGCTTTGACCGTGGCAGGTCCTGTCAAAGGAGTGCAGCGGCCCGAGGCCAACCGGCAACGATTGTTGTCGGCCTCCGCATTGACCGGCAATACCACCGAGAACTGGATTGACTTTGAGGCTCCCGTCACAGTCGATGAAGCCGCCGAAGGCTTGACATTGCGAGCCGGTAAAACCCGTTGGTGGACCCAAGACAACCGCCTGAGCTCAAGCGCACCGGCTCAGGGAACCTTCAAAAAGCTCACAGCCAGTGGTGGCGGATTTGAGCTGTGGGATCAGCGCAAGGAACTCTTGCTCACGAGCGATTGCCAGCTGCAACAGCCTGATCAATCGTTAAACGCCAAACAGTGCCGTTGGAATTGGGACACCGGTGAATTGATGGCCCGAGGTTCCGTTGAGCTGCGGCGTGAACAACTCAATCAGCTCACGCGAGCGGAAGTTATGCAGGGCTTCACGGGTGAGGATGGGCAGATTCGCTTCACAGCTCCTGGTTCTCGGGTGCAGACGAGGCTCGAGTTTGATCAGCCTGATTCAGCTGAGCCATCGGATCGCAATCAAGCTGCTCCAGTGCAGTTCTGAGCTTTTCAGCCACGCCTTTGATCCAGATCTCATCGCTGCGGCTGAAACAACGCACAGACCAGCCCGCCACCAAAAGCCATCCCCTGGCGCCTAGGGGTTCGACCACAACCGCTGGAGTGTTCTCAGGGAAGTAAGCAAATTCGCTGCGGCCTGGATACAAGGTCAAATTGACCAGGCCAACGGTTTGCTGTTGCTCTCGGGCCCGTTGGACGATGGGCCCCGGCTCAAATGGCTTGGAGGTCAACACACCGCGCCGCATCAATTCGTTCTGATCCCAAACGAGCAACACACTCGCTGCTGGAGTTGCTTTGAGCAATTGATGGCTGGCCCAGGCCAGCTCCAGCCGAATACCTTCAGGCAACCCTTCATTGAGCTCAAAACCCTGGGGTCCTTCCAAGCTGACGCGTTCGCGGGTGGTGGGATTGGCCCGGGTCCACAACACCGCCACCAACATCAGTCCAACAGCCATCACACCAGCGAGCACCGATGCGCGTTGAAAGATCGGCAGTGCGCTGCCCAAATCAACGGGGATCAGCAGGGAGTTGATAACAACGAGCAGCAAGCCAACGACACCACAGCCAAGAACCACGCGGGCTTGTGATGGCATGGACCTCATGGCTTTGCTGCAAGGCTGCCATTCCACCGCGCTTTGGCTGAAATAGGGGCAACTCCCGCTGATGCGATGACCCCGGAACAGGCTTTCGCTGCAATTTGTCTGGCTGCTGTGGCCAGTGATGGGGTGGTGGGTCGCGATGAGGCCCGAAGCCTGCGGATTGAGTTGGAGTTTCGAACCCCCTATGTGGGCATGGATGAAGCCACCATGGCGGGGTTGTTTGACGATCTGCTGGAGCTCTGGAGGAGCGAGGGCACCGAAGCCTTGGTCGCCAAAGCAGCCCCCTGCCTGAATCAGGTGCAGCGTGAAACCGCTTTGGCGGTGGCGATTCAATTGGTCCGCGCCGATCGAATCATTGAGCCTGAAGAACTCAAATTCATTGATCAGCTCGCCGGCCATTTGGCCCTACCCGAGACGATGAGCCAGCAGATCATCACGGTGATGGACATCTTGCACCGTGACGCTTTGGCCATGGCGGGCGAATGAAGGGCAGACTGGGCAGCGATTGCCTGGGGGTCATGGCTCGTCTTTTGCCGCTATTGCTTCTGCTCGTCAGCTTGGCGCTGCCTGCCTTGCCGGCTTTGGCTGTTGCTCCCGCAGACTTTCCAGCCGGCGCACCCGAGGGCCACGTGTTGGATTCAGCCGATGTGCTGAGCCGGGCCTCCACTGGTGAATTGGGTGCACGCTTAGCCAACTTTGAGAGCGATCACATCAATGCGAATTTGGTGACGGTTAAGCGTCTCGACTACAACGTTGACCTTGATTCGTTTGCTTCTGAGCTGCTCAGCCGCTGGCACGGTTCCGACGATGACAGTGATCTGTTGATCGCGATTGATTCAGGGGCAAACGCAGCTCGTATTGCTGCCGACCCCACCCTGTTGCAGCGTTTGCCCAATGCGCTGCTTGAGAGCACAGCCGATGAAACGATGTCGGTAGCCCTGCGCGATGGTGGCCGTTACCGCCAGGCCACGATTGATGCCCTCTCCCGACTGGAAACGGTCTTAGCTGGTCAAGAAGATCCCGGTCCTCCCGAACTGATTGAGCAAGTGGCCGTTGTGAGCAATGTCCCAACCAAGGAAGAGACCGAAGAGAGCAATGCCTTGATTTGGGTGGCCGTGCTGTTGGTTTTGGGAACGCTTGTGCCGATGGCCACTTGGTGGGTGTTCTCTCGCTGAACCTCGGCATCATGGGCTGACGCCCAGTTCGACGGCATGGGACTGAATGACTGGCTTGGCACCTTTGCCAAGGCCGAAGGACTGGATTTGAGTAGCGATTTGGAGCAGGCCTATGAGGCTGCTCTGATGATCCAAGGCTTAGAGCTCGAATATTTCAACGACCGCCCTGTTCGCACCGATGTCAATTTGGGTTTGCCGCAAGCAACCCAAACGCAGATCTTTCGCCGCTTTCGCTCGGCACTGGAGATTTGCCGTGCCCTGCTCTCATCGATTGAGCGCCAGCGCGCCCAGCTCGACAGCCAGGAACTGCGGCAGCTGCAGCTGATTGAGTCGGTGGTGCGGCGCTATCGCAGCAAAGACGGTCAAACCCTGTTTCAACGCCCGGACCCTCTACCCCGCAGTCTGCTTGGGGTGTTTGATCGGGTTCGCAATCAATTGGATCCAGAAGCCGAAGCCAATGTGGTGGCTGGTTTCCGGCGCCGGCGTGATTCCACGTTGGTGTCGCTGCGGATCCTGCTGTTGATGATTTTGGTGCCACTGCTGTTGCAGCAGATTTCGCGCACCTATGTGATCTCACCCTTGGTGGATCGCATTGCCCCTGATATTCCTTTCCTCAGTTACACCAAGCCACGGCTGCAGCAATCTGCGGTGGCCAGCCTGCGGGAATACAAAGCTGAGATCGAATTTGCAGCCCTACTGGAGGGAGAAGACAGCCCATCGGTGGAAGAGCTGCGCCAAAAGCTCACGCTCAAAGCAGCCGAGCTGAAAGATGAGGCGGACTCCGAGAGCACCACAGCGATCAAAAACGTGCTTGCCGATGTGGTGGCCACCATCGGCTTTGTGTTGGTTTGCCTGTTTGGCCGCGATGAAATCCGTGTGCTGCGCGGCTTTTTTGACGAGGTGGTCTACGGCCTCAGCGATAACGCCAAGGCATTTGTGATCATCCTGTTCACCGACATTTTCGTTGGTTTCCACAGCCCAGAGGGTTGGACTGTGCTCCTGCAGGGAATCTCTTCTCACCTGGGGATTCCAGCTGAAGAGCAATTCATTGATCTGTTCATCGCCACCTTCCCGGTGATCCTGGCGACGATCTTCAAGTACTGGATCTTCCGCTACCTCAACCGCGTGTCGCCGTCCTCGGTGACAACCCTGCGCGGCATGAATGGTGGTGGCTAATCACCTGTTGATCACCGGTCCATCGCGCGGCGGCAAAAGTGAATGGGCGGAACAGCGCATCCGCGAGATGGCTGGTGCCGCCGCAATCACCTATCTCGCCACCGGACCCACACTCCCCGATGACGCTGCCTGGCAACAGCGCCTGAGCCGTCACCGCCAGCGGCGCCCAGAGCATTGGCGTTTGCTGGAAGCTTCGTCCATTTCAGCGGTGAGCCAGCTGTTGCAGCAGGGCAGCGACTGCCAGGAGGACTTCGTTTTATTGGACTCCCTCGGTGGACTTGTGGCCTCAGCCCTTGAGCTCGAGGAGGAGTGCTGGCTGGAGTTGCAGGCTGCCTTTCTGATGGCTCTCGAAAAACGATCAACCCCTGTGGTGTTGGTGGCTGAGGAAGTGGGCTGGGGCGTGGTTCCGCCAACCGCCATCGGCGGACGCTTTCGCGATCGCAATGGAAGCCTGACCCGGCAGTGTGAGCAACTCTGCTCGGAAAGTTGGCTCGTGGCAGCTGGACGCGCCTTGCCTCTCCATCAGCTCGCACAACGCCTCAATCCCGCACCCTGAGTCATGCCTCAGATCGTTTTGGTGGAGCCTGAGATTCCGCCCAATACCGGCAATATCGCCCGCACCTGCGCGGCCACAGAGACCCCCCTCCACCTGGTGGAACCCTTGGGCTTTGAGATCAATGATCGCCAGTTGAAGCGTGCTGGTTTGGATTACTGGCCCCACGTTCCCTTGGTGCAACACTCCAGTTGGGGAGAGTTTTTGAAGCACCATCAGCATCATTCAGGACGCTTGTTGGGGTTCAGCCGCCATGCCAGCCGCTCCTACCTGGAGATTGATTATCGAGCAGACGACTGGCTGATTTTCGGTTGTGAAACCAAAGGATTAGCCCCTGAAGTCCAAGCCAATTGCGATGACCTCCTTCTGATTCCGATGACGTGTTCAGCGGTGAGAAGCCTGAATTTGTCTGTGGCTGCAGCGGTTGTGCTATTTGAATCTCGTCGCCAATTAATAAACGGTTAAAGCATCTGTTTATCTAATGATCGGTGGATTTCATCCCACCTCACCCTTGATCATTTACCTACGGGCAGGTAATTTACGCCCGATCCCGCCTGAGGGGATTGGTTCTCAGTCATTTTTTGCGTGAAGCCAAGCACCCTTTTCGTTCTAGGCACCTGCAGCTCACCCGTGGTGTTGGCCATGGCTGCTGGTTTTCCAAGTCGAAGCGATGATCTGGTGATTCCCGAGCTGCCCCCCTTGGTGGCTGCAGCTCCGGCCTCTGTCTCCACCCTTTGGGTGAAGACCTTGGAGAAAGTCAGTGTGATGGATCTCGCTGAGCAAGTGGAGATGGAGCCGATTCGTTTGGCCCAGCTCAATGGTCTCAGCGCCCTCGACAATTTTGAAGCTCAGCAGTGGGTCGCCCTGCCTGAGTCACTCGAGTCATCACTGTTTTTAGTGGCCTCTCTCGACGCCAATTCGGCCCAAGACGCCAAACCCGATTCCTTCGCCGATGACAACCTGGCGGCCAAGATGAAGCGGCTTGGAAAGCTGGTGAGCCAGTCGACCCTGCCCCCAGTCCACGCCCGCCAAACCCTCGCCATCGTGCCTGGCATGAGCGGCGGCTTGAGTTGGCCTGAACTCCCTGATTTCGGGCAGCTGCGCCGGCCACAGCTCTCCGGTTTCATTTGGCCTGCGAAAGGCACGCTCACCTCTGGCTATGGCTGGCGCTGGGGCCGCATGCACCGCGGCATTGATGTCGCCAACAGCGTCGGCACCCCCATCATTGCGGCCGCCGATGGCAAGGTTGTGTTCTCCGGTTGGAGTTCAGGCGGCTACGGCTACCTGGTTGAGTTGGCCCACACCGATGGCAGCAAAACCCGCTATGCCCACAACAGCGCCTTGCTGGTGAAGAAGGGGCAAAGCGTTCGCCAGGGAACCGCGATCGCACGGATGGGAAGCACCGGCAGAAGCACTGGTCCTCACCTGCATTTTGAAATCATCAAGCCCGGCCTTGGCGCCGTGAACCCTGTCAGTCACCTGAGCCGTCGGGGCTGACGATCCCGTACACTCATTCGCTCAAGGCTCGGTAGCTCAGCTGGTTAGAGCACAGCATTCATAACGCTGGGGTCGGGAGTTCAAGTCTCCCCCGAGCCATTGCCTTGTTCTCAATCAACCTCAGTTTCAGCGCATTTCGATCGCGTTGAGCCGATCACGGAAGCTGCTTCCCACCGCATTGTCGCGGGGCTCACTGCGACGTGCAGGTGCGTTGCGATTTTGATAAGCCACGCTCTGCGGACGAACCTCCACAGTCTTGGAGTTACGCGCCTGCTGCTCTTGGTTTGAGGTTGGCTTGGACCGAACAATGGGATCCTTCTTCAGCTCATTGCGGAGTTGATTCAGAAGCCGGAAATGGCCGGTGTTGTTGTACTTGCGCATGAGCGCTTGATCCCAGGCCAAAAACCCACAGCAATTCCTACCCAGACTAAGCCGCAGGAGCGGGGCAATTGTGATAGCTTAGGGATGCTTAAACGGAATGAATCCGCTTAAGCAGCTGTTAATTCTCTGCCTTTCTCCATGACCACCGGCGTCTTCCGCGTTGGCCTGCAGGCCCCTGATTTCACCGCCACCGCAGTGGTTGACCAAGAGTTCAAGGACATCTCCCTATCCCAGTACCGCGGCAAGTACGTGGTGCTGTTCTTTTACCCCCTCGATTTCACCTTTGTCTGCCCAACGGAGATCACAGCGTTCTCCGATCGCTACGACGCCTTCAAAGCACTGAACACCGAAGTGCTGGGTGTCTCCGTCGACAGCCAGTTCAGTCACCTGGCCTGGATCCAAACCGAGCGCAAGCAAGGTGGTCTTGGCGACATTGCCTACCCACTGGTTGCTGACCTCAAAAAGGAGATTGCTAGCGCCTACAACGTCCTCGATGAAGCCGAAGGCGTTGCCCTACGCGGTTTGTTCATCATCAATCCCGAGGGTGTGGTCCAGCACGCCACCGTCAACAACCTGCCGGTGGGCCGCAACGTGGAGGAAACCCTGCGTGTGCTTCAGGCCTTCCAGCACGTTGAGGCCAACCCCGACGAGGTCTGCCCCGCCAACTGGACGCCTGGTGAGCGCACCATGAACCCTGATCCGGTCGGAAGCAAGGACTTCTTCGCTGCTGTCAACTGAGCAGCGACAGGGTTCCAGCTTCAGCGTCCAAACGAGCCCTCCTGCCCAGCGGGAGGGCTTTATTTGGTCGTCCATGACCCACTGGCAGGCCCTGGACAATCGGAATACCAAGATCACCCAAGCGGTCTTCCAAGACGTCCGCCAAGCTCAAATCGCCGGGAAGCACATCCTCAGGAATCCAACGGAAGTGTCCCAAGCCGATGCCAGCGAGGTTCTGCAATAAACCGGCGGTGCGCCACTGGGTGAGCATCCGGTCGATTCGGTAGGGCGCTTCTCCAACGTCTTCCAGCACAAGGATCGTGCCATCCAGTGATGGCATCCAAGGGGTTCCAATCAGGTGGGTACCAACGGTGAGGTTGGTGACCACAAGCTCTCCCTCCGCAACACCACCACGCAACGGTTGCCCGGTGAGCGCCCCGACGGCCTCTCCCATCAACAGCTGGCGCACCCGTTCGTCTTTCCAGCCATGAATTCCGCCCCGTCCGCCTGCTGCTAACTGGGCAAGAAGCAGGGCACAGTTATCGGAAAACCCCACGCACCAACGTGGCGTTGGACCAGGGTCAAAGCCCGCCTCGAGGCTGCGGGCCGCTCCCCAGCCCCCGGCAATGCAAACAACACCGTCAGCTCCAGGATCACGCCAGGCTTGCTGCAACAGGGCTGCGCGATCTGGGTCGCTGGCTGAGAAATAGGTCCATTGCCCCAAGCTCTGCTTAGGGATGACGAGATCCAACCCCCAGTCTTGATAGAGCCGCTGCCATCCACGATCCCCCTGCAAGGTGTCGGGATCAACCCAGGTGCCAGGAGCCACGCCGATCAAGCGATCACCCAAGCGCAATGGCGCAGGCCAAGCCGACGGGCTCGATTGCACAGGTGTCGGCAAGCCTGTTGCGGTGAGCGCAGCCCCAAAACCGAGGCTGGCCAAAATCTGGCGACGGTTGAGCTTCATCCCAGCAGAGACTGCAGCAACCGTTGACCATCGATGCCCCCCAGCAGGGGATCGGTCGCTCGCTCAGGGTGGGGCATCAATCCGAGAACATTGCCACGGCGGTTGCAAACGCCGGCTACATCAAGGATGGAGCCATTGGGGTTGTGCCCGTAGCGCAGCACCAGCTGACCATGCTGCTCAAGCTCGCTCAAGGTGTCGGCCTGGCATTGGTAGCGGCCTTCACCGTGGGCAATTGGAAATTGCACACGCTCCTGGTCCCCATAGCCCTTCAGGAGATGGCAGGAGCCGGGGCTCACGACCAACTCACAGGGCTCACAGATGAAATGGAGGTTTTGGTTGCGCGTGAGGGCGCCCGGCAACAGGCCCATCTCCGTGAGCACCTGAAACCCATTGCAAATGCCCAACACAGGACCGCCATCGGCGGCAAAAGCGTGGACGGCATGCAGGAGTGGAGACAGGCTCGCCAAAGCACCACAGCGCAGGTAATCGCCGTAGCTGAAACCACCGGGGAGCACCACCGCCTGGATGTCTTCCAGGCTGGTGGTGTCATGCCAAAGAAACCGGCAGGGCAGATCGAGGATTCCGCTCAGGGCCCAGGCCATGTCCCGATCACAGTTGGACCCTGGGAAAACAACAATGCCGACGGTCACGCTTGGAGTTCCTCCAGGCTGATGCTCCAGTTTTCCGTCACAGGGTTGGCCAGCAAGCGATCACAGAGAACTCCCACCTGCGCTTCCGCTTGTTTGGCATCAGGCGCTTCGAGGCTGAGAACGATGGCCTTACCAATGCGCAAGCTTTGGAGTCCTTCCACGCCTAAACGGGCCGCAGCCGATCGGGTGGCTTCACCAGCTGGATCGAGAACCGAAGGACGCAGCTGCACTTCGACACGAGCTTGATAACGGGGCAAAGCGAACAAGCAATCGCAACGATCTTCGCAGTTGCTGCTGCCAAATCTTTTTTTGATGGGCATGGTGAAAAAAACGCCCCCACGCCCCGTTGGCCAAGGCCCTGCTGCTGCTACTGACCATTGGCATGGCCGTGCCTGGCCTCGCCCAGGAATGTCGTGGCAAAGATGGAGCTTGGCAGCAGTGTTCCTTGGACTGGATCGATCCAGGCCGCCGCTGGGATCTGCGCTTGCCTAATGAGCACTGGCAAATCAGCCACGACGGCAGTGGTTCCATGCAAATTCGCGAAGCTGGGGGCCAGTGGGTTCCGGCGCAAGCGCGCTGGCAGGAGCCAGGGGTGTTGTGCTGGGGAGAGCTCTGTGCCCGTGGGCCCTTGCCCCTCGATTAAGCCTGCAGGGAAGCGAGTTGCGCCGCCAAGCGGCTCTGATCGGGCGATCGGCCAATCAACACCAGGTTGAGCTGGTCGCTGCTGGCTTGGTCCGCTTCAAACCAACAATCCAGTCGCCGGCCAACGGCTTGCACCTGCAGCGGCAACACTTTGCCGGCAATGGGAATCCGTCCCTTAAGCCGCAACAAACCCATGGTTTCAATGGCGCCTGTCAAAACGCTCTCAAGACCCTCCTGCTGCCAACGACCCTTTAACTGCAGGCTGGCGGAGAGCAGCTCTGGGTGGTGGTGATCGTGGTGGTGGTGATGATCATCATGGGATTCGGGCTCAGGGTCCGCCGCCTCATGACGACTCAAACCAAGTAACAACTCCGGATCCACCCGGCCGTGGCTGATCGGCAGGCTCATCACGCCAGGGAAGTGGGCACGCGACTCAAGCTGCTGGGCCGCCAAGCGCTGCTGCTCATCAGAGAGCCGATCGGCCCGGCTAATCAGCACAAGATCAGCTTGTTCCAGCTGCTCGTCAAACAGCTCATCAATGCTGTCGTCGTGATCCAGGCTGGGGTCATCAGCCCGTTGCTGCTCCAGCAGATTCACATCGGCCACAACCTCGCCGCGAGCCAAGGCTTCGCCATCCACCACCGTCACCACCCCGCTGACGCGGGTGCGATGGCGAATTTCCGGCCATTGGAAGGCCTGTAGCAGGGGCTCGGGCAAAGCCAACCCACTGGTCTCAATCACGATCCCATCGAGCTGATCGGCTTGCTCAAGCACCGCTTCCATCGTGGGAAGAAAGTCGTCTTGAACGGTGCAACAGAGGCAGCCATTGGCCAATTCCACGATGGTTGGAGCAGAGACCGACTCGTCCTCATCGCACACCTGACAGCTTTTAAGCAGCTGTCCATCAATGCCAACCTCGCCAAACTCATTGACCAGCACCGCCAGCCGTTGCTGCGATTGCCGCAAGAGTTCACGCAAAACCGTGGTTTTGCCAGCACCAAGGAACCCGGTGACCACCGTCACCGGTAAACGGGTTGTGGACGCCACGCTCAGGCCACCAGCAACGACCAGCTGAAGGCACAGCCAATGCCAATCCAGATCCCAGCGGCCAAGCGCAGGCCCTGATCACCGATCAGCCGCACCACCGGATCAGAGAAGCGGCGCACCAACAGGAGCATCACAGCTTGAGCCACAAAGAGACCGATGAAATAAGCCACCAGGGGCGTGGGCTCGGCGCCAACGATGGTTCCCCCAAGCATCACGCCATGCAGCGCAAAGGCGGGGTACAACCAACCGGTGGAAAGGGTGCCAAGGATGACCAAGCCTTCCACCACCAGAGACAGCGACACCAGCGCTTCGGTGGGCAGAACCAAGGCCTCAGGGATCACCACAACCTGAGCTAAGGCCGAGCCGAGCAAACCAACGGCCAGCAGGGTTGGAATCCAGCGGCGGGGTTGATCCCAACCCACCAGCATCAAAGCTGCCAAAAACAAAAGATGGTCGGGCCCCAACAAGGGATGACCCACACCACTGAGGAAACCCTGAAGAGGAGAGAGGCTGATCTCCTCCATTCCGAAGGGATGGTGCGCCAACACCGTTGGGAGGAACCCAAGCAGGGAATCAATCATCCAGAAGATCCGGTCCGCGCCGGGGAAGTGGGGAGGTTCCGGCGGGCGTTCTGACTCACCCCTTGGGGTTCACAGCTGCGGGACAGCGCCGGATTCACACCGGACTTTCCCCCTTTCCTTCCCGAGCTGATCCCAAGGGAAACCGGATCCTGAAATTACCATCGCCGTCCCCTAGCCACAGCCCAAGCTGTCAGCTGTGGAGAGACCGGAACGTTCGTTGACTCCAGTGGCTCTGGCACAGAGCTGCTTGATCTGCGGTAGATCGAGCACGGCATTGGTGAAATCAGCACCGTCGATCGTGGCGTCGGTGAATTTGCTTTGCAGCAACATGCCGTTATCGAGCCTGGCCTGGCTCAGGTCAGCCCGGTCAAAACGGCTGGAGAAGGCCACCACATCACGCAGATCGGCCCCGGAGAAATTGGAATCCTGCAATTGCGTGGTGTTGAACACCGTGCCGCGTAGGTCGCTACCTGAAAAATCCGTTCCCTCCAAATCCATCTTCAGAAACTCCTTCTGCTGAAGGTTTCGGCCGTGCATGTCACTGGAGAGGTCTTGCATCGACTTCGCCCCTCGCAGCTCTGGAGCTGTGATGGCAGCAGCGGCTCCAGGCCACTGCAAGAGCAACACCAACAACATCGCGGTGGCCGACAGCAAAAAGCGCCGCATGAATCCCCGTAGGCTTGGCGCACAAGCTAGGTGAAATGCCCTCCTCCTTTCGTGTGGTGGTGCCCCCCCATCCGTTGGTGGCCCACTGGCTCACAGTGCTGCGCGACAAGCAAACCCCCTCGCCGTTGTTCGCCACAGCGATGAAAGAGCTGGGCCGCTGGCTCACCTATGAGGCGGCCCGCGATTGGTTGCCCCAGCGCAACATCACAGTTGAAACGCCTTTGGCCAGTTGTGAAGGCCAAGTGATGGACCCCACAACCCCGGTGCTCGCCATCCCAATCCTGCGCGCTGGTTTGGGACTCTGGGCTGGCGGGCAAGACGTTCTGCCCCATGCGCGGGTTGCCCATATGGGTGTGGTGCGTGATGAGGCAACGGCGCAGGCCAGCAGCTATCTCGACCGCATGCCCAAGCGCATTGGCGAGCGGGTGGGCGTGATGGTGTTCGATCCGATGGTCGCCACTGGTGGCAGCTTGGCGATGGTGCTCCGCCAACTCAAGGAGCTTGGGGTGCATGGATCGCGTCTGCGGGTGATCACCGCTCTGGCCTCCTCACCAGGGCTCAAAAGCCTGGCTGAGGAATTTCAGGACCTCACCCTCTACACCGGTTGCATTGATGCCGAACTCGATGAACGGAACTACATCGTGCCTGGACTAGGCGATGCGGGCGATCGTCTTTACGGCACAGAGTCGGAGGACTTCCTAGCCTGATAGGGACAACGTTTTGAGCATGGCTGAACAAAACAGCAGCTCCGCATCGCTTCTTCTCAGCGCGCTCACCGGTGCGGCGGTTGGCGCTGCAGGTCTGACCTGGTGGCTGTTGTCACGCGCTGAGCGTCGCCAGGCCCTTGGAGATCAGTTCAAGCGTCTTGGCCTCAACGGCGCTCCAACCAACGGCTCGTCAGCTCAAGGCTCACCAGAAAATCTCGAGCAAAAGGTGAACCGCCTCAACCTGGCGATCGAGGATGTGCGCCGTCAGCTGGAGAGCATGGCTCCCGAGAGCAGCAACTGAGAGGATCGTGCAAACCGCACGGACCCATGGCCCCCCTCCGATCCAGCGCCATCACGCAAGGTGTTCAGCGCAGTCCCAACCGCGCCATGTTGCGCGCTGTTGGTTTCGGAGATGGTGACTTCAGCAAACCGATCATCGGGATTGCCAACGGTTACAGCACCATCACGCCCTGCAATGTGGGGCTCAACGACCTAGCCCTGCGCGCCGAAGCAGCCACACAAGCAGCCGGGGGGATGCCGCAACTCTTCGGCACCATCACCGTCAGTGATGGCATCTCCATGGGCACCGAGGGGATGAAGTACTCCCTGGTGAGCCGCGAAGTGATTGCCGATGCCATCGAGACCGCCTGCAACGGTCAAAGCATGGATGGCGTGTTGGCCATCGGCGGCTGCGACAAAAACATGCCCGCCGCCATGTTGGCGATGGCGCGGATGAACATCCCAGGTGTCTTCGTCTATGGCGGCACCATCAAGCCCGGCAAATTGGGCGGCTGCGACCTCACCGTGGTCAGCGCCTTTGAAGCGGTTGGTCAGTTGAGCAGCGGCAAGATCGATGAAGCCCAGCTCACCGCTGTTGAAAAGAACGCTTGCCCAGGAGCTGGCAGCTGTGGTGGCATGTTCACGGCCAACACGATGAGTGCGGCCATCGAAACGATGGGGTTGAGCTTGCCGTTCAGCTCCACCATGGCGGCGGAAGATCCCGAGAAAGCCGAGAGCGCTGCTCGCTCGGCTGAGGTGTTGGTGGAGGCCATTGCTGCCAACATTCGTCCGTTGGATCTGCTGACCCGCGAAGCGTTTGAAAACGCCATCAGCGTGATCATGGCCGTGGGTGGCTCCACCAATGCGGTGTTGCACTTGCTCGCGATTGCACGCACCGCCGGCGTACCACTGTCAATCGACGACTTCGAAACGATTCGGCAACGGGTGCCTGTGATCTGCGATCTCAAACCAAGCGGACGCTTTGTCACGGTCGACCTGCACAACGCTGGTGGCATTCCGCAAGTCATGAAACTTCTGCTCGATGGTGGGTTGCTCCATGGCGATTGCCGCACCGTGGAGGGCAAAACCTTGCGAGAGGTTCTGGCTGATGTTCCCTCAGAACCGCCGGCTGATCAGGAGGTGATCCGGCCCCTGAGCAATCCCCTCTATGCCAAAGGGCACCTGGCTGTGTTGAAAGGCAACCTCGCCAGTGAAGGGGCTGTCGCCAAGATCAGTGGTGTCAAAACACCAGTGCTCACAGGCCCAGCCAGGGTGTTTGAAAGCGAAGAGCAGTGCCTGCAAGCGATCTTGGCGAACCAGGTCCATGCAGGCGATGTGGTGGTGGTGCGCAATGAAGGCCCCGTTGGCGGCCCGGGAATGCGGGAGATGTTGGCGCCCACCGCCGCCATCGTTGGTGAAGGGCTCGGCGACAAGGTGGCGTTGATCACCGACGGTCGCTTCAGCGGCGGCACCTACGGCCTGGTGGTTGGGCATGTGGCCCCAGAAGCAGCCGTAGGCGGCATGATCGGCCTGGTGCAAGAGGGCGATTCCATCACCGTGGATGCCCAACAACAATTGCTGCAGCTCAATGTGGATGCCGCTGAATTGGAGCGGCGCAAGCAAGCGTGGGTCAAACCAGAACCGCGTTACCGCACCGGTGTTTTGGGTAAATACGCCCGTTTGGTGAGCAGCAGCAGCAAGGGCGCTGTGACTGATCAACCCTGAACCAGTTCGGCGCGCAAGCGACGCGCCAGGGTTTCCAATGGAATGCCGTCGTCAGGCCTGGGGCAGGCTTGTCCGGAGGTGCCGTCCATCCACACCGGATGGCGGCCCTGCCACAGCAGGGGCCGCTCCTCGTCCTCACACCAGCTCAACTGCAGCGACGGATCTACCGCTGCGCCATAGATCTCCAGCTCGAGATCCAGAGCGGGTTGGCGTTGACCATCGTGACTTCTAACTTCCAAACGGCCAATCCAACTGTCACCCAGTTGTTCAGAGGGCAAAAAAGCATGCCGATAAGGGGGCCTGCTGAGATCGGCTGCGCGGCAGATGCTTTGGGTCAAGAGCTCGCAGCCTTCAGGATCGCTGATGCAGGCCGGTAGCCAGTCCTTGGCCATTACTGGATCGCTTCGATCGAGAGCACCTGAAGCCGCAATGGACCGGCCCGGAAACCAGGGTTGCTCTCCCCATCGTCGGCAAAGCGGGAGTGGAGGATCTGCAAACGCGACACCTTGGCAGCTTCAAATCGCAGGGGAAAACCCACGGGCTTGGCCCTGACCACGGGTTTGAGATCAGAAAAGGGGATCACCACCTCGCTGATGCCACTGGGCTGCGTATCAAAATCTTCCACCCACCTCAGGCCGCCAGGCACCAGATCTCCCAGGCGTCCGGCCAAATCAGAAACAGCAACGGCGAGTTTGTAGCGCCGTCCATCGCCTTGCAGCCGCAAACGCAAAGCCGTTGCCGATGACAAATCGAGGGGTGGTTGCCAGACCGGGGAACGGCAACTCACAAAGCCGCCACCTTCGGCCACAACCTCGGCCTGCATCAGCAAACCATCGGAATTGACGACACACTCGCCGCTGCTGCGGCCGCCCATGATCGTGTCGTTCAAGCTGGCCCAGCCACTAAAGCCATCACCAGCAGCAATCAAGATCGTCAACAGTTCAGGCCAGAGCGCCACAGGCCGCAGCATCAGCCAGAACCGTGATCTTCGCTTGGGTCTGCACCAGTTTGGCTGGTGTTCGCCCTGGATCTTCGGCAGGGTCAAGCAGCCGGCCCAATGCTTGCTGCTTTCCCTCGCCAGCCACCAAAAACACCACCTGGCGCGCTGCGCAGAGAACCGGTGGTGTGAGGGTGATGCGCGGAATGCCCTTGCCTTCCCCCACCGTGACCCAGCGATCGCGAACCTGCGTGGCTGCTGTGCCTGGGAACAGGGAGGCCGTATGGCCGTCGTCGCCAAGGCCCAAGAGGATCAAATCAAATTCCGGTGGACTGCTGCCGCAGATCTGCTCTAACGAACTGTTGAAACGCGCCACATCGGCAGTCACATCGGCTCCATCGGTGGGCACCGGGTGAAAGCAGGCATGTTGACCAGGGCCTTCGGCCATCAAGCTGCCGCGCACCATGCGTGCGTTGCTGAGCGCGTCATCAGCGGGCACATAGCGCTCATCGCCCATCAACAGATCAACCCGGTCCCAGGCCAAATGTTCTTGGCCCAGCAAGTGATAGGTGGCTTCCGGTGTAGAGCCACCGGAGAGGGCGATTTGAACACGGTCCCGTTCCGCCAAGGTGAGGTCAATGACCTGGGCGATCGTCTCGGCAGCCCGCTTGGCCAAACTGCCGCGATCCGCCAACTGGATCAGCTCGTACTGGCTCACTGCAGCCACTCAGTGTGGAAGGTGCCCTCGCGATCGACACGTTGGTAGGTATGCGAACCGAAGCAGTCACGCATCGCCTGGACCAAGTTCTGTGGCAAGCGGCCGGTGCGGTAGCTGTTGATGTAATCGAGGGTGCTGCTGAAGGTGGGCACAGGGATGCCATTGGCCGCTGAAGCCGCCACCACTTTGGCGAGGCCAGGCAAACGACGGTTCACCTGATCAGCAAACCAGGGATCGATCATCAAATTGGGCAGCTGAGGATCAGCGTTAAAGGCATCTTGGATGCGCTTCAGCAGCTTGGCGCGAATGATGCAACCGCCCTTCCAGATCTGAGCGATCGCAGGCATATGGAGGTTGTAGTTGTTGTCGGCTGAAGCAATGCGCAGCAGCTCCATGCCTTGGGCATAGCTGGCGATACACGAGAGCACCACCGCATCCATGATCGGGCCCATGGCATCGGATGGTGAGCCCAGGTCGGCATCGGCAACGGCGGGACCTTTCAAAATCGATTCGGCCTTTTGGCGTTGGGGCTTCATCGAACTCATCACCCGCCCATGGAGAGCGGCATAAATGGTGGGCACCGACGCCCCCATCTCTAGGGCTGTCACCACGGTCCAGAGACCAGTGCCCTTCTGGCCGGCCTGATCCATGATTTTTTCAACCAGGTCGGTGCCGTCATCGGGATCTTTGGTGCGCAGGCACACCTCGGTGATCTCCACCAGGTAGGAGTTGAGCTCTTCAGT
>Ga0180433_10005549_pt1 | contig 16977 bp, 16 predicted proteins | sample SS_ome_8_FD_132980 | JGI IMG/M metagenome (GOLD analysis project Ga0180433, IMG submission 132980) | Hypersaline lake sediment archaeal communities from the Salton Sea, California, USA - SS_1_D_1 metaG | ecosystem: Environmental > Aquatic > Non-marine Saline and Alkaline > Hypersaline >... | reverse complement strand
TGCAACTTCCATGGCAACGGATGTAGTGGATTGTCCGGGCTGTATTCCTCCCATAACAATTATTTTACCAAACTGAAGCGCTAAAGATAACTCTTTAAGATTTTCAGGAACCGTTGGATAAGCTTTATCTCCTATACAAGCAATAATCAATTTTGAATTTAAACGAGATATTTCAATTCCAATTGAATCACAAAATGCTTCATTTATTCTATTATCTCTGAGAAAAGCAATGTATTCTCGTGCTAATGAGCCTCCTCCACAAACAATTATAATTTGATCATAATTTACTCCTTCTTTTATAATTTGACAAAATTGTGTCACAAACTTATGATTAATTACCTTTTGTTTGCTTAATAATAGGGAACCACCAACTTTAACTACGATCTTTTTCATAATAATCAAATTAGAATTTACTTTTTATTTAATATTATATAGTTAAAAAGATAAATTAAGTTTCTAGAGAGTTTTTTTCATAATCATGAAGAAAGTCATAGTAAAAGTACCACATAGAATATCTGGATTTTTTGAAATTGTTGATGAGATTAATGGTAGAAAAATAAGTAATCCAGAAAAAGTTGGCTCAAGAGGAGCAGGATTTAATTTAAATAGTTTCGGAACGACAGAAATTCAATTTGAAGAACAAACGAGTAATGAAGAATCAACTTATAAAATTTATATTAATAACAATGAATTAAATGACAAGGCAGAAACATCATCCTATATTGTAAATAAATGTATTCAGCGTCAAGATTTTTCTTACGATATAAAAGTTTTTCATAATTTTGATTTACCCGTCGGATGTGGCTTTGGAGCAAGTGGTTCTGGGGCATTAGGATGTATTTATGGTCTAAATAAATTATTAGATTTGAAATTGTCATCTTTCGAACAAGGAAAGATAGCTCATGTCGCCGAAGTTGTAAATAGAACCGGATTAGGAACTGTTTGTGGTCAATTGGGAGGAGGATTAAGTGTTTTATTAGAACCGGGATATCCCTGCTCATGTAAACGAATTAATATCCTAGAGGATGTAGTTTTAATTTGTGGAAGCTATGGAAAGATTTATACCAAATCTATATTAAATGACCCTAAGCTGAATAAAAGTATAAAAAAAGCGGGAAGAAAAGCATTAAATAATTTACTAAAAGAACCTAATTTAAATAATTTTGTTAAAGTTTCATATGAATTTGTTTTAGAAAGTAAAATCTTATTAGTTCTTAATTTAAATGAGATAACTCAATTACTTAAGGATTTGAATAAACTGAATATTATTGGAGCAAGTATGAACCAACTAGGTCGGTCAATCTTCGTCTTTTGTCATAAAGATTCAGAAAAGGAAGTTTATGAGATCTTAAATTCTTATAAACCTAGTCTGAAAATATTTCGATCAAGTATTAATAATAATAAAGGCTTTTTTGTTAAAACTAAGTAACTGTCTCTATGTTTTTATTTTGATGAATTTAAAGATTTTGATTTGATTGTAGCTGCTTCGACAGCACGTATAAGAGTAGCTCTTAGTTTAGCAGATTCTATCTCGTGAATAGCAGTTATAGTTGTACCTCCAGGCGTAGAGACCATATCCTTTAACTCACCTGGATGTTTTTTTGTTTCTAAAAGTAGTTTAGCAGCACCTAAAACAGTCTGGGCTGCCAATTTTTGGGAGATCTCTCTTGGTAGCCCCATTTTTACACCTCCATCAGCAAGAGCTTCAATAATTATAAAAATATATGCGGGACCACTCCCCGAAAGTCCTGTAACAGCATCTAAGTGCTTTTCTTCCAATTCTACTACTATTCCAACAGCTTCAAATATCTTTTTAACATATTTCAAATCCTTGGATTCTATATATTCATTTGAACTTAACCCAGTAGCTGCAGCACCTACTAATGCTGGAATATTCGTCATAATTCTTATAATTCCAATCTCTTCATTAATATATTTATTAATATGATTTATAGATACTCCCGCAGCGATAGAAATAACAGTTTTGCTTTCGTCTAATAATGGACTAATCTCTTTCAAAACAATATCAATTACTTGTGGAATTACAGCAATAAGGATAAATTTTGAAGATTTAACTAATTCAGTGTTATCTTTAGCTAAATCTACCCCATACTTTCTTGAAATATCCGTTAATTTTATGGAATCTGTATCATAAATAATTATGCGATTTTTATCAATACTATTAGTTAATAATAGGCGTTTTAGCAAAGTCGAACCAATTTTTCCAATACCTATTATACCTAAATCTTTTTCATTCATACCTTTATATCGTTTTTGTACCTAAAATAAGTTTTTTATGGAATTATTACACTTTTTAAGTAGACAATGAAAATGTTTGTTATATTGTATTATTATTTAGATTAATTTGTTTTCGGTGTTTACTAAAATCACATGATTCAATTCCAAAATCATACCAAAGTTTTCTTTCTAAAACAATTTTATTATTGACGACTTTAATTTGAACAAAATTAAATTTTTCTAAAAATTTTTTACCAAATTTATATTTCTGAGGTAAGTTTATATAAATCGAGCCTATCTTTTCTTTCTTTTGGATTTTGATAAAGTTTTTTAGAAGTAGGCTCGCTATTCCTTTATTGCGATAAGTAGAATTTACAAACAAAAAAATAAGTTGAATATTTGGAATTAAAGTCTCTAATCCATTAACTTTAGAAATAAAATTCTCTGCTAAGAGGATTCCTGATAAATTTTTACAATAATAAGCCGCTAAAATAAAATATTTTTCATTATGTAAATTAATTTCAAAATCGTCAATAAATTCGATAAATTCATTGGCACACATTTGTAATTCTATAATATCTTCATTATTTCCAGTCCTAATGATAATTCTTGATTTTTCATTTTTGAAGTCCATAATAATATCATGATTTATATTACTCTGTTTAGATTTATTCCTTTTGATTGGTATATAAAGATTTAAATTAAATAATTATTATTAAATATCAAAAAAATTATGATTTATTTATGTCACCAAAAGAACTTACCAAAGTAGATATCACAAATGCGGTTTTTAAAGAACCAATTGAAGTTTTAAAGCAGATCTCGTCAAATTTAGAAGATATAAAATATACTAAAGTTATTCAAACATTTGTTATGGAAGATCGGAGGTTGAATTTATCTCTTGAAAATGAAGGTTCAACATACTTTAAAGGTAAGATTGTTTGGATCGGAAACAAAAAAGATGAGAGTGAGGGAACTATTTTTTGTGTGGATAATAAAAATGAATTGAAACAAATTAATCCAACAGCAGAAAATACTGAAAAAGTAATATTGGATCTTAAAAAAGAGACAATTAAAATCTCAACCGCATCCAAAACTAAATGTGCCGTTTGTGGAAAAAATATCGAAATTTTTGATGACGTAATTGGATGTCCTCTATGCCAATCAAAGGCTCATAAGGATCATATGATTGATTGGGTTAGAATGAAGCATTCTTGCCCAGTATGCAAAAAATCTTTAAATGTTTCAAGCACAGGAGTTATATTTATAGATTAATTATTTCTGATAATTTTTGGGGTTCAATAGAACCATCATATAAAGCAGTACCTATTAATACTCCTGCAAAGTAATTCCTATAATATTGTTCAATATCTTTATAGTTCTTAATTCCTCCTCCCACATAGACATCACCATCAAAATTCTTTTTTATATTCAAATATAGGGATGATATTCCTCCTATTTTTTGACCAACTCGATAAAGATCAAGTAATAGAATTTTATTAACTTCCAGCTTTTGAAGTACATTTATTATTCTTAAAGGATTTTGATTTTGAAAGGAATTAATTCTTGTTAATAATTTTTGCTTATACATATCTATACTTAAAATAACACTCTGATTCCGCAACTTATTAACTATTGTCTTAAGAGTTTCTATGCTATTCAGTGTTTCTAACCCGATTATCATATGTCTAATATTAAACTTTAAGAAATCTAAAGTGTCCTCATAGATGGTGATTCCGGGGTCGATCATAATTTCAATCTCCTTTAATTTAGAAATTTCATTTAAAATTGCATAATTTGGTTTTTTTTTCAAGATAGCATCTAAATCTGCGATATAAAAAGTTGTTAGGTTAAATTTTTTTTTTATAATATTTATAATATCTAAAGGATCGGTACTATTGGTTAAATAGGTTTTTAAGGGTTTATATTTATCTCTTTCTCCCTTATGAGCGTGGACTACTTTAGAGTTTAAGATATCCACCACAGGTATGATTTTAAAATTTTGCATTATAACGACATAAACTATAGTTTGAATATCATAATGAATAAAGAAATTAACAATATGAAGTACTCTTTTCTTTTATATATGATGGCTAATTAATGATTAAATAATTTTATTTTTAAATTATCACTTCTAATTTAATTCTAAAAAGATTATATGAATGGGTATAAAAATGAATGAAATTAAATCAGAATCATATATTACAAAAATTATTGAAGAAACGGGATTAAATCGGAAAGAAATCCAGGATTTAGTAAAAGAAAAGAAACAAGAATTGAAGGGTTTAATTTCTGATGAGGGTGCATTATTTATTATTGCAAAGGAACTCGGAGTAGATGTGAAAACGGAGAATAAAGAGTTAATGGGAGATTTAGATATAAATATCTCAGATATCACTAGAGAGATGAAAAACATTACTTTAGTCGGAAGAATCAAGGACATATTTCGTGTATATGAGTTTGACAAAAAAGAAGGTAAAAAGGGATATGTTGGATCGTTTTTGTTAAATGATAATACAGGAGATATTAGAGTTGTATTATGGGATGATGATGTGGCAATATTTCAAGATAATAATTTTGTTAAAGGGGAAATTGTAAAAGTTATCAACGCATATCCAAAAGAAGGAAGAGATGGAAATTTAGAAGTTCATATTGGTCGTTTAGGTAAAGTTGTAATTAGCCCTGAAGACGTAGATTATAAAAAGTATCCTAAAATTAAAGACGAGCCCATTCCAATAGAGGAAGTGAATCCAAATTTACTTTCAGTCTCAATTGAGGGTAAAATTATGACTAAGTTCCCAATCAAAGAATTCACTAAGCAAAGCGGTGAAAATGGGAGAATATGTAATATCATTGTTAGGGATAGTTCAAATAAGATAAGAGTGAATTTTTGGAACAATAGTGTAGATGAAATTAAAAAATATGAAGTTGGTGATGTTATTTCTATTAAGAATCTAAAACCACGTGAAAGTAATTATAGACCAAATACTATAGAATTGAATGCAAATAATTATACTCAAGTGGAGAAATTAAATAAGAAACTAAACTTCAAAACAGAAATGGTTGAAAATATCAGAGCTCTCCAGGAAGAAGAGGACTTAATTTCATTCAAAGGAGTAATAACATCAATTGATAATTTAAAGCAAATCACTACTAATTCAGGAGAGGAAATTTCACTTTTAAATTTTATTGTTAGTGACGATACTGATGCGATAAGAGTCACTGCTTGGCGTGATTTAGCTGAAGATTTGGCAAAAAAATTAAGTACAGGTGATGCGTATGAATTCAAAAATGTCATAGTGAAATATAATTCATTTTCTGGTAGAAAAGAAATCACATATTCAGGAGATTCTTCTATAGCTGATGCAGATATCCAATTTTCTCAATTGAAAAGTATGGAGGCCTTAAATAAAGGAAGAGATGAATCTTTCTCAAGAGATTTTACAAAAATTGAAGATATTAACTCTCCAGGTTTCTATGAAATTAAAGGGTTTATTGCAAAACCTATAACAAACGTAAATATTTATGAAGCTTGTTCAAAATGTTATAAAAAAATCGATAATTGTATTTGTGATGAACAAACCGATACAGAGTTTCGTATGATTGTAAATTTAACTATTGATGATGAAAGTGGCACTATTAGGGCAACATTTATAGGAGAAAGTGCTGAGAAATTATTAAATATGAAAACAGATTTAGTGATGAAAATTAAAGAAACTCCCGATTATGAAAAATTATTGGAAAAAATATCGACAGAACTTGCTGGAAAAGATATTTATGTTAAAGGAAAGGCAAAATTTAGTGATTATACCGGGTCATACGAGATTATGGCAAGAGATATTAAAAATATCGATATAAGTAAGGATTTAGAAGATAAGTTAAAAAAAATTGCTACGTAGAATTGGACTATTATATAGATATTTTCTAATTTAGTGATATGTTTCAAATGATAATTTTTAAGTAAGAGATCACCAAAAGGATATCCCCTTGAATAAAATAGATATTGTAGGCTTAGGAGAGGTTGTGATAGATTGGGTGGTAGAGCTCCCATATTATCCCAGCCCAGACGAGAAGATTAATGCCTTAAGTGAGAGTTATTTCCCTGGGGGTGTGACGGCTAATTTTTTAGTTGCATTCTCACGATTGGGGGGTTCTTGTGGTTTTATCGGTGCTGTTGGAGATGATTTTTACGCAGATCTTTTAATTGATGATTTGAAAAGAGAAAAGATTGACACTTCATTAACATTTAAGATCGAGGATAAAACAACCCCAATAAATTTTATTATGATTGTCAAGGGAGAAAAATCGATTATTCAATCTCCTCATATGCAGACTACTAAAATCAAGATCTCTGACTTGGATGAATTGTATATTGGTAATGCAAAAGTGTTGCATACTACGATAATTCATCAAAAAGTTACAGAGAAAGCAATAGAAATCGCAAAAGAGTTTGATGTTAGTGTAAGTATTGATTTAGAAGCACAAATTGCCCAAAAAGGATGGCAAGTACTTAAAGAAGTACTTTTAAGTGCCGATATCGTAATTCCAAACAAGAATGGAGCTTTATCAATTACTAATACCAAGTCTCCTCAAAAAGCGGCAGAAATTCTCGTTAAAAAAGGAATTCCAATCGTAATAATCACACTCGGTAAAGAAGGGGTTTTAATTACTACTGAAAAATTCCAAAAAAAAATTCCTGCCTATGAAGTGAAAAAAGTTATTGATACAACAGGAGCAGGAGATTGTTTTAATGGAGCATTCTGCTATGGTTATTGGATTGAAGGATGGGATATAGAAAAGGCTTGTAAATATGCTAATGCTGCGGCAGCATTAAAGATTCAAAAACTCGGAGCAAGAACAGGCATGCCTTCTCAATCAGAATTAATCCAATTTTTACGAGAAATCGATGTTAATTGGGATTGATAATTACGAGATTTTTGTATTTATCGTGGTGATTTATGAAATCATTAAATTTTTGATTTATGTAATTTTCATTAAGATGTTCAGTTTCTTCATTAAATGGCCAAACTCCAATCAACCCATCCCCAACCTTCTTGATATTTGCTATTAGAAAACCACTTTTTACATCTTCGGATTTCATTGAATATAAAATAACAATATAATAATTGATGATATATTCCTTAGCTAGTTCTCCTATAATAATAACTTCTTTAAGATTTTGAAAACTAACTATATTTTCATTATGTTCACTCATTGATTTTAGTGATGAGATATAGTGAGAAGGGACCTTAATAATATTTGAATATAGAATACTTTTGAAGGTTAAAGTCAATGAATCAGTAGTTAGTCCCCCTACGGGTTCATTTCCTTTAAGGACGACCTTAAAAATCACTGAGCTCATTCTAATTAATCAAGTCTTTTTTCGAGTATCGATTATATTTATGAAAAAGTTCTTCTATTAGGATTATCTTTCTATATTTTAGGAAGGTCTCATTTTTTCTTGAATCGAGATATTTTCTTCAGGAAACCCAAGATCGATCAAAAACTTTTTCAGTTTGAATTTATGATCTCCCTGTAATTCAATTTCATTACCTCGTACCGTACCTCCTGAAGCACACTTTTTCTTAGCTTGAGTCAAAATTTCCTTTAAATTCGCATTGATATTTCCTTCAAATGTAATAACGGTAACAATCCGCCCCCATTTTCTTCTATCATTAGAAATAATAATTTGTTGTTCGTCAGCGCTTAGGCTATCACATATACATAGTTCTTTTGGAAAACTACATATGGGACAAATATCGTCGTCTTTAATACTCCTAATTCACAACCTTTATTATTAAAACTTAATATAGTTCAGTATAAAAATAATAGAATAAAATCTTATAAAAATCTTTTTTATTTCGATTTAAATCTATATTAATGATCATTTTTTTATTGGTTTATCATTTTAGCTTAAGCAATATTATAAAAATAAATTCTTTTTTATAATTAATAATAATTTTGGTGATAAAAAGATAAATATGATGAGCTCATGGATTTTTAAGGTAATAGTCGCTGGTGCAGGAGGAGTTGGAAAAACGGCGATGATAACTAGATATTGTACAGGAAAGTTTCAAGAAGGCTATAAAATGACAATAGGAGCGGGGTTCCATACTAAATCTGAAACTTTGGACACGGGAGAGGCCGTCAAAATGCAATTATGGGATTTTGCTGGAGAAAAGAGGTTTAGAGAGCTACTACCAGATTATTGTAAAGGAGCGAGCGGTGCGTTTATATGCTTTGACATTACTGATTATGATACTTTTCGAGAGATTCCCGAATGGTTAAAAATCATTCGGCAAAAAGCAGGATTTATACCAATAATTTTGATGGGGATGAAATGGGATCTCCCAAATCACGAAGTTGATCCCGCAATCGCCCAGGAATATGCTATGAATGCTAAATGTAATCAATGTGTCTTATGTTCATCAAAAGATAATATTAATATCAATGAATCATTCCAAGCAATGGCCAAATGGTTAATTTATTATGCAGCTCAGTGTTAATTCAGAAAATAAAGGTACTATTTCTGCTAACAACCCATAGATTCTCTAGCGAAAAATCTAAAAAGGATTCTTAATAATTTTATTATAAGAGAGAGATTATTAATTTCTCTTTAAATGAACAAGCCTCGGTAGCTCAGTTAGGTAGAGCATCGCTTCGGTGTGCCAAAAGCACCCGGCTAAGGTAAACATTATTATACCTCCGGAAGTTAACCGGGCGGTCGCATGTTCGATATTTCGTCTAATTTTTATTAGATGGAACGAAAACCATGCCCGGGGCGCTATATTTCTTAAAATTCTTGAGTATTTCTACTTTTTAGTAGAGATATTAAATAAGACAATTAATAATTAATTCTCTTGAATTTCCTCTTTTTGATGATAATCAAGATCTGGATAGGCGGATTGTTATTTAATTTCTAATCTATCTTATGAAATTTATTTCATAGTTTAAAAAGAAATTCAGTAAAAAATTAATGTTAATTTACTATGGAGATGTTTATTAACATGAAGTTTAAATTGTATCAAAAGTTCCTTGTAGCTTTTGTCAGCTTTTTAGCTTTTTTACCTATGATCAACATCGCACTATGTGGTTTTCCAGCAGGGGGACGTGGTGGCGGTCCTTAGGTAAAAAAGGTATGCTAATAATGCATACACTATTTTCGCTTTTTTTTATTTAGTAGAGAGAAACTTACTTTTTAAAAGATATTCAACTAAAATATTAGAATTGAAAATTTTAAGTAGAATGCTTCTGCCGGGATTTGAACCCGGGTCACCAGGGTGAAAGCCTAGCACTCAAGTGTATATCTAAAAAATACACATTGCTTGGCCGGACTACACTACAGAAGCATGAGTGTTTTATTTTTCTATAAATGCTGATCGCGCTTTCTAATATAATTTTTTAATTAATCCTTGATTTTAAACTTTATTATAATGGCTTTAGATGTGAAGAGACGATTCCAAATACAGTCTATTTATTTTTTAATAATCATATAATGCGGGAAGGGAGATTTGAACTCCCGAACTCCTACGAGAATGGATTCTAAGTCCATCGCCTTTGACCAAACTTGGCAATTCCCGCATGATAATTTTAGTGAATTAATTAACATATTAAAAGGCTTAAAAATAAATAAATTTATCATCCTTCTCAAGGAAAGGTAGATGGTTAATACGAAAAAATAGATATATTTATCAATAAATATTAGTGTTATTAAAACAAGATCTGAATATAGGATAAAACACAAAAATGTGGTCTTTTTAGATGAGTGTAAGGGAATCGTTAATCAAACATCTCACATCGATTTTAAGAGCCTCAAATAGCACCATTCTAGTTATTTTATGTGATTTAAATGGGCTCTCAATAGCAAAAATAGGAAGAAAGAGTGATATCGAGATAAATCCAAATCAGATTACAAGTCTAGCTTCTGCTGCTTTTTCAGCAACCGAAGAAAACTGGGAAGATTTAGAAATAAATAACCAGGTAATTTCTTTTACGTTTTTTGAAAAAGTTTGTTTGATAACTATTCGGATAAATGAAACTCTTTTGACAATTGTTCATGATTATCACAATGAATGGCCTTTAGATGCTGATAGCTTAGCAAGTTCCATGTATTATATTAAAGAAAAGTTAAGTGAATTTTTTGGAACCACGAAAGAAACCGAGAATAGTTTAGAGGATTTTTCCAATAAGGTCAGAAGTGCTATATATTTATTTGGAATGGGATCAGAAGTTCCGTTTGTCTCATATTCACCAGAAAATTTTGATTCTGTTAACTTACTACCTGCTCTGAGTTTTGTATTGGATTCCCTTCAAAACCCAATTTTCATCCGTTATTGTCTAGTCAGTCCTAATGGCTTAACTTTAGATGCGAGAGAAGTTTCAGGACAAAATCTCCCAATATCCGTCGAGGCATTCTCTGCAAACGCTAATGTAGCCTTTCAGAAAATGAGAGAAGAGTCTGAGGGAAGTTCTATAGGCAAGCTTTTATGTTATGTTGCTATTTCGGGAGAGGATCCAGAAAATTTTTACGGTTTAATAACATGTCCTTCAGGGATATTAAAATTTTCACAATCAGAGGATACTTCAAACTATCAAGAGGTGTCCTTTGTTGGGTTATTCACTTTAACTTATGGTGGAATTCCAATAATGTGTGAATCTAGAAATGTTATATATTCCATCTTAAATATAATTGGTTCCGAAGAAACTACAGAGAAGTTTATCAAATCTGTAAATGTATTAACTAGTTTCAAATATGACTAAAAATTCTGTGAATTTTAAGTATGAATAACCCAAAGGATCTAAAATTGTACTGTCTTCATTATAATGAATGTGATCCAAAAAAATGTACAGCTCTTAGGCTTAGAAAACATAACTTAATTAAAATTATAAGAAGTAAAGATTATAGATTGAAAAAAGCTATTGTTTTAAATCCGTTTTCATCTAAAGAATTATCAAAAAATGATGAAGATATTATTGCTTATCATGGTTTAGTCGTAATCGATTGTTCATGGAAAAGGATACTGAATTTAAACAAAATTCCATTAAAGAATGCTAGAAAATTACCCCCTTTAATAGCTGCAAATCCAGTTAATTATGGGAAATGGGAAAAGCTAAGTTCTGTGGAAGCCCTAGCTGCTGCATTGTATATAACTGGTTTCGTGGAATATGGAGATTTAATACTTTCAAAGTTCTCATGGGGTATGCAATTCAAAAGAATCAATAGATTATGATTTTGAAAAATAAAGAAAAATAAAAAATAAAATTTAACTTATTCTTCCCCTTTTTTTGAAAGACCGGAAGCAGCAATTACGTCATCAATTTTTAAAATCATGGAAGATACTTCTGTTGCAGATTGAATGGCTTGGGATAATATTGAAAGGGGTTCAATAACACCTAAGTTCATCATGTTGTCTGGTTTACCTTCATCAATATTTATGCCAAAATGACTTCCGTCATCATTTTCATGTTTAGAACGCATTTCAACTAATAGATCGACTGGATTATATCCTGCATTTTCTACAAGTGTTTTAGGAATGCTCTCTAAGGCATTAGCATAAATTTCAATTGCTAATTGTTCTCTACCTCCAATTGAACTAGCGAAGGTTCTTAATTGCTTAGCTAATTCAATTTCTGAAGCGCCTCCTCCTGCTAAGATATATGGATTCTCCATGGCTGCTTTAACGACATGCAACGCATCATTTATCATTCTTTCTGCTTCATCTACTACATGTTCTATTCCAGCTCTAATTAATATACTCACTGCTTTAGGGTCTGCACATTCGGAGACAAAAATCATGTTATCTTCCCCTATTTTCTTCTCTTCTACTTTTCCTGCTTTGCCGAGATCAGTTGAAGAGATTTCAAATAAATTATTAATAATTTTTGCATTTGTAGCCCTAGCTAACTTTTCCATGTCCGATTTTTTAACTCTCCTTACAGTTATTATGTTTTCTTGAGCAAGAAAATTTTGAGCTTTATCATCAACTCCTTTTTGGCAAAAAACGACGTTTACTCCAAGAGTTTTAAGTTTATTCACTCTCTTCTTTAACATGTTTGCTTCTTCTTCAAGGAATTGATTAATTTGATCAGGAGTTTGAACTCTGATTTCAGCGTCAAATTCTGTTTTCTCAATCTCTAAAGAGGAGTTTATTAAAGCGATTTTAGCATCCTTTATAGATTTTGGCATCATAGGATGGACCACTTCTTTATCCACAATAATTCCATCAATTATTTTAGTATCAAGAAGACTCTTTCCTTCTTTTTTTATGATTTGTATTTGATCCAAATCAATAATGATGTGATCACCTCGCATTTCTCGAATAAGACTAACTGCATCGACAGCAATTTGTGCGAAATGACTTTTCACACCACCGATTAATTTGCTATTCATCGAGGTTTCGGCAACTTTTTTTAAGATTTGTTTGTTGCTGATGTCAATTGGTGTGGCTAATTTCTTTAAAATATCTTTACTTTTTACGAGAGCTTTTCGATATCCTCTAAAAATGATGGTGGGGTGAACCGATTGTTCCATTAAATCTTGAGCAAAATTCAATAGTTCCCCCGCGATAACTACACTTGTGGTGGTTCCATCACCTACTTTGTCATCTTGGGTTTTTGCAACCTCCACAATCATTTTAGCAGCAGGGTGTTCAACATCTATGGTATCTAAAATTGTGGCACCGTCATTAGTAATTGTAACATCTCCAAGAGAATCAACAAGCATTTTATCCATGCCTTTTGGTCCTAGTGTTGTTCTTACGGCTTCTGCTACTGCTATTGCTGCGGCAATATTATTTTTTTGAGCATCTTTTCCTGTCTTTCTTTCTGTTCCTTCTTTCAATACAATTATGGGAACTCCAGATAGTTGAGACATTTCGAATTCACTTAGTTTTGGTTTTTTATATTAAAATTTTATTTACTTATATAATGATCTCTAAGTCATAAAATTAAAAAAGTTTACGAAAATAAGATTTTCTCTTTTAAATCTAATGTTTATTGGAGAGATGAATTTTTTTAGAATAAAATTTGTGTTGAGTATTAAAAATTTGTTGAGTTTAAAAGAGTTAGATATAAATTAGTATAAATGGTCATTCAATTTTTTCTTTTCCATCTCTTATCTCTAATCCTCAATTGTGCTTTCTATATTTATCGAAAGAAAGGTTTTTCCCTCCAAAAATTTAGATATGTGATTATAACGTTTTTTAGCATTAGTATTATAAATTTATTCATTAATCTTTCTTACCTCTTAGAAAGCGATTCTGAAGAAATTTTAAAAAATTTTAATAATTACAGTTATTATATTCTTTACTTTAATATGGCAATTGCCGTGTTTGGAGTTTCTTTGATATTTTTCATTCTTAATTTCTTTCATGATAAAGAGAGTTGTATAGATCTTATTCCTCCCTCATATCAAGATTCTAAAGGAGGTAACATTAAGATTGGGAAAGTAATTAAAAAAAAATCAATTAAATCCAATTTTTATTTATCCTTAAAAGATCTTGAGAAACATATGTTTATTTGTGGTTCAACAGGTACGGGTAAAAGTAATTTTATGCAGCACTTTTTAATCAATTTCACTAAGACTCATAAAGTCCCTTTTTTTTTAGTAGAATTTAAAGGAGAATATCATTTCTTACAAGAGGATATAAAGGATCTATTGATTCTTTGGCCAGGGGAGAACTTTTCTATCAATATATTCAATCCTGGAAAATCTGATCCCATCATTCATGCAGAAAGAATATTTGATATTTTAAAATCTGGAAGATTTTTGGATGAAAATGCTGAATTTTCACCACAAATGGAAAAAGTTTTGATCGAGATATTAATAAAAGTATGTAACCAAAAATCACTGCAAAATTGGAAAGGTTTTGAAGAGTGCTGCAATGAATATCTTATAAAAAATCGTAATTTAATACCTATGTTAAAACAAACCTTAATTAGTCTGAATAATAGAATCAGGCGATTCTCCTCAGGTCCATTAAAAGGATTGTTTGAAAACAAAAAAATGATTTCTGTTCAAAAGATATTCAGACAAAACGTAATTTTAGATCTTAGTTCCATAATACGTTTAGGGGGTGAAAAAGAAGATGCATTTTTTTTTCTTAATATGATTTTAAAATATTTATGGGATAAAAATTTAGCAAGAGGAGCATTTAATTTTGATGGAATAAAACATATAACAATTATTGAGGATGCACAATATTTTGCACCCCAAAATTTAATAAAAAAATCAAAATTAACAACTTATTTAGAAGATATTGCTCTTTTACAGAGAGGTACGGGTGAATGTTTAATAACATTAGCAACTCGCCCAGATATTAGTAAGGAAATCTTAGCTAATAATGGAATTGTACTCACTTTCAAAAATCATATTGAAAAAGAAATTATGTGTGAATTATTAAATATTGATTTAGAAAAAAAGTATTATTTATCCAAATTAGAGGAAGGGCAATGTATAATTCGTATAAATTCAATTAAAGAACCTTTCTTACTAAAAATACCATTAATTAAAAGAAATTTTTTGTCTATGTCGGAGTTAGAAAGGAATAATAATAAAATATTGAAGCAATTGGGATATGAATTGGACACTTTGAGCAATAATAAGAAGAATAAGAAGAAATTATTCTTAAATTTTAAAATAGGGAAAATTATTAAGTTCTTTAAAAAAATAAAAAAAATGAAGAAAGTTATCTATGAAAGTATGGTTATGGAAAATCTTAAGCAAAATAATAAGAATACTCTAATTAGTCAAATAGAAGAAAAGAGCTCGGTGGCTGATACTGACCAAAATGAATTAATGGAGTATTTAAATAGTTTAATTAATAAGCATGAGAAAAATGATTAAGTTTTAAGATGACGGACTAATATATTTAATTAATGACAGTAATTATTGGAATAATTGGAAAGCCAAGCTCAGGAAAGTCTACTTTTTTGAATGCCTCTTGTTTGACAAATGCTAAAGTAAGTGAATTACCATTTACAACAATTACTCCTAATAAAGGAGTGGCATATGTAAAGACCAAATGTCTGTGTCAAAAACTTAATTTAGAAGATAATCCTCAAAATTCTTTATGTATTGAGGGATATAGATTCATACCTATTAATTTATTAGATGTAGCAGGTTTAGTTCCCGATGCACATAAAGGTAAGGGTTTAGGAAACAAATTTTTAAATGATTTAAGTAAAGCAGATATCCTATTACATATCTTAGATATTACAGGATCTCTGGATAAGTCTGGAAATCTAGTAAAAGAAGGAGAAAATGATCCCTATGGAGATATTATTTTTCTTGAAATGGAAATTAATTTATGGTTTAAAGAAATAATTGAAAGAGAAGACTGGGATAAATTTATTAAATCTTTTTCGAGAGAAAAAAGGGAATTTATAGAAGCCTTATATAAAAGATTATCTGGAATAAAAGTGAATAAAAGAGAGATCTTCCAGGCGCTTAAAGAGACTGATTTGGAAGATAGAAATCCTCAAGATTGGAATGAAAAAAATTTATATGATTTCTCAAAAAAATTAAGAGAGATTTCTAAACCTATAATAGTGATAGCAAATAAAATTGATAAGGAAATAGGTAAAGAAAATCTTAATAGATTAAAACAAAAATATGAAGGGCCTATAATACCTTGTAGTGCTTTAGCAGAATATTACTTAAGAAAATACCATGAAGATAAAATAATAAATTATATACCCGGATCAAATGATTTTGAAATAATTCAACCAGATAAATTAAGTTCGGGAGAATTAAATGTGCTTAATAATATAAAATCCAAAATTTTAAAGGAGTATAATGAGACAGGTGTCCAAAAAACATTAAATTTTGCTATATTTGAAATAGCAAATCAGATCTGCGTGTATCCAGTTTCTGATTTAAACTCATACTCAGATAATAATGGCAACGTGTTACCCGATGTAATGCTTGTTAAAAAAGGTACATATTTAAGAGATTTTATCAGAGAAAAAATACACACTGATTTAGCAGATCATTTTATTTTCGGAATTGATGCGATAACCAAAAAAAGATTAGGAGAACATTATGAATTAAAACATAATGATGTGTTTAAAGTCGTTACTTCAAAATGACATCTACTCTTGCTTAGAAGTCAATAAAATATATATTAATATGATTATAATTAATGCGATACCTAAAAGAACGACAATAAAATTGAAAAATTCCTGTTCAGGAGTAAAATCTCCTTGAAAAAGGAAAATCAGCACTATCCGATAATAGTATAAAAAAATATTCATAATACTATTTCATAAAGATGTGAATTATTAAAAAAATTTTCCTAATTATAAGTTTATTATAAGCTTAAGATTTTTCAAAGGACTAGAAGTGGACCTGACGGGAATTGAACCCGTGACCTCTTGAGTGCAATTCTTGCTAATCAAGTAATCTACTCGATTAATGTCAAGCGATCTGCTACTGATCTACAGGCCCTTAAAACAAATGTTAAAAAGAGAAAAAAGAAAACTAAGAGCTCTTAATTCAGTTTTAATATCCATATTTAATAAATAGGAGGTGATCCAGCCGCAGGTTCCCCTACGGCTACCTTGTTACGACTTCTCCCTCCTCGCATACTAAAAACTCGATATGACCAATCTGACCAGACCTCATTTTTAGCACACTCGGATGGAGCGACGGGCGGTGTGTGCAAGGAGCAGAGACGTATTCACCGTGCGATGATGACACACGATTACTAGGGATTCCACGTTCATGTCAGCGGGTTACAG
>Ga0180433_10005548_pt1 | contig 16978 bp, 24 predicted proteins | sample SS_ome_8_FD_132980 | JGI IMG/M metagenome (GOLD analysis project Ga0180433, IMG submission 132980) | Hypersaline lake sediment archaeal communities from the Salton Sea, California, USA - SS_1_D_1 metaG | ecosystem: Environmental > Aquatic > Non-marine Saline and Alkaline > Hypersaline >... | reverse complement strand
GATGAAGAAGAAGTTTGCACAGATTCGTACAAAGCACCTATTAATCTTAATGTGTATGCCTAATTTTTGGTGGTTTGATAGCAAGTACAGAGAAAATATGTTTTTGTTTTGGATTCATAATCTAACAAGAGGGTTTGGTATTATTTTTACGGCCGCACAGAATATAGGATTAGATGATGTTTGGCATCGTAAGAAGTTTATTGATGTAAAACAGAGGTTCGATGTGTTTACTGATTATAATGATATGAAGAAGGTTTACGACAAACATCCTTGTTACTTTGATTATATAAAAATAAAGCCATGTAACCCTGATATTTATGCAGAGTACAAGAAACTACGGGATGCGGCCGTTTGGGATAGTAATACAACGCCAATACAACCACAGAAGTATATGCTTAAGTCGATAGTCTATAACCTTTACACAAAATTGAATAATGGCGGATTAACATTAGAAGGAAAATTAACATATCAAGAACTTGCGCGCCAATTTCTTTATGATCCAATAAAGGATAGACCGTTCTATGACGACACATCAGGCAGGGATATGGTAGGTACTTGGGTTCGAGAAGTTAAAGCTATGCTTGGGGAGAATAATAATACTGATACAGAATAATTCTATATATAATTATAAGAAAAAAAGACTTTTTATTATTTTTATTCCGAATAAATAAGGAAAGTAGTATTTCCTGAAGAATAAATTTAGTGCGGCAGTTTTTATCGGCAGCGGATCGCACGGAGAAAAGTTATATACTATACATGATAACTATATACAACGCCATCTAACGCCGCCGCGAAAGATGACAGCGGGCAGGTTTAACACCCGTTTCTCCTGTCCGCTTCATAGTTTTCTATAAGGATCTCACGCCGAGAGGGTAGCCTAAACGCCCTCGATGTGGTAAGAAAATAAAGCGGGGATCGCGAGATCCCCATTAAACTAACTTGTACCGCAGGATCTCACGGAATACTATCTTTGCCAGCTGCCCGATCCCTGCGTCGGCCTTATGGTTTTCTTGGAAGTCTTGCGCGTACTCGTATGCTTCCTTAATGGCCTTGTCTACCTTGTCGTGCTTTTCTGTCATTCGATCACTCCCCTTATGAAGTCTACGGGCATAGGAAGGACAACGCCCCAATAAAGGAACAGGGCGAGTGTCCATAAGGAGAAGGCCAGCTGCATCTTACTTGGTCGGTAGCTGAAGCCCCACATTTTTATCACCCGTTTTTTCCGCAGCCAGCATAAGCATATCTGCGGATTTATCGATCAGGCCGTTCATGGTTCTGACCGACACGCCATGAGATGCAACAAAAGTAACCGCGTTGTATAATCCCCATAGCGTCTTATCTCCTTCCTCGTTGTACTGCCTGATTATTGCATCACGCATCCTCTTGCCGATGTACTGTGCTATCAGGCCTCGCGCCTCTTTTTCGCCGTCTATATTCAACTCCTTCGCTTTCTTTATCAGCGCCGCGACAGGATCTTTAAGCAGCGCCATAGCTTCGACGGCGTACTGCACAGCTTCGATCTTCGCCTCTGGATCTCCAACGTGGGCGATGTTCTCTGCCATGTGCAGCAGTTCCTCGATCTTCTCACGCTTCTCGTAGGTCAGGTACAGTTCTTCGTGCTGCTCGAGAGGTACGCGAACCTTCATGCCGTTACTGCATACCTGCCTGTATCCCCATACGTCTACAACTGTTCGGGATCTTATGATCTTCTTTTTCTCCCTTTCTACCAGCTGCGACATCATGGAATACTTGATCGCAGTCCTGCCGTCTATACTGTTTACTGCCCTGAACCCGAGTTTAATGCCCTGCCCGTTTTCAGGGATCTCATCGACATAGCAGTTCAGGAACGCCTTTGTGTCAGTCATAAACAGCGAAAACTCGTAGTCAGAACCTACGTTATGAAGGCCTCTGAAGATCGGATGAAATGCTGTCTTATGTTGCACCAGCTTGTACTGCTTAGAAACTGTGGCCACGATGTCACCATCAACGGCAACGGCCATTAACTTTTTAGGATTCTCGAATCCTTCCATAGCGATAGGGTGCATCTGTGCCGTAGGAATCTCGTTAAGGATCTCCTGCGATTTATCTGCCTTCGCCATGTATTCCCAAAATGGTATTTGGTTACTCATTGAATCACCCGTTTTTGTATAACAGCCATTATTAACGGCTGCACTTAATATTAGGAGAAGTACCTTTATAAACTTAACTATTTCCTTAAACTTTCCTTACTCTCATGTTTCAGCGCGTAATATAGGGAGAAACCGAACAGATACATTAAGTAAATCCATAGGATCACAGAGCCAAGCAGGCCGATCGAGCAGATCGTACACTCATGCCCTACTGTCGCGCAGCGGGTATAACAGGCTTCGCTGCACCAACCGTTAAAGTATCCCATGAACATAGATGCAAAGAATACAGCGATCCCGAAGATCACGGCCTGTTTTGCTCGCTTATTCATTCCTGTGACACGCCCCTTATACGATAGCCCTGCACTGTTTCTACATAGCACCATCGCAGAACGATGTTAGATCCCTTTGATAGATCCAGATGCTTACCTTCATCACACTCGAAGTATACCGTGCGCGGCGGATTGCCCCATAGGGGCGGCTGCTGAAGTATGTACTCGATCGTCAGGCTCTTGCAGTAGCCTTCGTCGGTGATCCAGCTGTCGCTTATGATTCCGTACTCGAAGAAGCAGGCGGGCTTATTCTGTGCCGCGAAGAAAACGAAATATGATGCTGTCACAACTGCAACCGTCAGCATGAGGGCAGTTATAATCAGCAGCAGTTTATAGTCTACCGCCTTGTAGATCGCCATGATCCCACTCTCCTTATACCCATATAATCGAAGATGTACTCCTTCATCTTCTCACTCCATGTTTCTTATGCCACTTCCTTACGAACGTCGCTGACTTCTCCGAAGGATCTCCTTTAAACCGTTGAACGAACGCAGTTGCGCGTTCAATTTCTGCGGGCGTATATATGGTATTGTCATTACCAACAGCCTCGATTAAGTTCACCCGATCACCCTCGGTACGCGCCGCGCTTCGTCAACTGCCTTTTTAGCGGCATCCGCTGTTATATCGATGACATCATCGATCGAGATATGCTTCGCCGAGAACGTCAGGAACACAACGACCAAGACGAACACGATGCCTATAAGAATTACCCACATTATCATCTGCTCACCATAACATCCTTAAAGATCTTCCAGAATAGCCGATCTGTTAACATCTGTTTCATCTCCCTCGCTGATTCCCTGATACCTTCGATTATATCTCGGCTTTCTTGGCTCATGTTTTATTCGCCCCTCACTTCCTTCGTGATCTTCTTTAATTTTTCTGGATCAGTTTGTTTGTTTATATACCTCATTGTTGTGTCTATGTCCTTGTGACCTGCTGATAGTTTGACGACAACAAGATCTTTTGTTTTCTTATAAACGTCGTTTATGAAATTACGTCTAAAGTCGTGTGTACTAAATCCCTTATGTCCAAGTTTAGCGGCTGCTTTTCTCAATTCTAACCAATAAGCATGATAATTTGAATCTATTATTTTCTCAAAATTCTTATCGTTTAATCGGACAGCATCCCGCAGCAAAGGAAAATTATTTTTAGAGGCCTCTAAAAACGCATAGACCTGCTTTGCATAAGGATTGTTGATAAATACAAGCCTCTCATCGCCGCCCTTCTGCTTCAGTTTGAGGCTTAACACGCCTTTATCATATAAAATATACTTTTTCCTTATTCCAAACGCTTCAGATGCCCTTATACCCGTGCAATATTGTATAATTGCTACAATCTTATGCCTCTTTGTTTGTATTGCATTTATCATCATAACGAGTTTCTTATTATTCATATAGACAGCTTTAGGCGCAGCTTCCTTTTCCTTGACTTCAATCAAATCGTTATATTCGTTTGGCCTGCCTATGGCTGCAAAGATATATTTAAAGGCATATCTGACGTAGTAACTTCTGCTTTTCTCAACAGTTGCCGATATAAACCTATTGGCGGCCTCTACCGTGAGATGTTCGTTCGACTTAAAGTACCTCTCTGCGACCTTTATATATTTCTGTCTTGTTCTCTCACCGAGATCTACTTGAGTGCGAATGTACTCTTTCGTCTTTGATAGGTATTCCCCCAAAGATACCGCCCCCCCTTCTTACAACACCAATAGCGTCTTTTGTGCCTTGTACCCCTTTCTTGCCCATCTTAAAGAAGTATGAAAGCCTCTGCAAATTGTACCGCAACAGGGAGTTAACCCTGTCCAGCAGGTGCAACATTCCGTAAACCTCTGTAAGTGTGAGTTCTTTCCTTAACAGCGCGCCATAATAGGCCTTATAAAAGTCGGTAAGTATTCTCGAGATCTCCTTAACGTCTTTGTCGTCTATAATAGCCTGCACGTTGATAAAGAAGTTCCTTGTAACAGCATGATAATCTGTTATCGTAGGTATGCACGGGTTTTGCCATGCCTGCTCTATTGAGAGATCCAGCCGCTTGATAACAAGATCTATCCGTTCGTTAGTAAGCATAGAACTGTGTGATATTATCTCGTTATAATCAGGAGTTCTATATTGCACCATTTTATCCCCCCAAAACGATACCCCCCGCCTGTCCAGCAGCTTGACCTACATCGGCAGCTGTTCCCATGTCGATAGCGTTAAGGGCGACGGTAAAGCCGATCATTATGATGAAGATCACAATACCAGCAACGATTAACAGCTTCGCGACATCCCCGCCCATGCCGAGCCTCTTTATTATCTCGGCAGCTGTCCTTCTCTGGATCTCTGCCTCGATGACATCGCCCCGCTGGTTCTCTGCGTACATCATATCGATGTTGTCGAAGTCTATGCTTTCTCCTGCAAAATGGATCGGCTGATCCCAATTCTTTATATTCTTGAACCCGTGCGAATCGAGATGATCGGCGATCTCTGTGATCGTCATGCTTGTTTTAGGATTCAATTTCAGGACTACCTCGTTAGGGTTCTGCTTCTCCTTTTCCAGCTTTTCCATGAAGTTCTGGAGTTCCGCCCAATTAGTGATCCCTTCCTCTTTCAGCTTTCGCATGATAAAGGCTGTTCTTGGTTTTAGTGAGAATGAGAACTTGCCGTAATTGATGTAACACGGTACTTTACTCTTGCCCTCTGTGTACCGATCCTCTGGATTCGTAGAGAAGAATGTTGATACCTTCTTTTTCTTGGCAACCGAAAACCTCGAGAGTGGCGCAGCGACCAAGAAGTTAAGGTATCCGTGTTCCGTAGGATTAACGATTACGTTACGCCTGCCCATAGATGCGCGCAGGAACGCGCCAGCAGGAGTTTTCAGGAATATGAACGCGATGAATATTATCGAGAACATGAACGCTGCAAAGAAGAACGCCGTGTATAGGTAAGCATCACCAAGCAACATATTTACCGCTTGCATCTGCTCTGGACTGAAGTTTACCGTAACCATTACCTACCAACTCCGAAAACTCTGCTTAAGAATGACCTGTTTTGTCCGCTTCCGCCAACGGGCGTACTGAAATGCTGCGAGAACTGTGAGATGTTTGCAATCCTCTCATTAAGCATACTGCTTGCCTTCTCTGTTCCTTTTGCCCTGTTGATGTTGCACAGCGCTATGATCCGAGCCTGTGAGAGTTCCTCGTGAAAATAGCGATCCTGCATACAGGCAGAAGTATTCCTCATTACCTTGCATACTTCAGCCTCAAGTAGCTGACGCATCATAAAGGCCTCTTTTTCATCGATAAAGGTCAGCTTCATGGTCTTGGATATGAACGGCCAAAGAGGATTATCTTTCAGCTTCTCGAACGTCAGATTATCATCGAGCATTTCACGCGACAGCCGCATGATCTCCGACCTGAAATGTAGATCCTCTGTACCTGAAGAAGAAGGCATCTGCACATCATCGCCGCTTACGAACTTGTCGGGATTCCTTGACTTCATTACCATAAGGAAATATTCAGGAAATGGACTTATAAATCAAACTGTTTACCGTAGAGATCCTTCATCTTATCCTCGATCCGTCTTACAGATCTCTCTATTTCGACGATCTTGTTCACCATGCTATCGAGTTTTTTGTGTGCTATCTTATCCATAATCCTGATCCTCTTTCTTGTAGAAACCTGTCAGTATCAGGATCGTATTCACAATAGCCCAACCTACCTGCAACGCAGAGATCCCGTACCAAAACCATGTTAATCCGATGTCCTGAAGCAGCTGCGTCTGCCAACCGCCTGAATACTCTACGAGTGTAAGATCCATCGAGAGAATCGCGAGAGCAGGGGATAGGATAGCAGGTATCCATAGGAACATTATAACCTGCGGCTTGTACCATGATAAGAGAAGAAGTGATGCATTGAACGAAGCCAAGAATAGATAGATTTCTACGATCATAATGAAATTCGGTATTACTGTCTTTTAAATGAGATTATCGAGGCCTCATAATATAGGGTAAACGGCATCAAGAGGCATAGAGATAACACTAACGGAAGCAAATAAAAAGAAAAAAGTGGCAGGGCATTTAATTAAACACCCTGCTTAAACCGAACGCCCCGAGTATCACAGAGATAACTGCTATTGCGATGTAGACCATAGGCAGCTGCGATCCAAGACCATAACCAGAGTTCACACCCTGATTTATCTGAATTGCTCTATTGTAACCGCCTGTATATCCCGTGTACGATGCGTATGCTGTCCTACCTGTTCCGTTATCCTCACACGACAACGCGAACGTTGCAGCTGAAAGATAATCGTGGTAGTCAACAGTCGGCTCGTAACAGGTAAACTCTGAGCCTGAAGCATTGAGTACATAGTACTCTGTCAGGCTGTCAAGTTTCATCGGGTAAGCCGTCGTAACGGTAGATCCGTTAGTTGCGAACGTTCCGAGGCTTTCGTCTGCGATAACTTCCTCGAACTGATAAGCAGATGTTGAAAACATCGGCTGCCATACAGCAACTCCTATCAGTAAGAGTATTGGAATTGCAACGAGTCCGTAGATCAGCTGATTCATAACCATCACCTAAAAGATGAAGGGCGAACCCTCACCCTTTAGCCGAAAACCCTTGAAAGCCCGAAAGCGCCAAGAATTACGGATATAACGGTTACAGCAATCAGGATGAACGGCAGCTGCGATCCAAGCCCGAAGCCTGACCATGTTCCTGTGGTTACCTTTGTGTATGTTGCATTTGCGTCAGTTCCCCATGATCCCCTGTCTATGTTTGTGGCAAAGCCGTTAAACACAGCAGTAGCGATTATGAGAACCATTGGAACAACAAGCAGCGCGTAAACAAGATTGTTCATGCCCTCACTCTCCCATTTTGCGTCATCGCGTCAGTACTCATAATTAACAGAAGCCAATAACGTCTTTTAAAGCAAAGTATTACGTTTTTTCTTGCAGATCCTACGCAGCCCTTCTTCTATCGCTTCGCTGCGATTCCCTTTCAATTCCTTTATGGCATTATCTAAAATATCTTGATCTACCCGCACCGAGATTAATTTCTTGGCCATTTTATCGGTAACTCCTGTAAAAGTTATACACTCCGAGTACGACACCTGTTATTATCATGGCCGCCCAATAGATCTGCATCTGTGGGGCAGCGTATGGGAACACAGCTGCACCGCCGATTATCATCTGCAAAGCGATTAACTCGAAGGATTCTGTCTTGATGTAGGTTATACCGAACAGTATCATAAGTAGGAACGTTATCAGTATATCCTGCCCTATGAGGTTCTGGAACGGACAGAGGAAACTACCGAATATGTTGCCCGATGTCAGCAGGGTAAAGGGATCGCAGGCCATCTTAATCATACTCCTTAACGTTTCTTCCAGCTATCAGCTGCATGAAGCCGAAGGCCTCGAGAACCGTGAATATAGTAAAGAACGGCCATGCTATAAGCGCAGGTACTCCCATCTGCTGCATCAATAGAGGCATCCAAGCGACGTATTTCAGTATAGGCATGGCGCTGTCAACTATGTTACCTATCGCTGACATCATCCAATTATAGAACATACCGAAAGCCGTGCTTAATGGATCTCCCGATTCTGCGCTGCTCTGATAGTTCTCTACTACATCCTCGACCTTGTTCTGATAGTTCTGGATCTCGGTATCAGTGTCTTGGTGCATAACGAATATGTCGCCTTCCAAGCCCATGTAAGGCAGGAAACCTACGACTGCTGCACCCATTACCTGAAATACGAGCATGAATATTGCGATGTCAATAACCCTCATTTATCTCACCCTCTCCCGTTTTCTTCTCGCGTTGACTTCGATAAGCACGACCATGAAAAGGCCGAGGCCAAGCAGAGGCGCGTATATACTTAGCTGCTGCCAATAGAGCATTATCGCAGCTGTTCCTACCATAACCAACGCACCCACTCCGACAGTCCTTGATGTAAAGAACAGCGGCATCGGAAGAATAAAGAACAGCATGAACCATAATGTAGGCAGCTGCGCACCCATAGCTGTAAGTAGAGCCAAGAGAGGGAACGACACGGCGGGCAGTACATAGCTGAACACCATAGCCATACCGCCGCCTACCGTTTCGTTCCCGTAGTAGTCGCTGTGAATCTCGTACTCTACCCAATATGTAGCGGAGGAGTTGGGAACTACATAAGATAGAAGTACGTCGTTGCTTGCAGCTGCGCCGTAGTAGAGGAGATGCGATCTGTTCGTGTAGTTGTAAACCCATAGGTCTACCTGATTTGTTTGCCCTGAAGCATCATACCAATAAAGCAGGATCGTCGTATCCGTGTGAGTGACGTTAAGCGTAACGTTGGCGTTTGTCATGTTGTAAGCGTCAACACCGCCGACCGTTATCGTCTTTTCGAGATCTGCGCTATCTACATATATATTGCCTACGCCCCTAACTGATTCCCCGTTGTCGAGGAAGATCAGGTATTTATGGCCGTTTGTAAGAAACGCGATCGCCTTGTTCTCTGTATCGAACAGCAACTCGGTTATCGTTACGAGATCCCCTTCCATGTATTTGTCAACTATGAAGTAAGACGGAATGAACTCACCCGTGAGATCCCGCAGCTTGTAGATCTGCCTGACTACCTGATAATCGTTAGCGTCAACGAGATATATCGGCTGGTTCTCGATAGGTGCGTCTATGACGTAGTCACGGTAATAAAGTTCTGCTGCCGAATACTGCACAGTAAACCGAAGGCTGTCTGCTTCTTCTGTTGTCGCAACGATAAACTGCGTATCGTATACATCGAATGTCGATGCCCCGCCCGTGCAGTAGATCGTCATGCTGTTGTTTGCGTCAGGCGGAAGCAGATAAGTTCCTGAAATTTCATCGATAAGTGATGCTGTTATGTAAGCGTTGATCTCCGAGTATCCTGACATATTCGTAGAGTTCGCGACCGTTGCAGTTTCGTTGTGTGTGTAGTTTACGATGTAGTTACCGAAGTAGACCTCGATCTCTGTGTTGTTCGAGAAGTTGGCAACAATGTACGAACTGCTGCCGCTGGTATTCTTGTATGTCGTTACCTCGAAGTCGGCCGTTATATATACATCAGAGAGATCTGATTTTACTTTTTTAGAACTCACGAGATCCGTAAAGTCTATGTTGATCCACTCACCAGTTACAGTTATGTTCTTATTGAAAGCGTATGTGTCCGTATCCGTGCATCCGAACCCGCCTGACTGCACGGTGAGCCATTTCGTTTCTGTGTAAGGTGCATAGTTGTCGGTTTCGGCGACGGTACAGGTGAAATTATACATACCGAACGGCATCGTGGCCTCGTAAGGGGATGAAACAACAACTCCGTCTTTATAGAGTACAGCAGATCCCTCTGTTGCCGTGCAGGTGATAGTAACTGCTGCGTTCTCTGCGACAGTCCAAGCAGGTGATGATATGAAGCTGAAGCTATTACTCGGCTTTTCTGTAAGGTAGAAATTCATCGATGTATAGTCGCTGCTGTTAATACTCCATGCAAGCGTTTCGTTAAAGAAATACAATGTATCAGATCCATCGCCGACCGTTATGTTAACGTTACCGCTTGGAAGATCTGACCATTCTATCTCGTAGGGATTATAAGCGCTGCTGTTGTAAAATGTATTCGTGTCGTTGCTGACATCGAGTGTCCAGCTTGTCAGCGTTGAATTATCTCCGCCGTCAAAAGCAGATACATTGATTCCCATCATTACATAGAAATAAATATCCTCTACATCGCTGTTCCCTTGACTATCGGTAGAGTTAACCCTGAACCAATGCTGACCGCCTGTAAGCGTGAAATCTAAAACTTCATCTGTTGCATTATCTACCTCGTAGGTATCGTTCAGCGCACCGTCTACATAAACAGCACAAGAAGTGTTAAGATCTTCCACGTCGGTAGCTGTGAAGTTCAGCTGTATTGCTGTCGTGTAGTATGTTGTGTTTAATGGTTCATTGATAATTACGACAGGCGTGTTGTCTACTCCTGGGTTTCCTTCTTCTCCAAGGAATGTTAATGTCGGGTACGGGTCTGCGTTCTTAGTAGTGAACACGAAGTCCCACCATCCACCTCCATACACATTCGGGCTGATAAGTTCTATAGCATCCATGCCGTCGGTATAAGTGCCTGCAGTCTCCCCCGCAATATAAAAATCCTCACTCCAGTCCGTAGTATCCCATATTTGGATTCCAAATTCGTCAGCGGTGAGGTTAACAACAATCCTATACCATCTATCCAGGGAATATGCAACACTGGAGTCTTGTTGTCCCCCATTGTTGTAATATTTCCATTTGCCATCTGTCTCTTGTTTTATAAATGTATAGAATGAACCATCGTCCCTAGTGCTTAACTGAGGTCTTGCATCGGTGTTGTTGTCCCTCTGATAAGCTACCAAGACGAGACTGTCCTGATCTCCGATATTCTGTTGTGAATAATGATCGTTGGTATTGCCCCAGTGTCCCAGGGATTTAGATCCGTGATAATAAATAGAACAGTCCACGAAATTGTCCAGGCCATTGTTCTCTGACCAATTCCCCTGACCGTCTATATTTGAGGAACATGCGTAGTCCTCGAAGTCATCGAACCACAGGAATATATCATCACTGTCACCCACAGATGACGCCTCAGAATTTCCGTAATACATGCAATGGGTTATGTTGTTTTCTAGAAAAATCCAGAGCATGCAAAACTCACCCGTTTCGTTATATTCAAGAAAATAAGAGACATTATCTGCATCATCTCCTGTTCCATTCTTGAAAACGAGATCTATGCAGTCACCGTCGGCGTTTGTGGGAATCGTGAGATTATGATAAACTGCCATATCAGAGGTTGTTCCGTTAACATAGAAACAGTCACGGTACTGCCAGCTTTCCATATCCGTAGGCCATGCAGCTGCCGATCCTGCTTTCACTAACAAAACGCCTGCAACTGCCAACATTAAAAGGATCTTCCGATTCAAGTGCATCACCTACCCGTAATATTGAACAGGCTCTCTACGCTGTGCAGCGACCAAGCCCCATATCAGCAGGAAGAAAATCAACACGACAGGCCAATAAGTCCAAACGTTCTGTATGATGTCCATAGTGTTAAGGGCATCCGTAGCCATCGAACTGTTTGAATCGTTTATGATGTCCGTCATGGCCTCGTGTGTTAGCGTCATCGGGTAAGTGAAAATGTTATAGATAAGGATAAAGGTAAACATGATTACCAAGATCGCCAACCATGCGAATACCTGCCCCTTCATATTCTTGCCCATGCTATCACAACTTCCATGCTTCAAACGGCTGCTTCTTCTTTTTTTTCTTGTTCCCGCCGACCATCGTGCTGCCGAAAGCGAACTCGCCTGTACCTACGGGAGAGTTTGCGACCGTCTTGCCGAAAGATCTCATTTCAGCTTTAAGGCTTGACTTCATCCTGTCCGACATGGAACTGCCACGACTGAATGATTTTTGTACTTTGCCTTTGACCTCTGCGCGAGCCTGCCTTCTTGCTTCTTGCCTGATCTCTGTCTTGTAGGCCTTCTGCATTTCCTCGCGTTTTAGCGCCTCAAACTCTTTACGTCTTTCAGCTTCTTCTGCCCTTCGTTGTTTCGATTCCTCTCGCTTCTTCTGCAACCAACGTGCGCCTGCGCCTCGTAATCCCATTATATCACCTTCCTAACCCGTCGAAGTTCATCCTTGTACTTCTTCCTGATCCTCTCAGGAACAGGTGATCCTGACGGGTAAGTATAAGGCCAACCTCTGCCGCCCGAAGGCTTAAGTGATTTCCTGATCCTGTCGTCGGATGCAAAGGCCTCGACCTGTTTCTTTAGTTTTCCCTTAATATCACCTTGCAGCTGGTAGGGTAAGCCCTACCGCTTCTTTTTCTTCCGCTTCTTTTTCGCCATGCGGCTCACCCCTTGACGCTTTCAAGTCTTGAAAAAGACCTATGAGTTCCCTGATCGCCTCGGTCGTTTCTTTGTACGCTGGTAACCGTTCGGCGTGCTGCCGTTCATCCTCGGCCTTCCAATCCTTAACGCCAGCTATGAAAATCTTAAGTAACTCCTCTTGCTTCTGCCCTGACTTCATAATCTCGGTTAAGAGATCCTGAATGTTGTTAAGTGTTGCCTCTATTGTCATTTCATCCTCTCTTTCTTCTCGTTAAGTATGCCTAACCCTCTGCATCGCGGGCATTGATGACGGCCAAACAGCCCGCCCTTGCCTGTATTGATCCAACCGCTGCCGTTGCAGTTGGGGCATTTTTTCCGTGTTCTCTTGTAGTGTTCGTGCATACCGATCAGAGGTAAGAATGGCCATACCATGATTATCGCTTCCTTTTCTTTTTCTTAAAACCGCCAAACAGTGCCCTTATTCCCTGCTGACCTGTTGCGACAGGCCAAGTTCTCTCGAAATAAGATCCTTTAAGCGCGCTGAGTGGCTTGCCAGCTGCGCGCCTTCTCATTAAGAGAGGCAGCGCGGGCGGCATGGAAGTTCCGCCTGAAGGTTTTGGTAAAGATAATGATGCAGCTGTCGGTGCGCCAAGATCCGAGAACTGAAACTGTGTAGATGTTGCCTGCGCGAGTTTCTGTACCTGCACCTGATCCTGACCTGCGAACTGTGATGTCGCTGTTCCTGTTGTGAATATCTGCCTGCCTGAAGATCTCGGAGATGTTTTAAACGAAGCGGGAGTTACGGTTTTAGTTGCAGCTGTTTGTGCTTCCTCTGTTCCAGATATAAGCTGCTGCGCTGATTTTGCTGCTGGTCTTTGCCTTGATATTGGCGTGACTATCGGCCTTTGCATAGCGCCTATGATTCTGCCGCTGCTCTTGCCTTCCACTTTTGCAGAAGATCCGAACCCGAGTACTGCGCCTGTTGTTGATGATACGGGTTTTTGTGCAGTTGCTATATTAACTGCTGCCCTTGCAGCCTGATCGCCAGCTGAAAACTGCTGCGTAGGAGTGTAAACTTTTGGCGACACTTTTACCTGCGTAAAACCCGACGGCTTCGTTACGATGTTTCCCGTAGGTGCGTTAGCCTTTGATCCCATGACTGTTTTTCCGATAGACTGAAACGATGAAGTTTTTACCTTGCTTCCTGTTTGAATATTTGATAATCCCTTCTCTGTAAAAGATGTTTTCCATACGTTGCCCTGACCATGTGAGATTATGCGCTGCGATTCAAACTTTACACCCGCCAGCTGCTTCTCTATTCCTGTTGTTGTTTTGCCTGCCTTGTTTATGGCGATGTTGCTCTTTGCAGCTGATCCTGATACTCCTTTGACTACGTTACCTGACTGTGTGAAATGTGATTTTATGAATTGCTCACCGATAACGAAAACCTTTGCGCCCTTGACTTCTCCTGCATAGAGGTAATCACCCTTGCCTATCTGCACGCTTGCAGGCTTGCCATGAGTAGTAACTGCAACGCCTTTAGTTTGTCCGTAAATCGTACCTACCTTCGTAGGCGGCTTTATGTGCAGCTTGGCGGCCAGCCCCTTCTCGTATACGTTGATCTTCGTAATGTCTTTAGTGTAAGTCTTATCTCCCTTTGTGACTACCTTATGCTTCGTTCCTGCGACCTCTGCGCTATATGTTGGTTTTGTTATCATCTGCACGCCTTTAGCTGCTGCGCCTACCATCAACGGCGCGGCCATAACGAAGGATCTCGCAGTACCTTCAGCTGAAGGGTTCTTTATAGATTCTCCGATCTGCGTACCGAGTGCTATGCCGTATACGACCTTCATTCCCGTACCAGCAGTTGCCGCTGCTGCTGTTCCTAAAGCACCGCCCGATGCTGCCATAGCACCTGCGACGATTCCTGTTTTAGCAGCTGTTGTTATTGCAGCTGGATGAACTATGCCTGCGATGTTCTCCGATGATTTCCTGCCCTGAAGTTCGTAAGCATAATCGATAAGAGCATCATGTCGTTTTTGTTCCCAATTACCGCCCGTAAGCTGCGTTACTGCAAAATCTGTAACAGTTCCCATACCGACAACATCGCGATCGAAAATATATGATGCTCTGACTACGGGATCACGGATCATCTTCTCGGCAGCTTGATGTCGTTCCTCTGTTTGAATGTTGTACTCCTGATAAGGCGCGAGTGCGGGCGACAGTCTTTCGTACCTCTGTGGGTATTCCTGTGCCAGCTTTTTCTTATATGCTTCTGCTGCCTGTATATCGCTTTGAGAAGTTTCGTAAACCTTGCCTTCATCTGCTGCCTGCTTCATCTCCCTGAAAGATACGAGGCCTCTGTCGTATGCTTCTTCGGGAGTGAGAACCCTTACTGTATTATCTGACTTCTCTTTTCGCAGCTGCGCTTCTTGTTCCTTTATCGCCGTTAGTTCCTGCTGCGTTATAACCCTGCTGTGCTTAAGGCCTGACTGTTCCCTCGTAACCTCTGAAGGTTTAGAATCAGAAGGCGCTGCCGCCTGCGTTTGTACTACCTGCGCCTCTGTTTGTTTTCTCTGTGCTATCGCTTCCTGTTGCTTTACCCAATGCTTAAAAACTTCAGGGTTCTCTATGATTCCAGAAGGTGCTTTAAAATAAACGATTGCCCTTGCGTTGCTGCGAGGCTCTGCCCAAACTTTGTTATAAGGAACATGGTACTCCTTAAGCCACGCCTCTACTGACCGTCTTGTTATCTTTTCCGCTTCCTTTCCCCTGACCTGATAAACATTCTGACCATCGCCTTCTGAATGTATGTAGATCTTCATGTAGAAGTTTCGTTTTTACTGTCTTTTAAGTCAAACTTTCGATTATCTGTAATCACTATGAAAGAATCGCCGCATCGTAGCTTACCCTTGATCTCTATCATATCGATCTTAAACTCACCATGCGCCTTATAGAATATCTTTTTTATCTGCCAAAAGTAGAAGTACCTGCTGCATTTGCCGCAGTAGTTCCTGAATGTTATCTTACCTGTGATCCTGTTCGCGCAGAACGGACACTCGATAAATTTCGGCTGGTTTTTCACGGCAGCCTCACCTCATATATTTTAACGGATGCTATCGAAACCTGACAAATACACCGAACGTTAGGCGGCGGCTCGAGGCCTTGCAGCTTGTATCCGTTTGATTCGCAGATCTCCAAACATTGATTAACATACTGCCCAACGACAGAATCATAATAAGAAGCGTAGGAGATGAAGGTTATAGTAACAACAACAGTTAACACAGATGCGGCCACTACTAACTTAGTCATCGTAATCTCCTTCCGCACATGGGGCAGTATCTTCTACCGCTTGTTTTACCGTGTACCTTGCAGGTTTTGGTCTTGGTCTTTGCTATCGGACATTCTTTTTCTGAATACCCATCGAACAGGCACGCCCGAGATCCATGTGTAATTAAACGGCAACGGCCTAAAAGAGAACCTTCGCCGCCTGAAGCGCCCTTTAGTGATGCCTCGAGGTCCTTTGGCGGCGGCTCTTGACGCAGGCCGCCATGACCGTGAAACACTCCTCGGTCGGGGCGAATTTCATCATATCTATTCGGGCATTGAGGGTAACGATATTCTCGGTAACGCTTCTGCCTTTTCGGGCTTTTATCTTTAAATTTATCTTTGACTTTATCCGTGAACGACATACTCGAGCAACTCCTCTGCCGTGACCTCTAACTCGAAGTTTTCCTTGATCCACTTCGCCCATACCTCTGCGGCCTTATCCCGATCTGCTGCTGCATCTAAAAGCCTTCTTATCTTATTCATCCGTTCTTTTGGTACTTTCTTAAACTTCTCTCGAATGTTCGCGGGTTTCTGGATCTCTGGATTATTTATAGCTGCTGCTAAAGCAGAACGGCATACGTCGCTTATGTTTATACCGATTCTTAAGGCTTCTTTCTTAAGTTGCATCGGTAAAGTTATTGTTGTATGAGTTAAATCTTCATATTCGGCTGGTCTTGGCATATTATCATCTTATATTATTATATACATACTTATGTATGTATTATATAAAGTTATAGTCTTATTTACTGTTCCATAGGAAACGAAGGGGTAAATATAACAGTGTTTTATCGATAACAAGACAATTAAATTAACCCTTATTTCATGTGCAGCTATATCCCTACAACATGACAGATATATTCATTTAAAAGTCAGGAAATAGGAAATATCATTATGAAACCGAAGGTACACGGGGATCTAATTCAGTTCATAGATCTGCTGCGTCAATTCCAATATCAAGACATGGATATGATAATACCGATTTCTTCCCGTAAAGGTATGGGCAAGACAACAGATGCCCTTCAAATATCAAGACTGTTTCTTAAAAAATATTATGGTTGGTCAGATTCTAAATTCAAATATAATTTAAAAAATATAGTTGCCTATACTTATGATGACATATTCAGATTAGTAGAAGAAGCAGAAGATTCAATGCCTATAATTATTGATGAAGCTGTGCGTGTTGCTATGGGCGAGGATTGGAATAAAGCAGAGAGCCGAGAGATGAAGAAGAAGTTTGCACAGATTCGTACAAAGCACCTATTAATCTTAATGTGTATGCCTAATTTTTGGTGGTTTGATAGCAAGTACAGAGAAAATATGTTTTTGTTTTGGATTCATAATCT
>Ga0180433_10005546_pt1 | contig 16979 bp, 10 predicted proteins | sample SS_ome_8_FD_132980 | JGI IMG/M metagenome (GOLD analysis project Ga0180433, IMG submission 132980) | Hypersaline lake sediment archaeal communities from the Salton Sea, California, USA - SS_1_D_1 metaG | ecosystem: Environmental > Aquatic > Non-marine Saline and Alkaline > Hypersaline >... | reverse complement strand
GTTGAATGTGTTCTTTCTTTTGATAGGGTTCTCCATTGTATATATACATATGTCCAACCTTTTGAAGTTATCATGACTGTCATATGATAACAACAGAAAGGACATATGTCCTGTCCTAACACAGTATTGTAAGTAAATTTTAATGAATTATTATTTTTAATATAACCTTTAAATTAAATATTTAAAGATTTAGGGCAAACCATATTAATTGTTTTAAAATAGGTACTACATTTGTTAGATTATTAATATATTTTAATATAAGAAAATATGTTGATTTTTTATTTATTGGCATTTCTATATCTAATGTATTCCATAAACTCTCAGCATCATGAATATCTTTTGCTTTTGCTTTAATTGTATATATTCCATCTTCATCCCAAGAATGAGAAATAATTAATTCCTCTCCAGACTCATAGGGACCAATCCATTCTTCAAGAGTCCCATCGCCCCATTCGACATAATAAAAAATATTGTCATTGTTGAAATCGTTTGTTGTAAATTTATACTCATATTCTTCTTTGGTATTTCCCTTTGTTTGCCCAGATATCATTGGTGCATCTGGTGGGTTATTGCCTGAGATACGTGCAACATTTGTTTCATCAATAAAATCATTATTGTTATTATAAACTATTAGAACTAATTGAATATTATCTGGATCGATATCTCCAAAATCATCACCGTGTTCATCTTCATGTTCATTGCCATCCCATATAACACTATCCATGTGTGAATTTCCAGATTCTATTTGAATATTATCATCATATGCATAATCTAAAAATCCAAAATGATATGGATCACCATAATAGGTATCATACCGAGAAATTATTTCAGTAACAAAGCATCTTATATGCCCAACGTATGTATTAGGTTCGTTATTTTGAATTGTAATATCTATTTGAAGTTGTCCATTATCAAGCCAAAATATATTCAAGGTTGAAGAAATGTCATAAACTGTTCTTTCACCACAATTTTCAATAGTATCTGATAACTGTTCAGGATAGTTACCAATTATTCTATCAAAGTCGCGATCGAATATCGAGGTCGGATAACTTCCAATATCGAAATTTTCCGACCATTCATTTGCTTTTAGATTTAGAATTTTACCATCATGATCAAATTCTATTATCTCTACATACTCAAAATCATATTCCCCAGACATATACAAATCATATAGATTTTCGTTCCAATCATCACATGGTTTACAATTTTGAGAAGTAGCAATACCTGCAAATACAGTATGAGTAAAGTAATATGAGGAAAATGAATCAATAGTATTATCGTCAGAAATTATATGTGATTTAGAAAATTTGTTAGTAATATCATTTTTGCTCATGGCAATTGATGTAAAATTTACTGCACATAATAAAAATATTGTTAAAACAAAAAATAGTTTTTCATTTAGTCTAATATTCATTATTTAATCCCCTAAGATATTCTCTTAATATGAGAGTGTTTTATTTAAATATTTTCATCAAAATTTCAAATTAATTTTTCAAGTGAACAAAATGTAAATAAATTCTCCTAATAATTTTCTATCTTTCTATTCAAAGTCTTTAAATATTAAAAGCTATATACTGGCTCACTTCCATCAAGAAAGGTGAAAAATGGGCAAGGGAATAAACGCAGCTAGAAAATTAAAAAAAAGCAGAAAACAGCAATTATGGAGCGACAGATATTACAAAAGAAGAGTACTACATTTAAAAGAAAAATCAGATCCTCTTGGTGGTGTAGCTCAAGCTAAAGGAATAGTCATTGAGAAGGTAGGGATTGAAGCAAAACAACCCAACTCTGCAATTAGAAAATGTATTAAAATTCAGTTAATAAGGAATGGTAGGCAAATTACTGCCTTTGCACCCGGTGATAATGCTATCGGTTTTATTGATGAGCACGATGAAGTAGTTGTTGAAGGAATTGGTGGCAGAATGGGAAGAAGTTATGGAGATATTCCTGGTGTAAGATTCAAAGTAATCAAGGTTAATGATGTATCTCTAAACGAACTTGTTAAAGGTAAGGTTGAGAAACCTATGAGACGATAATATGGCAGATAAAAAGGACACCTCTATAAACTATGATTTTTTTCCAATATTAGAAAAATATGATATTAGTACTGTTAAGATCGAGGATAAAGGTTTAGAGAAGTATATAAATCTTGATAATAGAGATCTATTTATTGGAGCTCCAAATGCAAATAAATTATTTGGAAAATCAAAAGTTTCTATCATAGAAAGGTTGATAAATAATTTAATGAGAACTGAAAATTATTCTGGTAAAAAGACCAAATCATACAAATCTGTAAAATCAGCATTTGATATAATTGAAAAAAAGACCAAATCAAATCCAATGCAGGTTTTTGTTGATGCGCTTCAAAATGCAGCTCCCAAGGAAGAGACTACTAGGTTACGATTTGGTGGTATCTCTGTTCCAAAAGCAGTTGATATTGCACCTCAAAGGCGATTGGATTCTGCTTTGAGAAATATATGTCAGGGAGCTTTAAATTCAAGTCATAAAAATAAAAAAAGTATAGGTTCATGTCTAGCTGATGAAATAATAAAGGCTAGTAAAAATGATCCTGCATCTTTTTCTATTGCTAAGAAAAATGACATTGAACGTATTGCACGTTCAGCAAGATAATAATTTAAAATTTTACTTAAAGTGATATTTATGGGTAGAAAAGAAGAAAATATTGCAAAAGCAAAGAACCTAATGAATAAACTAGATAAAATTCGAAATATAGGTATAGCAGCTCATATTGATCATGGTAAAACCACACTTTCAGATAATTTATTGGCTGGTTGTGGAATGATGAGTGAGGAATTAGCAGGGAAACAGCTTGTTTTAGACTATGATGAACAAGAACAAGCTAGAGGTATTACAATCAACACTGCATCTGCTTCTATGGTCCATACTTTTGAGGGCGATGAGTATCTAATAAATTTATTAGATACTCCGGGTCATGTTGATTTTGGTGGTGACGTAACTCGTGCGATGCGTGCAGTTGATGGATGTGTTGTTGTTGTTTGTGCTGTAGAAGGTGCTATGCCTCAAACAGAAACTGTTATACGCCAGGCAATCAGAGAGAATGTAAAACCTGTTTTATTTATTAATAAAGTTGATAGATTAATTAATGAGCTGAGAGTAACTCCTGAAGAAATGCAAAAGCGTTTTATTAAAATCATAGCCAAATTCAATGAACTTTTAAATAAACTTGTACCTGAAAGATTGAAAGGTAAATGGAATGTAAAAGTAGAGGATGGAAGTGTTGCATTTGGTTCTGCTTATTATAATTGGGCAATTTCTGCACCATATATGAAGCAAACAGGTCTTAGTTTTAAAGATATTTATGAATATTGCGATAAGGATGACCAAAAAACATTAGCCAAAAAAACTCCAATTCATGAAGTAATACTTGATATGGTCGTTGATCATCTGCCTTCACCAAATATTGCTCAAAAATATAGAATACCAATTATTTGGAGAGGGGAACAAGATGGCAAATTAGGAAAAGCAATGATGAATTGTAATGAAAATGGTCCTCTATCAGTGATGATAACAAAAATAATTCTTGATCCTCATGCTGGAGAAGTTGCAGTAGGAAGAGTTTATAGTGGAAAAATTACTCGAGGTCAAGAAGTTTATGTTGTTGGAATGCCTAATAAAAATCGTGTACAACAAGTAAATGTTATGGTTGGAGATGACAGAATCCCTGTCGAATATGTAAGTGCAGGAAATGTTGTTGCTGCTACAGGTATAAAAGATGCAATAGCAGGTAGCACTATTGCAGATGATTCGGAGATTGAACCTTTTGAAAGAATTGTTCACATATCTGAACCAGTTGTAACTGTTGCAGTTGAAGCAAAAAATACAAAAGATCTTCCTAAGCTTGTTGAAGTTTTAAAATCAGTCTCTAAAGCTGATCCAAGTATTCAGGTCCAAATCGATCAGGAGACTGGTGAAAATTTAATGTCTGGAATGGGTGAACTTCATCTTGAGATTACTGAATATAGGATTAGAAATGATTATAAAATCGACATCGTGACATCTGAGCCAATCGTAGTTTATAGAGAAACTGTTTCCAACAAAAGTCCTCAAAAATTTGAGGGGAAATCCCCAAACAAACATAACCGTTTTTACATAGAAGTAGAGCCTCTACCAGAAAATATAATTAAAGCACTTTATGATAATGAAATACCTGAAAATGTAAAAAAATACAAAAAGGAAGTCATTAAAATACTTCAAGATTTAGGTATGGAAAAAGAAGTAGCAAAGGGAGTATTTGGCATTCAAGGTTTGAATATTATTACCGATGTAACAAAGGGTATTCAACATCTTTTTGAAACAAGAGAACTAATTAAAGAGGCATTTGTTGAAGTTATGAAAAGTGGTCCCACTGCATCTGAACCATGTCAAGGTTTATTAGTAAAATTAGTTGATGCAAAACTTCACGAAGATGCTATACATAGAGGGCCTGCACAAGTCATCCCTGCTGTAAGAAACGCTATTTATGGTTCAATAACTGTTTCAAAACCTACAATTTTAGAGCCTTTTCAAAAAGTATTTATAAGCACTCCTCAGGAATTAATGGGAGATGCATCAAGAGAGTTAAATCAAAGAAGAGCCGAAGTTAAAGATATGGAAACAGAAGGCGATACAGTAAATATTGATGCTAGAGCCCCTGTTGCAGAGATGTTTGGATTTGCTTCTGCTATTCGATCTGCAACTGGAGGAAGAGTTTTGTGGAATACCGAAAATATTGGTTTTAAACCACTTCCACCCCAATTACAACCTGACGTTATTAAACAGATTAGAGAAAGAAAAGGATTGAAACCAGAACCCTACCCACCAAGTTACTACATGGATTAAACCTGTAATAATTTGATAATAATTATAAATAGCTCTTGGTTACACAACTTAGTGTCTACCATGAAAAGGGGAATAATTCCAATAAATAAGAATTTTGAATTGGAATACAGATATTATGATCGGGATATCAAATATAAATATTTCAATAGAAAATTTGAGATTTATTTAATTGAAAAAAAGGCGTTAAGCAAAAAATATCTTTTACATATGGATAACTGTGATCCTGGCTCCGATAATTGGGCTCCACACATTCATAAAGCTTCAAATGTAAAGAAAAAATTGTATTTTGGAGTTTCTACATTGAATTGGAGTGACATTAAAAATAACTTTTTTGACTGTATTGTTAGTGAAATAGGAGAACGTAATAAAACTAATGTTAAAAAAGCTGTAAGTAAAATCCTGTCACCAAAATGTTAAAAATTATTAGATATGAATATTAAAAATTAATTTTTAATATTCTGTGATTCTGTATTTTCCATGTGAAGGCTCGTAGATTTGTCCATTTCTTTTTAGTCTATCCAGGGCTTCCTCAACTTTTCTTGACTCCATACCTTCAATTTCAGCTTCACTTATTATATCTCCACGCGAAGCATTACCATCTGGGGACTCATCACATAGTCTTTTTACTAGATCAATTATTGAACGCATTCTATCATGTTGACTTCGACTTATTCCTGTTGCAATAATATCTATATCAAATTTACCTGTTTCTCTATCTAAACCAACTCGTCTAAGATATTGATCTATAATGTTTATTGCTCTTTTTGCATCCTCAATAGTTGCTTTCTGACTTAATCTTATTCTAGCACTAGCTTCTGCTAATCTTACAAATGCTTCAAGTTGTCTTGGAGTAAAAGGAATAGATTCCTCAGATGAACTTCTAAAATCCACATAATAATTTTTCAATACATTCAATGCATCATCATTAATGACTGGGAAAATATTTCTTTTTGCATAAGCTACATACTTACGTAAAAAAGTAGGTTCAAATATTGGCATAACATGTTTCATTAATACAGTTTCTTGATCTTTTGAAAATAGAGGTTCTTTTGTTTTTAAAATATGCTCATGCATTTCTCCTGCTTTATGAGATAGTAATATATGCGATGCAAGATCTGTATCTTTTTGTTTATTAGGTTTATCTAAAATTGAAAAAATAAGATCAAAACGGGAAAGAAGTGCAGGTGGCATATTAATTTGTTCGTGTATCGGAATGAATTCATCAAATCTGCCAAGCTTTGGATTTGCAGCAGCTAATAGTGCACATCTTGATTTTAATGTCGCATTAATTCCAGCTTTTGCAACTGATATTTCTTGCTGTTCCATTGCTTGATGCAATGCACTTCTATCTGAATCGTCCATTTTATCAATTTCATCAATACATGCTACACCCATATCTGCAAGAACTAAAGCTCCGGCTTCTAGTGTCCATTGTCCTTCTCCAAATTCATCTCTTACCGCAGCTGCTGTAAGACCTGCCGCAGATGATGCCTTACCTGAAGCATATACACTTCTTGGGGCGAGTTTAGAAATATAATTTAACATCTGAGATTTTGCTGTACCTGGATCGCCAACAAATAAGGTATGAATATCACCTCTAATATAAGATCCATCTGGCATTTCTTTAGATAATCCCCCAAACAATTGTAAAACCATGGCTTCTTTTTCTGTATCCATTCCAAAAATCGTTGGTGAGATACTTTGGATCATTTTTTGATAAATATCTGGATCTTTACTTATCTTCAATATTTCTTTTTCATCCTCTTCTGATATTTCAACCTCTTCAAAAGCTAATTCCTGGTTCTCAACACTAATCGCATTCATAGTTTTATCAAAAGATGTTAAACGAAAAGTACCTCTACGTCGCTGCATTGAATATAAAATACCATTGACAATAACTCTATCCCCAGGTGCGATTTCTCCTACAAGATCATCTTCAAGATGTACATTAATCCTCTCGGGTTGAGCACCGCCTCTAAGTCCCTCAGGATTCTCCTGTATCTCAATCTTTTGAGAATCAATAAATGTTGAAAGTGTTGTTGATAGTTTAAAGGAAGAAACTCGGCCACAACCACCTTGTTCTTCATCGCATTCAGCGGGTTCTTTTAGTATGTCTTCTTCCTGAATTATTCTTATTATTGCTCCACATTTCTGACATTGAAAAGCTGCAACCTGAAGTTTAGGACGAACTTCAGTTCTTTTTTTAACTAAACCCTCAACAGCAGCAAGTTTACCCAAGTGATTTGCTCTAATCTTTCTAATTAATATTCTTTGTGTTTCCGGAAGATTTTTAATCCTAAAATTAAGTTGCATTTTGTTTTCAATTGATACATCAATGTTTTTGAGGGCTTCTTCAGCATTGAAGAATGTCTTAAATGGTTGATTTATTAACATATCTGTTAATTTAGAATCAACCTTGTCAATATCCCAGTAATCAACGACTAAACTACGATTTTCTGGATATTCGGTGGCAATAGTTTCAATTTCAGATTTGCAATTTTCTTCAAAAAATTTTTGCCATAACGCAACTAAACTTTCATCCTTGAGCATTTATTAACTTCCCCCATCTTCGCAGAATTCAATTTTAATTTAATTTTAGCGGGTGTAGACACTCCTTAAGTGGGTGCACGTGTCATACCATTGACTACCCATCTGCATTCTCAACCCCGTTAACCCTCTGAGCATCAGCAGTCTGTGGTAAGGCTGCTCACTTCCGTGCCTCACCCGATTTCCACAATTAAGATGAACATATGACCCTCCGATCATACGAAATCATCACCTCCGATCCCAAAGGACAAGGTATCATCGTCAACAAATGGATCAATAGATGATCGTTACACCGCCTTTCAGATTCAACTCCAGCGTATCGGCGATTTCTGGTTATAGGGAACGCCTAACTCCCCAGTCTATTCTACACCTATCGCCACTTTACCAAGATCTACGAATAATGATTCTCTGATATTTAAATAATTGGAAGAATATGTAAGTAAAACAAACGGCAATAAACGCTATGTCTCTAGCTATAATTAACCATGCTTGAGATAATGCATCTCCTGTATGTGGTTGTGATGCCAGCTTTCCAGCAGCGTAAGAATCAATTATTATAAAATAGATTGAAACAGCTATTATTATGAAAACTAAGATGTTAATATAAAATAACCATTTATTCCAAGTTTTCCTATCAATCTGAGGAAATTGACTTTCTATCATACAACCATCCTACTATAATGCATAAAAGAATGGCTATATGAAAGTTGTGTTTAAAATAAAATTCAAATATAATCAATAAGTTTTGATTGAAATTCCTTATCACTTTCAAATATTGAATTGATTGATTTTTCAACCAATGTAATGCGTTGTTGTGCATAGATTGGCAAATTATATTTCATTGAAATCTTTCTAGAGATTTCTAAATATTTTTTTACCGATTTTTCATGGACTGTTAGAGTTAATTTTCCCCCACATTTTGTACATAGACCAATAAGTGGTGGCCTTCTATAGGTAGTATTACATAATGGACAGCGAACAGACTGTTTACTAAAAGCTCTAAGATTTCCAAGAACATCTGGGAGAAAATGTCTTTCTATTACCTTATATGCCACATCAGCTTCATCAACTGCCCTTATTTTGGCTGCCAGACCCAACTGTACATTCATCTTATCCATCATAGTCTTTAATGTTTTGTAAGTTGATTCTTTTGGACCTTTTGATATATCTGAAGTGTCATGTGTAAATCCAAAATTTTCATACTGTAGTTCTGTACCAATTCTTTGTGATACTAGACCCATTATAGATTCTAAATTCTTTGAATGTTCATGTTTCATTGTGGATTTATAGAATTTGAGAGGATATCTAAACAAAGTGTCTAAATTATGGGCTTCTTTATCTACTTCAGCAGGATCAATTCTGGTTGTAAGTATAAGTGGCAAATCCATTCTTCCTCCTCTTTTATCAGGGATGTAAGAATGAGAAAAGTTAAGAAGTACATCCATAAGTAACATTAATCCATCTTCATCTCCATCTGCATTTCTTCTTTTAGTGGCATGATAAAAAGGATGCGCATAGCAAACTTGAGTACTAGTAAACCCTATTATTCTACCAAGAGCCCCAGCAGAGGTATGGGGCGCTAAACCAATCACTAAATGACCGGTTAAATCTTGAATTTTTCTTATTTTATAGAAATGATTTAAACTATAAAACTTCACTAAAAGATCATCAACAAATTTAGATGTTCTCATGAAATATTCTGCACAATATTTTGAGATTATAAGATCTTGTACTTTTAATTCACAAATCTGATCTGAATGTTCAAGTTCATTTCCTAGGTAATCTTTAGCATATCCTAATTCTTTTAATCTTTTTAATGAGACTCCGATCTCACTTGGTTTAAAATGGGTTAAGGGTGCATCTGTCATATCGAATCGAATTGTTCCATCTTTAAAAACATACACATCGTGTTTGGCTCTTAGTATTCCTTTTTCAAGTGGTTCAGGAGTTTTATTTTTAGAAATAGTTCCTATAACCCCTTTAATAGTTTCGGGAAGGGTTCTTTCTTTAATCCTATTTTTTGCAATTTTAAGTTCTTTTAATAGACTTATCTCATGAGTCTCTATCCTACCTTCTACAATCTCGGTGTGCGTACCACAGCTACAAATGAGTTTATAAGTAGACTTATTACATTTTGGACATATTCTTTTTCCGGCTTCTATATCAATTTTTTCCTTTTCAGCTGCGGTTCTTAATAATCTCTGATTACCACCGTGATTCCCTAAAGGAAATAAAATATGTGGCGGTGGTTTCATTTTTCTTGGAGCTGCTTTCTCAGGTCTTCCCATTCTAGTGCCTATACGAAAGGGAGATTTTGCCCTAATAGTCACACCAGAAAGTTTTGATACTAACACTAGAATATCATGATTTTCATTTATAGATTTGTATCTGTTTGATTCTATTATTTGATCGTTTTTTATATCCAGGCCACAACATCTTATTATTGGATAGGAATAATTATCTAATACAATATTTTCATCTTTTTGAATATGGCATGCTCCAAGATCAATTAAAATATTTTTTATTTCTCTATTGTTTGGTAGTATTAATTTTAACTTTTCATCAATATGTATTTTTCCCTGATCTTTAATAAAATTTGATAATTTAATTAGCATATCTTTTTCTATATCATGCCAAAAAAGATTGTAGTTTGGATGAAGTGGTATAGAGTAGCATTCAGATACATCAAATACATCTTTTGAGGAGGGATTTTTTAAATCAATTTGCCTTTTAAATCTTTCAGATATTTTTTTATGTACATTAATTTCTGATTGTTTAATATTTTTAAAATCATTATTTGATGGAAGATCATTTGTAGATTCTTGTAAATCTTGTATCCACCATTCATAAACATAAGAAGAATCTGGAAGCAATGCATTATTTTCAATGAATTCTCCAAATGGAATCAGAATTTCACCTAAATCAATTATTTTTGCAATATCCCTTCGAATATCTTTAATAGAATTAATTTGTATTAAATCTCCATTTTGTAGTAAAACAATTGGCCCTTCAATTTGATCACATGGGGTTCCTATTGTGCCCTTTCCCGGTCGCTCTGTTTTCATTTGGGTTCCAACTGTGATAAACCCATCAATTAAGTACATCGTGGCAGGATTAATCGCCGTTGATGCTAGCCCCGCAGTTCTTGCTCTACCATATCTTAATCTGAAACCCCCCTTCTTTGATGGATGCGAAAAAACAGGCCTTCCAGCAATTACCTCACCAATATACTTAGTAGAAGGTTTTATCTCTGGAATATCAACATTTTCCTTTTTTAAATCATTTCCTTTCGTTATGAATGATTCGAGAAATTCCCAACCCTTAAGTTTTAACTTTTTTATATGTTTATGTATTTTTGGAGCTTTTAGGCATAAACCTTCAGCAATTACCAAGCATGCTCCAGCTCTAAGCCGATTAGTTCCAACTCTAGGCAAATCTCTATAACCAGTAACCTCTTCATCCTCTGTTCCTTCTCCGTTTATACATATTGGACAATTACTTGCCACAAGATCTATTTCTTCTACCGTTGGTAAATATTGAAGATGTTGAACTCTCTTATATAGAGGAATTTCTTCTTTGTATCTCTCAATCTCCCCATCTGTAGGTATATATTTTCCAATTTTTAATTCCCTCCTTACAACATCAGCAATAAGAACACTCATTGCCTGACCTGTACCACCAGCACTTCTAATAGGACCTGAGAAATAAAGATCAACAAAATTTGAACCATCATTATTAGTTCCTAATTTTACATCTGCAATACCTTCAAGAGGAGCTACTAATACACCTTCAGTTAATATCGCTAGACCAGTTCTAATTGCTTGATCTAGAGCGCTTTCAATGTTATTGAATTTGTAATTCTCCCCATTTACAATCTCTCTTGCAATTTCTAATGATACTAATTCACGGTTAATGATTTTTTTTGTAACCTTACGAATTATTGGGGCAATTCCTTTTGGGCCTACAAGCTGTTCAACTCTTGATGCTAGGTCTTGAGCTTGTGGTATTTCAATATTACATTCAGGATCAAGTCCAATTTTTCTTGCTTTTTTGGCAATTTCATAACATTTATCAATATCTTTTTGTAACTGGTTAAAATAATCGAGCATGCTGGTACTTACAGCAATATTATTTGATAAATCCCCATCCATAACTATACGCTCTAAAAATGAACAAATCAATATACAAAAAATGGGTTTAAAGTTTTGCGTTGAGTTTTTGCTTTAAGTAATCTTTTGACTAAAATCCATTGTTGTAGCATTACCAGTTTTTATATTAATAATAGGTAATTTTGCAGATATAGGAATGAAATTTAGCATCTTTTGATAAGTGGTTTGAGCCTGCCAACTTGATGCATTAATTAATGTAACACCTCTATAATTATCAATATTAGATATATGAACATGACCTGTTACAAAGATATCTGGAATTTTATCAATAATTAAGTAATCATTATGTTCTGGAGCCAAAGGTGTATATCCTCCATAAACAGGTGCTAAATGTCTTTTTCTTAACATAACTTTCATAACTTCAGTAGGTTGATTGTAATTTAAAAATTGAATATTTGTTGAAAAATCTAATAGGCTCTGACCATGATATGATAAAATTTCAACTCCATGTAATGAAAAGTAACAAGGATTTCCAACAAATTTGAATTCTCTACCTGTAAAAAGATCTTGAATTTCTTTTTCAAATGTTGGTTGAGGCTCTGCTGGTCTTACTGCATCATGATTACCAGGTTGGAGTATTAATGTTATATGATTTGGAATATTATCTAATTGTTGTGCTAGTGCTTCGTATTGCTTATAAATATCACTAATTGATAATTCATTTTCTTGATTGGGATATATTCCAATTCCATCAACTAAGTCTCCAGGTAACACTAAATATTTGATTTTACTAGCAACCTCTCTTTGTCTTGAATTACCTAGATCCCCATTTATCCATTTTAAAAATGAATTCCATTCATTTGTCATAAACTTTTTACTTCCAATATGAATATCGGAGAGAAATGCAACACATAATGGAATATCTGATTTATTTTTTCGATTGTGTATCTTTATATCTGGAAAAACAATATTTTGAACGATTATTAGATCTCCCTTTTTACTAAATTTTCCAATTATGCCAATTATTTCATCAACAATTACTTCTGAAGCTAAATTGTTAACCTCTAAATTATTTTTTAAGGCAATTACTGTAATTGAATCAGTATCATCTTCTAACTCGATTAATCTATGTCCATTTATGGTTGTTCTTATACTCTTTACAATACCGATTATTTGAACCTCGGACATACTTTTTTTAATCCTATCTATTGGAATAACATTTGCAATTTCTCTTCTTTGAGTTTTTAAAATCTTTTTTAAAACCGAAAATCTATTTCTAAATAGCTTTACAAAATCCTCAGTTGTACCTTCGCAAGTACTCTTACCTGTTATGTCATTAAAAATCTCTATCTCTGAATCATATTCTTTTGAAAAAGGCTTCCAATTTTTAATAGAACTGGACACGAATTCTCGTTCAGATTCATTCTCATTAAGTTGAATATCTAATGAAGATTGTTCTTCCAATTCATCATAACTATCTTCCTTATCAATCAATTCTCCAATAGATTTATTTTCATATAATTTAGTAAGGATTTTATTCTGATTTTCCTTTTTTACTAAAAGTTTATTATCAACTTTTGGCAACTCTTTAATTTTATTTGATTCTTCAGCAAATTTAATATTATCAATGGTTAAAACTAATGGGTATTCTTTCATGCTATTTAGCAAGAAATCGGCAAATTCGTCTGGGTCTTTTTTAGATTTAATGTATTTTACCGCATCCGGCTGAATGAATGTACCGTGTTCGGAGAACATCTTTAGAATTGATTTCATATTATTGCCAATAAAAATAATACCATCAATGGTATGCAATTCTATATTTTTAGAATTATGGTTGTCTATTTAAGTTATTTTGGTTTTTGGAAATATATAACATTACTTAATATTAGAAAATGGACTAACATTAATCAAATTTCATATTTTACCATTGCTGGACTCCAATCAATATTTAACCAAGGTATCGATATGGATAAAATATCAATTTTACCAAAAATTAATTTTGGAAAAAAATGTGGTCGATTCCAATAATTCCAACTCCATAAGTTCCTAGAATTGATAAAACATGCATCCTGATTATTTTTAATAAAATTGTTTTTTTGAACCTTATTTTTTGATGATTTATCAAAATAAATCCCCCTAGCATTATTTTCAAGATTATTATTTCTTACAATGTTGTTCTTTGAGTTTTTGAATAATATACCCTCCATATTATATTGAATATTATTACCGATTAAATAATTATTAAAACAATTTGTAAAATAAATACCATTGCTATTATTGGAAATAGAGTTTTTCATTGAAAAATAATTATTAATATAAATTGAACATGAATTATTAATTTTTTTATTGGAAAATAAGTTGTTAAGTTGAGTGTTTCCATAATATTTCTTGATAAAAATGTCCGATTTAAAGTTATTAAATTTCTCTAAAATCACACTTTTTTTTACAAAATTTTTAGTTTTAATTTTATTATTTGAAAAATTATTATTATTTGATGAATAGGCATTGACACCATTATTATTATAGTCTAAAATATTATTTGTTAAAATGCAATTTTCATTGGAATAAGCTAAATAAATACCATGAAAATTATTTGATAAAGTGTTATTAGAAATTTTACAATTATCTGTTCCCCAAAGTTCTAACCCAAAGAATGTATTAGATAAATTTTGTTTATCAACAGTTATATTTTCACAATTAACCAAAACTACTTGACCGGCTTCATCTATTTTTGATTCCGAAGAATTTTCAAGATAAACAAGAGGTTTTTCATTAATTAAATTTGAATTAATATCATTTTTAAACGAATTATATAGACTAATACCACCTTTGATGCAATCATTTTCAAAGATATTATTATCATTAGAATTTAAAATTTCAATACTAATGAAGCATTCGGTGATTTTATTTTTAAAAATATCGTTATTATTAGAAGATAATATCCAAATTCCATCAAAAATGCTTGCAAATATAATATTTTTGTATACTATATTATTATTTACTAAATGTAAACCTATACTATTTATACATAAGTTAAAATTATTTGAAAATAACGAATTGTTATTACATAGAAATAATAAACTTATCCCAAAATAGTCATTGGAAAATGAATTATTATATACAATTGTTTTACTAGATTTATATAGTTCTAAACCATATGAATTATTAGAAAAAGTATTATTAAAAATAGACATAGAATTGTTGCTTTCTGAGATGAATATTCCGTAATTATTATTATTAAATTTATTATTAAATATTTTATTGTTATTATCTGAAGACTGTATTGAAATACCGTGATTATTTTCAACGATTTGATTCTGCGAGATTGAAACATTATTTGATTTAATTAAAATAATACCAAAATCATTATTTTTTATGATATTATTTGAAATATTACTTGATTTGGAACCCCATAATTCAATACCATGAACTATGTCAGAAAAATCTTGGTTTTTTATGCTTATATTTATACAATTAATTAAAATAATTTGGCCTGTTGTATAATTTATAGTTTTATCTGATTTTTCCTCAAAATAAACTATTTGTTTTCCATTTATTGTGTTGTTTGTAACTATATTTTTAAATGAATTAAAAATATATAAATCATCATTTGAAAAGATATTATTGTTAATAGTAGAATTGCTTGAATTATAAAACTCTAAACCATACCAGTTATCCGAAATTGAATTATTTAAAAATTTATTATTTTCAGAATCTTTAATTATCGCCCCGTTACCATTGTCTAAGATTTCATTACTTTTCAAATTATTAAATTGAGATTGTTCTAGTATAATTCCATACCATTTGTTTTTGGTAATTGTATTATGGTGTAGACTATTAAAATTACTTTGACCAAAAAACCAAATACCATAGTTATTAAAAGATAAATTATTATTAGAAATTATATTATTTTGTGAATTGTCTATTTGTATTCCAGCATCATTATTAATTATCAAATTATTTTTAATTGTGCAGTAATTTGAAGTAATATTAATACCAGCATAGGTTAAATTTAATCTGCTATTTTTAATGGTAAATCCACTAATATTTACAGTATTACCAATTATACAAATAACATCAGCTAAAAAACTACCATTAATAATTGTAGTATGTTTATTTTCACCAAGTAGATTTATTGACTTATCAATATTCAAATTTTCAATATATTCGCCAGAATAAACAAATATTGTGTCGCCATCACTTGAATAATCAATTGCAACCTGGATTTTAGTATAATTACCTGGACCTGAACCGCCAACATACAATATATTGTTATAGGAGAAATGATTTGTTGTTACTTCATCTTGATAGGATGATACTTTAAAGAAAGTAGATATAACAAACAATATTAGTATTACGGAAATTATACGTTTCATGCGTTATTTTACTCTCATAATAAAATTGAGTCTTTTAGTATATAAATACTATCCTTGGATAAAGATTTAATAAAAGTTTATAGGTATTTATTATAGTTAAATTTGATACAATTTAATTTTTTATTACCACTATAATTATATACCTGTGAGAAATTGTAATAAAATATAATTATTAAACTCAGTGAGATTTATGACTCAACTATCAGAAGCAAAAAAAGGAAAAAAAACAAAACAAATGAATAATATTTCAAAAATTGAAAAAATTGATATAGAAACAATAATAAGAAGAGTTGCTTCGGGAAAAATTGTAATTCCTTTTAATCCAATTCACTCTCCAAAGTCCCTAGGAATAGGAAAAGGATTGAGAGTAAAAATCAATACAAATATTGGAACTTCTAGAGAACATTGTAATATTAAAGAAGAAGTTTTAAAAGCAAAAGAGTCGCTAGATGTTGGAACGCATGCACTAATGGATCTTTCTACAGGCGGAGATTTAGATAAGATACGTTTATCTCTTATAAAATCTGCTAATGTACCTTTCGGAACAGTTCCTATCTATCAAACTGGAATTGACGCTATAGAAAAACATGGTGCAATAATCGACATGACTGAAGATGATATGTTTAATACATTTGAACATCAAGCAAAACAAGGTGTTGATTTTGCAGTAGTTCATGTTGGTGTTACAAAAGTAAGTGTTGAAAGATTAAGAAGACAAAAGAGACTTATTCCAATGGTATCACGTGGTGGATCATTTCATATGGCATGGATTATTCATCACCAAAAAGAGAATCCTTTGTATAAAAATTTTGATTATTTGCTTGAAATTGCAAAAGAATATGATGTTACTCTTAGTCTAGGAGATGGTATGCGTTCTGGAGCTATATATGATTCAAATGATAGAGCAAAATTCCAAGAATTACTGATAATTGGGGAACTTGTTGAAAAAGCTAGAAAAAAAGGAGTTCAAACGATGGTTGAAGGACCTGGACATATGCCCTTAAACCATATTAAATCTAATATTCAAGTCATGAAAACTGTAACAAATGAAGCCCCCTATTTTGTACTAGGGCCTTTGGTAACAGAT
>Ga0180433_10005545_pt1 | contig 16981 bp, 28 predicted proteins | sample SS_ome_8_FD_132980 | JGI IMG/M metagenome (GOLD analysis project Ga0180433, IMG submission 132980) | Hypersaline lake sediment archaeal communities from the Salton Sea, California, USA - SS_1_D_1 metaG | ecosystem: Environmental > Aquatic > Non-marine Saline and Alkaline > Hypersaline >... | reverse complement strand
TGTTCTCTTACTAAAGATTCTGGATAAAAAGATTCAAACTTTTCTATATCCTTTAATAAACTATAAGAACGCTTCCCTTCATAAAAAGTCCTAGCTGTAACTGATACAGAACCAATATCTTTTACTCTCTTTTCTGGGGGGAATATTTGTATTTTGCCCTCTGGCGTTTCCCTTAATCTGGCTATTCCCTGTATTACACCCCTTAATTCTTCTTCAAGTTTGGTGGTGTCAATTCCTTCTATTTTTGTTCTCTTTCCTACTTTTTCATACCCTAATACAAAATCAGGTATTTGTTCTCTATCTATCCTTAATTCTTTATCATTTAGAAATTCTACTGCTTTTTCATACTTCCCCCTAGGTTGTCTAACTTCTATGGCATGAGGAACTATATCCCCTTCTTTTATTATCTTAGCGTCTATTCCCGCTTCTTTAAATTTCTTTAAAGTTTCCTTTGTTATCTGTTCTATTTGTTTAGGTGTTTTTTGTAAGTGTATATCAATATCTCTGGGAACTTTGCTTAATTCAAATACTTCTCCTTTTATATTAAACTCCTTCGCTAATTGGGAAGCCCTTGAAAAACTACCACTTATAACTCCCTTTTCTTTTTTCGTAATATCTAATAATATTTTAGTTCCTTCTTCCCCTAGTCTTTCGGTTCTTTCTGGAAATTCCCTAATAAATGCGCTTTTTTTACCCCTAGTCTGTTTTATAATTCTTTGTACGGTGGGTATAAACTCTTTTTCCCTTATTGCATTTTGTAACTCTTTTACTGGGCTTCTTTCTATAGACCTTTGTAACATAGAAGTTAATACTTGGTCTGAAATCCTAGTTTCACCACCTATAATAAATTGTTTTGGGCTTAATTCTGGTTGCCCTATCGTAACCCCTTCGGGTAATAAAGTATCAAAAACAGAAGCTACCCTTTCCCCACCCATCTTAGATACTTCTATAATTGGTTCTCCAAAAGTTTCTTTTATTTGGGCTTTCGTTTCTCCTAAGAAAGTTTTAGTTTGTTTTATAGGATATTCAACTAAATCAGAATTTCTCTTTCCTATGAGTTTTCCAATATCACTAAAAGTAATACCTATATCTTTAGAAGCTGTAACTATTGATTCTTTGTATATATTTAGTGATTCTTTAGAAGAACTAATTATAGGTTTAAATGGTTTAACTGTTCCTTTAACTGCATATTGCGTCGGTTCTATAAATGTTTCTACAAATGATTCTTTAGCCCCTTTTAAGGCTATGTTTAACTCGGGTTGTACTGGTTCTGTTACTGCTTCTTTTGTTCTTTTCCCTAATGTTTTACTAACTTCTGTTATAGGTTCTATAAATGTTTCTTTAAAAGAAGTATATCCATAATCTACCCCTTTTTCAAATGTAGCTAAGGGTTTAGCTTTAGCCCCATATTCAAATGATAATACATTTAACTGGCTAGGTTTTCCTTCTGTCATTATTTCTATTGGTTTATATGTAAGCCTGCCAAAAGACGGACCAAACCCACCCTTTCCAGCAACAATAGAACTAGATGCCCCAATTAATCCAAAAGTAGCTGCTATTAGTAAACTAGATGGTTTTGTAGCTTCTTCTATTGCTTGAGGTACTGGTCTTTTTAACTCTGAAAATATATCTCCTTTTGATATTTCAGGAATAGTCATAGCTTCGGCAGTAAGTTTTATTTTTTCTCCCGCCATCATAAGACCCCCGCCTAAAGCAATAGGTCCAGAAAGAACACCCGCTATATATTCCCTTCCTGTTTGGCTATCTGTTATAGAACTAGCTATATCTTCAATTCTTTTAAAGCCTTCTGAAGCGAAAAATTCTTCTTGTCTTTTCTTCTGTCTTTCTACCTTTTCCTCAAATTTTTCTAACCTAGTCTTTTCTTGCTTTGTTGTTATTTCTTGCTTTGTTGTTATTTCTTTCTTTTCTTCAATAGGAGATAATAAAACAAATTTAGGTTTGGATCTTTCTCCTTTTACAAATCTTAAGTCTGTCTTAGATTCTTGTGGAGTTATTGTAAATTTATATCCTAGTTCTGAACCAATATCTTTTTCTACCTCTACTTTTCTTTTCCCCCCCCTTGCTTCTTCCTGTCTTCTCAATAATGATTCTACTATTTTCTTACCCTGTTCCTCGGCTTCCATTCTTTCTTCTTCCTTTAGCCTCTGTTCCTCTGCTTCTCTTTTTTCTTTCTCTAGTTTCGCTTCTTGTTGCTTAACTATCCTCTCTACGAATTTCCTTTGTGCTTCTGGCAATTCTTTGGCTTTATTTCTTAATGCGTTTATTCCCCCGCCCCTTAGTATAGTCATGGCTTGGGCTTCTGTTATCTTAGCTACTGTAAAGCTTTGCCCTGTTTTTGGGTCTATAAATAATACGGAAGCTGTTCTCTGCGCTTCCCTTTGCCTAGCCCCTGCCCTACCAGAAGCCAAATATCCGCCCTGCGAAGCTCTAGCACTTGCTATAACTTCCGCATAACTTCTTTCTGCCATTATCTAAACTTTACCTCTAGCTCTCTTAACTTTTTCTTTATTTGTTTCATGGATAATTCTTTACCCTCAAAAATAGGAATACCTTCATACTTCATTTTAAATTCAAAGTCTTTTTTACTCATCTTTTTTTCCTAACCCCCTTATAGAAAATAACATCCCTATAAACCCTACCGCCGATAATATGGCTAGCCAAAACCCAACCTGTTTACTAGTAGAATTATCAAAGTATTCATGGGAATATGATACAGATTGAACAGAAGAATTAACCTGCCCGTTAATAGAATAAATTAAGGTAGTGTTTATATCTGCCCCTGTTTCTATTTCTAAATTTCCATTAAGAACAATAATAGAAAGAATAAACATTAGACCGAAACCTATTAAGGCGAAGCCCGTTTCGTTCGGTCTAAATAATCCTATAATGATCAGTACAATACTAATCCCTAATAGGAAAGCAAATAATCCAAGTATCACTTTTACATGATACCGAATAATTGCAGAGTTCCGACAACTAGACCGACAATACCTGCTAAGGTAAGGACTGCCCAGAGGGCGGTTTCGCTGGATTCCCACCCGGATGTGTTTGTATTCTTCACAGTTGTGATAAATACATTCGCTAGCATTATAGCTCCGATTGAAATGTTTACAATTCCGCCGATAAAGTTTGCCATTTAGTAACACCCCGCATTAAAACGCTTAATGAAAACACAGATATATAAAACTTTACCATTAATTAATTAAAATAGAAAGATTTAAATATATTAAAAATACAGATAAATGATGGTTGAAAAAATACCGATCTGTTTTTATCTAAGGAAAGATATTTCTAAAGGTTTAGATGAGTTTATCCTTAGAAAAAAATACGAAAAGGGAAAATTTCCCTCTACTAGAAGCGCAGTAATAGAGGAAGCAATAAACTATTACCTTAAACATCATGCGGGTATCCCTTACTTAGTGAGAAAAAAAGAATGAAAAGATTTAACACAATGAAAAACGGGTATAAGTTTGATAAATTTATTTTTTGGGGGATAGCCATATTCTTTATTGGGGTTGTTTTTATTATGGGGTTAAAAGAGGGATTCTATCACCATCCTTATGTTAATTGTAAAGCCGAAACCTGCGAGAATCCTTTATTAAGTGCGAAATGTACCCATGCTTTTGGATTAATAGATTGTAATGTAGTATGTAATGAGAAATGGTGTACTCAGGAAATACTGACTAGGGGAGAGTATGGAGAGAAGCCAAAATTAACGGGTGGCAATTTTTCTTTAATCTTTTTTTCTGTTTTATTATTGGGGTTTGTATTTAATCATTATAAACACAATAGGGGTGTAAAAATTGACTTGCCTGATATTGAAACCTAAGAACCCCAAAGGGGAGAAAGTAGTTAAGGATTTATACAATAATTTCTTAAATAGTAGTTTAAGTAAGTTCTATGCTAAAGATGTAGAGATAATAATAAAAGATGAGTGAAGAAGAAAGAAGAAGGATTAGTCCTCAATCAGAGCTAGACTTGGCTCTTATGACTACTGACGCAGTATGGGGAAAGCCAGAAGTAAGCCCAGAACTAAAGACCATCTTAAATAAATATTATAGGACTAAAGACGAAAAAGGACAGGTAGGATATACTACTCAATCTTTATGGGGGTTGCTTTCTTATTACACTAGGGATTTAAGATTATCTAATCTAAATAAAGAACAAATGGATTATGTTAAACATTTCTATGACTTGGCGGGAGATTGTTTACAAGAGGGATTAATTAGACCTTTTATTATCTGTCTATCCCGTTCTGCTACTATCTTAGAGCTATCACAATCTAAAGGGGGATTCCTTAGGAAAAACCTAAGGACTAAAAGCGAGGAGTTTACAAAAACAGAAATAGAACCGCCAAAAAGGAGAATATTTGGCGGTGGTAAGAATAAAGGTGGGAATTATGAATGAAGCGTTTAAAGAAATACTTTACCATGCGTTAGGCTATTTTGTTAGCTTTATCTTTGCGATAGTAATATTCTCTTTTTTACAAAGGGGATTTTTATTTAAGTTTATCAAAGTCAAAGCTAGTCTGGGAAGAAAGGTTTTAGTAAGAATAAAAGAGGTTAATCATTGGATTTATGAGGTGGGTCATTGGAATGAGGGAGATTTAATCTTTGGGGGAAAGAAAGCTAGAAAAAGGATAAACAACACAAAGTCTGAACACATTTATAGAAGTTTGGGTATATCTTGGATAGATATTGATTCCAAGAAATATAATATAATTAGCCCTGCTGATAATGAGGCTATAGTGGGATTTGACCCAGAGAAACAAGAGAGCCTAGTTACTAGGGCATTGTATAAGCCACCTTTAGATGATAACATGAAAAAGATAATGATGTTACTTGCCTTCATAACTTTAGCGGGGGTGGGTTTAACTTTATACTTTGTTTATAATATGAATAATATGCTTGGTGTATTGACGCAAACAATAGAGAATCTAAGGGCGGGGTTAGTAGTGCCTACTGGATGATGGTTTTATTTGGGGTTGCGTTTGAGGACATAGAAAAGGTAAGACCTTTCCTGGAAGATATAAGAAAGAACTATCAAAAGGTAAATCTGATAAATGGCAATATCTATATAGTAGGACATAAGGCTTTCTTTCATATTCAACCAATCCTATTTAAGCTCTGGCTCTTAGCTATACCTATTTGGTTATTTGGCTTTGTATTTTTTGGTTTCTTTAATATTAAGGTTTTGTTAATTGGCTTAATACCATTCTCTACTATTCTCTTTTGGATAGATACATTCTATTATCTAGCTTTTTTAATAGGGATGAGAAAGAATATGTTTAAAGTAATATATAAGAAACTATAAATAATAACTAATATATTAATAAATATATACCCAATGGTAGATTTTAATAACGAAACAACAATCGCCACCCCCTCTAAGGATATTATGAGGGTTTACCTCATAGAAAACAAAGCATACACAGAGGATAACTGGCGAAGGTTTAGGACTAAAGACTTTGAAGGGCTAGAGGCTTCTTTATCAATAGTTAGGGCTTGCCTAGAACAATGGTATATAATAATAGAGCCAATTATTAATAGGCATTGGGATAGTAAAGAGATCCCTAAAGATAAGATTGAGTATTATATAGAGAAAGGAAAGAAAAAGGATTTGTTTAAGCTAATCATAACATTTAATAGGCTATTAGATAAGATAAAACTTACACAGTTAGATACTAGAGAAACACCAAAAAGAACTATTGAGGCATCTAATCTTGCTAAAAACAGATAGGTATAGCACGGGGTTATATTGGAGTAAGAAAGAATTAACGCAGTCAATAGATGAAATAATAGACCTTAGAATAAAAATGAATCTGCCCGCAGTATTGATAATAGATGGGGGGCAGGGGCAGGGAAAGAATACTTTAGCAGTACACATTATGGATTATATAAATAGTAGATATAATCTCCCGCCAGTTCAACTAGAACTTAAAGAACATATACAGATAGCACTAGGGGGAGAGGAGTTTATATCAAATTTTTCTAAGGCTATCAAACTAGGTTTGCCATGTATCCAATATGATGAGGCAGGGGATTATAATAAAGGCTCTAGCCTGTCTTATTTTAATTACCAGATTACCAAAATATTTCAAAAGATTAGGAGTGGAAATATGATAATTTTAATGACTTTGCCTAATTTAAATGTTTTAGATAATAGATTGTTTATGGATGAAATAATAAGAGGTAGTTTGCATTTACATGGCAGAATGAAAACAAAGAAATGGGGAAATATAAAAGTATATGATAGCCAAATGACAGATTGGATAAGGTATCACTTCGGTAATCTGCCCGCCCCATTAAAACACCTATGCTATAATAATGTAGTTCCTTTATTTGAATGTATCTTTAAAGACTTGCCTAAAGATAGGGCTAGAAAATTAAAACTATTGAGTGATGAAGGAAAAGCAAAAGAAAGGCTTAAATCAGAATTACAGTTAAAGGGTTTAGTATCTGTAAATGAGATAAGCCAAAAGGTTAATCGATCTATTATCTGGATTCGCCAGTATATCTATAAGCACAAGATAAAATCTACCTTAACCAGTAATAGGGTAAAGTATTATCATAAATCATATATAGACCAAATAAATAACCACATAGTAGAAAAGGGGTTTAAGGTTTAGTTCTCCAATAAAATATACTTAACGCCCACAATAAGACAATCATAACCAGTTCTATACCACTCTCCCCTATTGCATCAATATGTATATCTAGGGTTTTATAATCTGTAAAATAGCAGATAAGAAAGAATATTGTAACCATTACAGATGATCCTATAAGCCATCCATAAACTAATGATTTGTATAGATTCTGGAATTTTTCAAGTTTCATAATTTTTGTTCGGAGGATACACAGTACTTTAGTGCTGTGAGGAATCCGAACCCTCCGTTACTTTCCATTCAAACCACCCTTCTGTAATCTGCTTAAACACTTTCTTATCCATCTTGCAATAGACTAGGTTGGCTTTCCATAGGTTGGCTTCCCGTAGGTCGGCTTTCCATAGGTTGGCTTTCCATAGGTTGGCTTCCCGTAGGTCGGCTTTCCATAGGTTGGCTTTCCATAGGTTGGCTTTCGATAGGTTGGCTTTCCATAGGTTGGCTTCCGATAGGTCGGCTACTGATAGGTCGGCTTCTGATAGGTCGGCTTTCGATTCAACTGCCTCTTTTACAGCTTCCTTTATTGTTGTTGCGGTTTTACTTTCAAATATGACTTTTTCAGTCCATCTGTTCTTAATCTGAATTTTGTTTTTTTCTTTTGACATATTTCTTTCCTCCGTTAAAAGCCCCCATCTTCAGATGGTGGGATTGTTTTACTTTTTCGAAATCCATGAGAATTAATTTTACCCTCGAAAGAATTATGATTTTTGTCCAAATTGGGGTATTGGGTAATATGTGTTACAAAAGCTCTTAATTTTGTGTTACAAATTACTAAAAAAAGCTTGAGCTTGAGCTTGAAAGGGATTATTGATTTTTTCATTCTTCCTCTAGAACTCTCCTTTTTGGGCTGAATAGCCACCTTATTTTAGACTCTCCAAAAGTGTTAAGTAACACATTTTGTCCTATCTCGGCGAGAAACTTCAATGTCGTGCTTTCTGTCTTGATATTAAAGAGCTTCTGCATGGCTTGAAGTTGTTTATATTCCTCTGGGTTAAGCCTAACTGTGAATATCTTGCCTACTTCTGCGGGGTTTTTTTTATCTTCTTCCATGGTGTAGCTTACGAATGGCTTTTTTTCAATCATTTTTTCACTCTCTAAAATTTGTTAATTAATCGTCAAATCTTTCATAAAAATATTCCGTTTCTTGAGAGCATGAGGACATAATTTTTAAGAGAAATAAGGGTTTCAGAAAATTCCTTTTCACTTATCGTTTTTGGTATTTTTCTCATACTATTCTCCTTTCTTCCATTAATTGACACAACCTTATCCTTTCATCCATATTAAGTAAATGATAATAGCCGAAATTATACATTTTCATCAAATCCCTCTTTGTTTTTATCTCTTTCTTTGCTATTCTGAAAATCTCCTTTTTTTCTAGTTCTGTTATCAATCACCCCCACACCCCATTATTTCCGATGGAACTCTTAATTAATAATAATTGATATATCTTAATTATTTTCAATAATGAAAGATTATATATTAAATAGAAAAAAGAACACCACTTTTTTTTATTTCCAAAAGTTCCAGTAGAAACTAAGGGGTGTGTCCTAATATATTTTCCTTTTTCCAATACATTCACCAGCCTCATTAAACACATTCTGATACCCTATACTACTCAAAACCCCCCACATTATGGCTTTTTTCCTTGAAATTGAGCATATTCTCTTTCCTTTTTCCTCAATTATCCCCATTTTTACCAGCTCATTCCTTCTTGGTCTTACCTTATTCGGATCTTTATACCCTAATACGTTGCATATTTCCCTGTCTGTCATAGCCCCATAATACCTAAGAGCTTCCAATATTCGCTTATATCTGCGGTTTAAATCCGCCTGTTTAAGTTCTTGGTATGCCAGTAAGCTAGTTTGTCTCATCTACTCCTCTCCCTCCAAAAGATATCAATCTTTCATCTTTTATGATAACTTCTTTTTTAGTTATATTTTCTATTTGATTGATAACTTCTTTTGTAAATTCTGAAAAATCAGAAGGTTTTAATCTTGTATAAAAAACTATATTACCATAATCATAAATTAATTGAATTGATTGAAAAAAACCTTTCTTTATTGTTATTGTATTCCCTCTTGCGAAACATAAAGCATTTATATAAGCAACTTTTGATTTATAGGTTGTTTTTTTGTTAATCAATTCAACTAATTCTTCTGATTTTTCCAAATTTGATTTCTGATATTTCATCTTATAAGCACTCTCCTTTCTTCTTTTTAACATAAACCCCTTCTCCTATCTTGAACTCATCCCTAACTGCAACAGGTAACTCCACTATCTTTCGTTCTCCTGTGAATTTAGAAACTTTTGATTTGATCTTCATTTATACTTCATCCCCTCTTAATCATCGCCTCAATATATATCTTCAATTCTGCCACCTCCTTAGTGGTTAAATCTTCAATCATCTGTTGTATATCCATCAAAACCCTGTCCCATTTTATACCTAGATTATATGCTTTTGTTGTGTTGACTATCATTTTAACATGTTCCTCAACTGTTTTATTTTGTCCTTAAAATCCAATTTTGCATCTGGATAACGGATATGAACTCCAAACCCTTCCAACTCATTTAAAAGTGAAAAAACCTTTTCTTTGTTCATTTTAACCATATTTCTCCAAGCATATCTTCTACTGCTGTATTCCATGCTATCTGACAAAAAAATATACTTTCTACATCCTTAACTGGTATATTAGTTGGTTGTATTCTCATAGTATCACCTTTTTTATCTCTACTTGGTTCTTGGTCGGAGTAAATGAAATAAAATCTCCTTCTTGTAAGTTATATCCTCTTGGGATAGTCATAGTCAATTGACCCGTAACTGGGTTCTTGTAGATTTTCATTATTTTTTGGTGTATCATATTATACCTTATATTATAACTACTATATAAACTTTACTTAATATCTAGCTTGAGAATTAAAATAATGTTTTAAATCGCTTAAAACTTTTAAGAAATAATAAAAGTTATCTATCCTAAATCTCCTGTTGCTCCTGGTGTATCCGCATCTGGTATATCTACATCTACCCTATCATCAAACGATAGTGTTGGTGTGGCTAGTGTATTATCATACATAGCTTGAAAGACTTGCTCTGTGTGTTCCTGGATTTTCATCTGGGTAAATATGTCTACATCATAGTTTAACCATTCCAGACAGTTCTTTCCCTCATCGCTTATGTCCCATCGGTTGCAGTATCTACTGTCAGCGTCATAGTTATTATATAAGGTTCTTTTTTGACAATCAACCGTTCCATCTATTCCAGTTATGCAGAACTCAGCTATCGCTGTCTTTCCATTATGGAAGGTTTCTATTTTTATCCATTGTGCGGATTCTACTGCATCCCCTATATAATCGTCTACTTCTGGTGGTACATCAAGAGTGATGGCATCCCCTAATTGTGGGTCAGTAGATACTATAAGCCCTATACACATTAAGAGCATTATTCCATTTATTATTGTTTTTTTCATATTACCCCCCAATTCATAAAGCTATTATCCATTCTATCCTCCAGAGTATATTCTTGATGTAATCGTATTCCATACAACCCTCCAGGTTTCTACTGCATCTGAGGGATACCAGTAAATCTCATCTGTTGTAAGGTTTGATGCTCCGCTAATGTTTAATTGCCCTCCATCAGTTATATTCACTATATAAGGACTTACATTGTATTCTTTATTTATCATGGTACAGTACTCATCTATGAGCCAATCTGTATGTAATCCCCTAGCATACTCACAGCTTGAATCTGGTACGCTAGTGTTCCAGTACATTATATCTGAATTTTTGTTTGAGAATATTACATCAACTCTTTTTTCCATAGGGTATTCCCAATCTCCCCTAATATTGCCATAAAATCCTGTATTATTGATATGGGTTATTCTCCATCCTGTTGTATTTAAATCAGTGTAGTTTGCTTCTGCTATGAATAAATGGGCTGTATTTGTAGATGTTGTGTTCTGATAAGTGATGACAATATCATTTCCATTTCCTTTGATTGCGGGGTAATATCCTGTCACGTTTAGTGGATAAAGAACAATATCAGTGAGAGCAGTACCGTTTGTGATTACCCCCAACCATATCTTTTGATTGTTGGCATAAGCTAAAAAGTAGTTTCCATACTCATCTATATAAGTGGATGGTTCGTATCCTGTAGAAGAAGGAGCCATGGCTGTATAAAAGTTATTTGAAGTACTAGATAAAAAATTATTTGTAGATTTATATATGTAAAGATACCCATTAGCCTTGATTGCCGTAATATACTTTGCATCATTAGCTTTGTCATATTTTGCATCACAGCTTAATAATTGATTTCTTCCTACTAATATATCTGTAAAGCTACTATATGGAAATTGTGAATAAAATAATCTTTTTGCTAATAGGGTCTTATGGTTCTGGATAACACAAGCCCACTCTGTAGTATCATCTTTTTCTGCATTTAGATATTGTATATAGTAAATAGAAGCATTTGAAGGCTCTATGATTAATTGTGATGTAAATGGCTTTCTCCTTGTCCAGTTTGCCTCTGGCGGAGTAGCACTTGAATCTATTTCCTGATTATAAAGTGAATAAATAAATTGTCCTAAAGCAGAGCCCTGATTTAGTACATCTATCTTCTGATACTCTATAAATTTTGACGGTGGGATATAAGTTAGAAATTGGCTCCATGTATGTGTATCGCTTGAGCTCATTGCTTCAAGCCGATTGCCCTGTCCGTCATAAAAAGCGTAGTACATATTGAAGTCATCGCTATAAACTAGATTATCCATATTAGGATGAAGTGTACCTTGTACTGAGGCTGAAGTGTCAATTATTGGATCATATACCTTTATTTCATGTGAAACAAAGTAATCAAAATCATCCTTTATTCCCACAGCCATTATAGAGATACCGCTAAATTTAATATTTAATAAGCCCATATCCCCTATTAAAATATCTGATGGCGTGTACCCTGTTTCGATAAGGTCGTTGTAATTAAAGAAGTATTTGTCCTTAAAATCAACCTTTGGCAGTATATCTGAAAAATCTCCATGTAAAAATAATGTTTCGCTTGTATTCACATAGAATGAAGTATCATTATATATTATTTCTTGACCGTCTTCTACTGTATGTATATACCATACTTTAAAGTCAGAAATAGGAACTGTTAAGCCATTCATCATTCTTGTGCTGAATTTCATTGGTAAATTAGCATCAAATATGAATGTCTGCTCTATTGGAAATAAAGGATAATTATTATATCCAACTACTTTAAAGTTCTGCGTGCTATATTCTTCATCTATGTATATTTTTTCCCAAGTCCATGTAAAAGCAGTTACATCTCTAAAAAGGTAAGATGCCCCTAGTTTTCCAGAATAACCAAAACCCAAGCCACTTAAGGGTATATCACCTTCATATATAGAAACCGCACCATTTTGAGAGAATATAATCTTATTCTGATTAGAGTAAACAGTTAATGAATTTGCATGCGTGAATTTAATCATAAACATTATAATTACAAAATAAATTATTTTTTTCATAATTCAACCCAATACGCCAAGTCCAAGCGTTGAGTTATACATTATGAAGATCTCACAGTTATCACCTAGACATATCTTTTTATCGCTAGATACTTTTATTCCATCTGTAAAGTTTTGAACTACTGGCCAATTGTATCCTTCGTTATATTTAGTGTAATTCTGTGTTGAGTGGTCACTCCAACCATAAGCTTCATTATAGAAACTTCTATTACCCCAAAGTAAATCATAAAATGTCATATTAGCACGTATTGAATCAACTCTTATTGTTTCATTTGTATCTATTGTTGATAGTTTGCTTTCATTAAATAGCCAAGTGTTTCCATCAAATGAAGCCCAATCATCACCTACTGTCCAATTATAGAATGGTGAGTAGATTCCCCCACTAACTTCAACATCATCCTGGAAATAAGCATCGTTGCCATCCATAACTATCGAATTTCCAATTGTAGCTCCTACATAAAAGTCTTGTTGGATGTAAGCATCTCCTGCTACGTCTAGTTTTTTAGTGGGGGTTTCTTCTCCTATACCTATGAAATCTCCTTTAAGATTTAATAGTGCATTTATAGATTCATTAGGATAGATATAGAGAGGAAAATAATAATCAGTTCCGTTATAATAATGAAACTCTAATCTATTATTTACTACATCTGTTTTATATGCCATTACCCATTTTCTATTACCTGTATTATTTTCTCTAAAGCCCCATGTAGCTCTATCGTACAAAGAATTAGCACCAACTAATGTTAAAGAAGGTACAGAACCAGTATTATTGACCCAAAAATTTGAACCAGAAACAACCCTACCGGTCGAAGGATTTATAAATCTACCATGAACAGTCCAATCATTATAAATGTCAGTAGTGTTATCATCCCTATCCATTGTTAAAAAACTGACAAATTGATTATCACTTAAAGAACCTATTTTTAATTTATTATTACTACCATAATATCTTATATCAAAACCATATAACTCACTAAATTCATGAAGACCTAATTTAGACATCATATTATTCGGTGCTAATATACTCAAATTCCCAGTCATAGTATCGCCGTTTATATTAACGTACCTTGCATCTGATTGGGTTTGATTGTAATAGATCGAGCTTATAGGCAGACCATTAATATACAATGTTCCATTAATATATGTATCTACTACAGACACATTGAAATAACCGCCAATTACTGAGAGGTTGGTTAGTGTGCAAGTGCCGTATTGCATACATATTTTAGAAGTATCCACAGTATAAAAAGTGTTCTGGGGGTATAATCTCTTATCAAATAATCCATAAACTTGACTAGAAATAAGTATCAATAAACAAAGTATGATATAGATTCTTTTCATTTTAATATAAAGTTCTTAGTAAATATAATAGCCAAGTATATTAATATTACTACTCCTACTGCCATAAATTCGCTATAATAAGCCATATAGCCCATTAAAAGCGGGAGAATGATTATAGCAGTATATTCTAATTTAATCCCAAATATCAAAGCTATAGCCATTAGAAAAAGCATAAGTATAAAGAGAGTTAAGAATACTGAACCCGTAGTTTCTTGCGAAGCTGTGCCTAGTATAATCCCTATTGTGTCCGTACAATTCATGAACCCATTTTCACATAGAGAAGATACCATTTAATCAGTTCTCCCGAAGATAAGCATTAATAAAAGTAATATGCTAACTCCGTACCATAGTAAAGATATAGCCCCTACAAAAGCCTTAGGCAAGCCTGGAATACTATTTAAAATATTATATGGCGCTAAAACTATGCTTCCTAAATAATTTAGTTTACTTTGTACCCAGTTCTTAACTGTTCCTATACTATCCAAAAATCCAAACCCAGAAGTTTCAGAGACGGGGGTACTGCTTTCTGGGTTAAGCTCTCCCCCCACTATATCGCTATTCGGTACTACTAAGTTCCCACCAGTTGAATAAGAATCCAAAACACTTCCAGAGCTATTATAAAAAGTAGATTGCGAACCGCTTGCTATATCATTTATACCCGCCTGCATTAAGAACATTAAAATATTCAAAGTCCAAACAAACACTGCCATAGTAGTTATATTTCCCATTATTCAGACCGACCAGAGATTATTATTATTGAAATGAGTATTGGAAGTAATATGCTCCATAAAGGGATAAAACCAATATATACAAAATAACCATATAAAGCCATGCCTAAAAACATCCCTGGCAATACCTGCCCCCTTAATGAAGCCAAACCTACCACCAATAAAACAAAAATAACAGAAATTAATAACCTCTCAAATATACCTAAGCCATAAGTCTTATCTTTCAACTGTAGCATAGTATAATTTCCTGGCGTAACAACAATATCATAATAATAAGTAAATGTTTTAGTTCCAGATGTTTCAGTATCGTACGTAACATCTAGTTTAACCCTGTCAAATTGTGTTGCGCCAGTTATATTAAATGAGCTAGTTAATACTTCTCCACTAGGATTACTTCCACTATTGCTTTTAGTAGAACTAGGATAAGTTAAGGTATAGCTATAACTGTTTAGATCATCAAAGGGAGAGGTAATAGTAAAAATAAAATTATTTGTTTGGTTTGCATAATATATACGGGGTGTCCATGATAAAACCACCCTATCAAAAGGCTGGGTTTGGTTTAATACTGTTGTCTTTGTCATAAATATATCATAGCTTGCGCTAGTTATTGGGTTTAAGTCGAAAGTATAATCTGTATATCCAAATTTAGATAAAATAAAAGTGTAGTGAATATCTGTTTCGTAATCAAAAATCACCCTTCCTGTTACATCTGATATTTTAGAGCCTACTAATGTACTGCTTCCACCAGAAACTTTATACATTTGCCCAGCTACGCCTGGAAGAATTGATTTAGTATATAGGTCTTTTACTGTAAATGTAGTTTGAGAAGTATTGCCAATATTTAACATAAATATATCTATTAAATTCCCAGTAGGCAGAATTAGGGGGGAATCTGCGCTATACTGGGAAATATATGTAGAATAAGAGTTATTTTTTATATTTATGCTTCCTGTTATCTCAACTTCTGTACTCCTTTTACTATAATTTACTGGCGAACAAAAAGCATGGCTATGTTTAGCACTATATACCCCGCCTAATGATTGCGTAAATGGCGATATAACATTTAAAGAATAATCATTCCTTGCGGTTATTGGGTTATTGGTAAGTATATCAAAATATGAAACATTAAAGGCAGGTATTGTAAACTCTGAGCAGTTATCAACGCCATAGGCATAAGTGAAGTTTATAAGATTCACGCCTAAATTTCTAACAGTGCTGGAATAAAAAGTGACTGGAATATTACAGTAAGAGTCATCTATCGAACAATTCTGGCATGAACATCCATCATTTAAGATATTATTTATTTCTGTATTATTCAAATTAATTAATGATGGTTCTATAAAAGCAGAATTTTCATTATATTGAAGGTTGCCTCCAGTATAAACTGATATATTACTCAATAATAAAAAATATCCTGCAAAATCATTATAATCTTTCAGTATTTCTGAATCAGATAGTTGTCTATTCCATATAGCACATTCGTCTATTACTCCATAAAAAGGTGATTGTATAGAATTATCCGTTTCTCCGATTGAAAAATTTTGCCCGTTCGTATCACATCCCGATGTAGGTATCCAATTCGTCTTAGTTGTTCCATTTATATATAATGCCAATCCTGTACCATTGCTTACTGTAACTACATGATAATACCTGCCATAAGCTCCGTTTATATTTGTTGTGGCTATTTGTCCAGGGCATTGTACTCGGGTTCTCCAATAGCCTCCAGAAGATTGCGTGAACCATCCGTCAGTTGTAGTAAAATCAGAATATGGTATGTGTGGGTTTGAATCATATACATTTACCCAGCACCTTATAGTCCATTGATTGCCAAAAGGAGTCATATCCAATGGTACAATAGATTGTAGTTCTTTCCCTCCTTGATCCTGTTTTTTTTGGTTCATATATACTCCATACAAATTTTTACCAAGAACTTTACTTCTATTGATATTTATTCCCAATCTATAAGATGAATTTGCATAATTTGCAATAGTTGTATCATTCCCTTCTTCCATAGCCCAATAATGTATAAGCCCGCTTTCGATGAAGTTAATGTTCTTTATTGTAATATTGCTGGAACTTACATACGCATATCTCGGCACATGTAAAAAATATGTATGGTTATCTCCGCCTGTAAAAGTTATATTGAACGGATTAGCCTGACCTACAAAATTGTTTACAGTACCTACTAAAGCGTAACTGAAGACAGCAATAAGGATAAATACAATTAATCCATTAAATAGCTTTTTCATGATCCACCGCCAAAATAAAAAAGCTCATAGTTCCTAAGATTGCAGAAACAAAAAAGATTACCGCAAAATTCCCATATACGAATAGCTCTATTCCAGATAACCCTGTTACTTTTGCTGTATCGCCCATTAAAGTAAAGAGAGTACCCCCTATTATAGAAACCACTATTAAGAAAAAGATTACATGGAATACAAACCCTACTACTCCCTGTGATTTCTTATTCATCTTAGCATAACTTTTTTATTTTTCACCTCACAATTATAGTTACACCTTTCTTTTTAGGTGGTTCATAGAAAATATTCCTACCGCCATATAATAAGGCGCTTTTGCTTTTAGTACCGCCACCAAACACACCACCCCCTAAAGTACCGCCAAAACGTTTACTTGACTTTTCTTGTCTTTTTCTTATATCTTCGCCGAATCTTTTAAATTTCGCTTTTCTTTCCTCTTTAGCTTTTAGCTTTTCTTTT
>Ga0180433_10005544_pt1 | contig 16981 bp, 15 predicted proteins | sample SS_ome_8_FD_132980 | JGI IMG/M metagenome (GOLD analysis project Ga0180433, IMG submission 132980) | Hypersaline lake sediment archaeal communities from the Salton Sea, California, USA - SS_1_D_1 metaG | ecosystem: Environmental > Aquatic > Non-marine Saline and Alkaline > Hypersaline >... | reverse complement strand
CTGTAAATAAAGGTTATTGTGGCCCGCTTCCTGCGGGACCACGGAAAATTAAATACTTGGGGCGTAACGCACGACCCCGCATATTATAACCTCTTGCGGGAGGCTCCGGTTTCATAGCTTATCTGTGGCTAATACAAATTCCTATACCATTAAATTGCGCTGTAGTATTACAAAATCTTTTTTATCTTATTGTGCTGGTCGCACACAACTACCTTCGGCTTGATTTTTTTTGCTTCTTGGGGTGTGTAATAAGCAAAGTTGATTAAGATAATAATATCTTCGGGATTAAACAATCTCGCCGCCGCACCCAATACCACCACCTCGCCGCTACCGGCTTCAGCAGGAACGATATAGGTCTCGGCGCGCGCGCCGTTGCTTACGTTGGCCATCAGAACCGACTCATAAGGCAAAATTCCCGCCGCTTCCATAAGCCCGGTATCTACCGCGATACTGCCGGGATAGTCCACCTTTGCGCCGGTTACAGTCGCTCGATGAATTTTTGCCTTTAACGCCTTGACAAACATTTTGCTGACCCCTTTATGTTATTGTTTGGAGGGTAATTATAATCCATACGCCTGCGGGCTGCAATATATTATTTTTAACCGCACCGCCAGGAAAAGCTATTTAACCCCGGCGCGCCGGGAACCGTAACAAAGAGGGTTCAGCCGACAATGACGGTGCTGTGCTCGGAACCATCCAGCTTCAGGGTCTTTTATTAATCCTCGGTTACCGGCCCGACAAGCCCGATATATTTTCTCCTTCCCAGAGCCAGTTCTCTGACACCCTGAGGCCAGATACTGAACACAATGGATTTCCTCTTAAGGGACTCGTCCGTGGCAAAGGTAAATCCGTAATACATTCGATGGTAACGCCTCAGAAGTGTCAGTTCACTTTTGACGTTTTTGCCGAAATCGAAGTTGTATTCCTGCGCAAACGTGGCGGTATATTTCGGGTTCAGGGCATACGTCGCCGCCGCAACAACCGAATTGGAGCCTTCTTCATAAATGCCGTCGGAAGAAATATCGATAATCACAGGCCGCAGATACCTGTTACCGATGTAGTAACTAATGTCCGGATGCACATACCTTGAAACACCAATGTTTAACTGCTGAACGACACCGCTTTGGATATCATAATTCATATCTCCGAGCACCGTCATTGTATCGCTGAGTCGCCAGGTATAGTCGGCGTTAACCGAATTACGCATTAAAGCATAAAAATATTCGTCCCGTCTTAATAACGTCGGTATAGCCGGGTCGTTCCATATAAATTTCGCCGGGCCGTAGCTCCCCGCCGCTCCGAGGGCAGAATCGGCATCATCTCTTAACAACGTTGCATCGACATCCAGCCGCATCCAGTCGAAACTGCGAAGGTCGTCCTCCGGCCCGCGGCGACTTTGCCAGCGCTGCGAAACACCGACGTTCACAACGTCACGCATCTCGGTAGTCTCGTCGCTGTCATGATAGAACACCGCCTCAACGTGGGGCTTGATAATATGTCTGATACCGTTGATATCCCAAAACCTTGATTTTACGAACTGATTTTCCTTCCAGAACATCGTCGCGGCCCTGATACCCGCTTCGCCTAACAGAACCGAATCATCGTGGTCGGGGGCGGTTGAAGTACCGTCTAATCTCGTGAAGTAACCGTCCTGGTCTTCATAGCCGTAAGTCGCTGCGACAAACGGGACAATCTTGACCGTGTTCCACATGAAAGGCATATCAACCTCGTTTCGTGTCGAGGCAAAGGTGTAAAACTGTTGCGGGTCGCCGGCCTGCGGGTCCGTCGGTAAAATATTAGACGACAACCGGTCCCTGAACCGGCTTATCTGAGTATCGCTGTAAAACGTCAGTTTATGGTCCCAGAAAGATGCACCCTTTAGATGAAATTCCACGCTCGGCAGTTCTTCAGTCATTGTTTTATGGTCGTTTATGCGGAAGTTGCCGAGAAACGAAAATGCCCAGTTATCCCTGAGACGCTTGAGATGTACGAGGGTCTCCTGCTTTTTTCCGGTATCGAACTCACTTCTGTAGAACCATTCGAGAAAGTTTTCATCCGAGGCGTAACTTGTTTCGATGGTCGCCTGCCAGTCAAACGGCAGATAGTGTCTGTGTCGGAACCTGAACCTGCCCCGAATGTCTTCGCCGGGATCCTGATTCTTCCTGTCTGTGGTTCGACCGAGGTCATCCGTCCCGCGGTCCCTTAGTACATAGCCGATTATATCGCCGAAATAATCTTCCCGTTTGTACTCGATCTCGGCACCGGCTCCGGCGCCGCGTTTGCCGAAGTAATCGACGGCAAGTACGCTGTCAACACCCGCCGGCTCCTGGAGACCGAGCAATCTTGACAGGTGCCACCGTGTCTCGACAGAAGCGCCGAATTCGGAATCCCTGCCTATATGCATGCTTTTTATCGGGATATCAGGCCTCTCAAAATCGGTCCTCAGTCTGGGCCAGTAGAATATCGTATTTTGGTCCAGCTTGATTTTTGCGTCATACAAAATCGCGTCATAACTGTCTTTTGGTGGTTTCTTTCCGGTTCGCGCGTCGATTCCGGTAGTATCGGTCAGGAGCACACGCGAGGCATCCAACTGTACCTGCGGAATATAGAATTCACTCGTAGTAAGTGTAATGCTGTCGGCATTGAACACATTCTCGGCAATCTGTCGAAGCCTGACCGCACGAAGATAGACAGGAATCCCCCTTTCGGGGTCGAAGGTTCGCATCTCGGCATTTACCGCAAGTGCCCGTCGTTTCTGAAAATCATAGTATAACTCGTCCGCCCGAATGGTCCGGGGGCCTTCGGTCATAACGATGTTTCCCTTGAGATAAACCGCCTGCACCGACCCGCCGGCCAGAATATTTTCGTCCCGGCTGTCCGGGCCGGGTTCAGGCTGCCCGGGTCGATGGAATACGACCGCGCTATCGGCCTGCAGTTCAAGCAAACCCCCTTTCTCGTCGCGCTTCTGCCACAGATAGAATCGTCCTGTAACCGTGCTGATCCTTGAACCATCCATCGTATCGGTATCCTCTATCTGAAGCGGCTGCTGCCACAAGCCCGTGATATTTACGGGGTATTCAAACTTAATCTCTTCGACGACAGGCTCTTCGACCGGCGGTTTCTCTTCGGGCAACTTTGGCAGTTTAACTTTGAATATGTCGGTAATGCGCCAGGTTTCTTTTGGTTCGGCAACCGGCTCTGGCGCCGGCTCGGCAAGGCTCGGCACCTGCGCCTCGGCGGAAATGACAGGCTCATGACGCACGGGTTTTATAGCCGCGACGGCATCTTTGTATATCTGGAGACCTTCAATATCAAAAGCCGAAGCTGTGTTATGCTCGTCGGCGGTAACAAAAATCTCGCCGCTTACCAAAAAACGGGTAATCAGTGCTTCACCGCGATCGACAACCACCCGGCTCAAATCGGTAGTGCGTGCACCTTTGCCCTGTTGGACAGACACATTGCCCTGCAGGTACACCTGTGCGTTGTAGTCAATTCGGTGTGTCCCAAGATAATCGGTGGCAACGGTTCTGAGCCAGAGGACCGCGCCGTCGCTGGTCAACCGGTTGTCTCCGATTGCCATTGAAAAATCCTGCTCAAAGGCCAGGATATGCTCAGCACCGGCCGGTTCGGGACTCTTGTATGTGGTTACGCGCCGGGCTGCGAGATGCAAATCCTGCCCGGCAAAAAGACCCATACCCTCAGAGGTCTGTGCCCCAGCCTGATGTACAAACACAGTCGAGGCGGCAAAAATTGCAATCCACAGCCTGTTGTGCATAGAAAATCGCCCAAATACGATACTTGCCAATCCCAGCAACCAACACCATTGCAGCTTCAACTATTGGTATCTTCAGCGATTATAATGACCCTCGAAACTAAATCCAGCTAAAAACTGTGTAAAATCAGTTTGAGTCCACACAAAAGGCACCCTCCCGGGCGAGCGGAGTGCAGACACAGACCATCCTTTTCAACCTCCGCGCAGAGGCACCTTTTTATAGCCATACTGCTATAACATAACACTTGATTTTGCGAGTTGTCATCGCGAGGCCGGCGTAGCAGAAAGCCTGCCCTGAGCGAGCGTAACGAGTCGAGCGGGCGGCAATACCGAACATCCGAAAACCCCGGATTGCTTCGCTTCATCCTCCATCGTAAAGACTACGAAGGACTTCGCTCGCAATGAAACAAAGCGATAGAACGGGCCCCACAAACTCAAATGTTACAAGGCACTACAATAACACGGCAAAATCACACTCTCAGCCCGCCCAACAACACAACGTGTCGAACGGCGCCGGCAGGGCGAACCGGCGGTCAAAGGGCTAATCTTCGACCGTAAAGCCTATGTTTACGGCTTTTTTCACCAAATCAACCGCGTTCTTTGCACCGAGCTTGTGCATAAGTCTGTGGCGGTGATTCTCAACCGTTCGGACCGAGCGTCTCAGGTCAACGGCGATTTCCCTGTTGCTTTTACCTTTGACAACCTCTCTCAATATCCTGATTTCGCTCCTTGTAAGGGTCTTACCCTTGTTGATATCATCGCTGTGGCAATTCTTAACTGCCTTTCGTACCAAGGGAAGAAAAGTTGCCTCATCCAAAGGTTTCTCGATGAAATCTATAGCCCCCGACTTGATGGCCCTTACCGCCATCGGTACGTCAGCATAACCGCTGAACAAAAGTACGCTCAGTTGTGGACGACCCCACTTCACCCGCTCCAGCAGTTCCAGGCCGCTGGTCCCGGGCAGATTGACATCTGCTATTACAAGGTCGCATTCATGATTTCGCAGCACCTTCAGACAACTGTCCGCGTCGTCAAAAGTCCGCACTTCACAATTTTCCAACTGCGTACTAAGCATCTGGCTGACCGCTCTGCAAACCTGAGTCTCGTCATCAACAAAAAATATAATTGTCTTTTCTTTTTCCGCCATACTGAATTATTAACTCCTAAATTTCTGACATCATTCAACTTAAACTTCTTTTTCTGCCGTTAAGCAATTATACACCGAGTGATTATACCATCCCAATTTTAATAATTCAATAACCTATCAAAAAAAATTTCAGTATATCCACCACATTAAAAGCCGAAAAAGAAGCATATATACCCTTTTTGCAAATACTTACCCCTAATATTAAACGCTAAGCAGTTTTACGCTCTCAAATTGTAGCAGACTAATTCTTGATAGGCAAGGTAATATAAAAAGTTGTTCCATACCCCTCCTTGTTCTTGACACTCACGGCGCCTCCATGCCTTTTTACTATCCGTTCAAGAATACACAGTCCAAGCCCCGTGCCGACATTGGCCGGCTTTGTGGTAAAAAACGGTTCAAAAATCTTGTCCATATATTCCTCCTTGATGCCGCCGCAGGTGTCGGCAAATGTCAGTTGTATCTGTCCGGATTTTGCAGCAATAGTAATCTTCATATCCCGCTGCGTCTTGCCGTCGGCCGCCTGTATGGCATTTTGAATCAAAACAAAAAACATCTGCTCGAGTTCGACACTGTTTCCGATGATATTCGGCGGATGACGTTTTATATCAAGGGACAATTCAAGTTTTCTCATGCGGGCGCTTCCCGCCAGAATCTCCACAATTCCCCTGGCTACTTCCACAAGGTTTACTTCGGTAATGTAAACCGGCGCAGCCTTACGGGCGAATCTGCGAAAGCGGTCAACGGTACGGGCCGCCTTTGCAATCTCGTCGAGACAGTCATCAATAACTTTTTCAACCTTATCGAGATCGTTATCATCTTTAAGGGCCCTTGCACCCTGCTGCAAAAAAAGCCTGATAACGGTCAAAGGCTGACTTAGTTCGTGGGCAATTGTCGCGCTGACCGTACCCAACGAAGCCAATTGTTCGGCCCGGCGCATTTTTTCATAATGAGTATCCAACTCCTGCTGAATACGCCTTCGCATCAAGGTGTTGGTAAATATTTCAGAGACGATTGTCAGCATCGCAATACTTTGTTCGCTCCAGGTCCTTTTGCAGCGTACCGAATCAAAGCCTACGAAACCTACAAGCCTGCGATTATGAACCATCGGTGTTGCTATCAGCGATTTTATCGACTGGGCCTGGAGGATCTTTTTCTCATTTTCCGCCCGGGCCGGTAGTTTTTCAACGTCAGGTATATAAACATTCTCGAATCTGTTCAGTTTATCCATCCACCACGGCACGGTATCTACGGAAAGATCCTGCAAATTGTCGATTTGCGGCGCAACACCCTCGACGTGCCACTCGTGCGTATTACTTGTCTTGCGTCTGTCTTCAAAAAACTGGAATATGTAGCTTCTGTCAACCTGTGCAAACTCACCCAGGGCCTTTAGAGCCAGATTTATTTGCTCATCCGCCTGCTCGGTCGAGACGTTGACGAATTGTTTCGAAATATCTGTTATGAGCAGCTCAAATTCCCTTTGACGCTCAAGGGACAAGGCGGCTTCCTTTCGCTCGGTAACATCCAAAACAATCCCGTCTATTCCGATGAACCGGCCTTTGTGATTGAAAACCGATGTTTTGCGGTCCTCGACCCACCGGACATGCCCGGACTTGGTTGTAATCCTGTAAACCTGAACGATGCTTGCAGGCTCATTTACTATTTCGGCACCTTCCCGAAGGACTCTTTCCTTATCATCGGGGTGGATAACACTAAGCCAGTTTTTCTCTCTCGAATTAAGCTCCCGGGGTGTATAACCGCATATTTCTTCGCAGCCGAAGAAAATTTCAGCCGACCAGCCCGGGTATGCACGGTAAACCATGCCTGGAATATTTTCCACTAAGGTTTTGTATTTCTGTTCGCTGTCCCTAAGCGCCTGTTCGGTTTTCTTGCGCTCGGTTATATCCACAAACGACGCCATCAGGTAATCGGGTTGCCCGGCTCGACCCTTCACCATACTCGCCGATACCTGAGCGTCGAAATAGCTGTCGTCCTTCCGCCTGGCCGACAATTCCCCTCTCCATTCCCCTTCTTTTTTCAGCGTTTCAATTACGTCAAGAACCCGCTTTTCATCTCTCCAGAATTCAGTTGTGTTTTTCCCGATAACCTCAGCAGGCTCCTCATAGCCCCACATTCGTATAAATGCCGGATTCACGTAGAGGGTTTTTCCACAGGAATTGGAGATTGTAAAAGCGTTTATGGAAGATTCTATCGCCAGGTTTTTCGCCTTAAGCTCCTCCTGGGCACGCTTGCGCTGTGTAATCTCCAATGTTACCTCGACCGCACCCACAGGTTCACCCTGTTCGTTCAGAACAGGACAGCCCCTTATGTACCATATCCTGCCATCCGGCGAAGTCATCTCGGCCTCCTGGGACCGGCCGGTTTCTATGCTTTTGGCCACCGGGCAGTTGGAGCAGGGCTTTTTGCGCCCGTGCCATATCTCGTAGCAGTACCGCCCAATCAAATCCTCCGGCGCCAGGCCTACCGAGTCTCCCGCTGCCTTGTTCGCCCAAAGTATTCTCAAGCTCCTGTCCTGGTATGTTATCAGCTCCAAGAGACTACCTAAAATCAGGGATTTATCACTCTCCGATTTTCGTATCTCCTTCTCGGCAAGCTTCCACTTTTCCTCGGCCTCTTCCAACTGCTTCAGACGCCCGCGCAAGAACGCTATCTCATCCAGCAACTGCTTTGTATTTCTTTCCGCATCACTCATTAATTACTCCGATACTAAATTGCAGCAGTTGTAATATGTTTCCGACGGGCAAATATTTGCAGATGCACTCACTTGCCCAGATACACTGCAATTTTCCTCCGTCTTTATCGAGGACCCGCATTTCTGAACCAGCCGGCTGAATTTACCGCGACTTATACTATCACACCGTTGTCTCAACGGCTGAATATGCTTTGCCTCGAGCGGCCGAAAAACCCTCACTAAAGCCTTTCGTATTTTATCACAGCCCGGTAAAGGCCGTTGATGCGCTTGCCGTCAACCATTATCGGCGGATATCTTTCATTTCTCGGCTGCAAACGAACGGTGTCGTCCGCCTCAAAGAAGACCCGCTTGAAAGTGGTCTCGTGCGGCTGGCTGAAACGTATAAAGCAGTCATCGCCGTTGGATACCTGGGCGGCAGGTGAAAATACGACTATATCGCCCTCCACGAATCTCGGCTCCATCGAATCGCCCACCACCCGCACCGCAAATGTGTTGGGGTCGTGCATATCGGGGCAGCGGACGTAATCCTCGGCAAAACCCACCGGGTAACCGAGGTCGTCAAAGTCCGTCGGATATCCTGCTGAAACCTTATTTATCACAGGTACCAGCTGGCCGGGCCTGAGCCGTGCCGGTTGTTGCTCGACATCAAGCTCTTCGGTATCGATGATGTCTTTGATTTTCCTGGTATCGGTCTTTTTTTCAATAAGACCTTTTATTATCCGGCGGTATCGTCTGTTCTGGGCGTCCATCTCTTCGTAATCACGACGGACATCGGCCGGCATGCGCTCAACGTGGGCGATGTGCTGCAACAGGCCGGCCTCGAAATCCAGCACCGACTCGAGTTTCCGCAGGAGATTATCGCTGGGCGGATTCATAACCCTGCCGGTTTCCACAGTCGATAAATAAGGCTTGGAAAAACCCGTCTTGGACGCAACTTCATCCAGAGTAAGATGAAGCTCCTGACGCCTGGTTCTGATTATTTGACCCAATGACATAATTGAAATTATACCCGCATCGGCTATCAATGCAACACCCAATTACTTCCAATAAAACTATTCAGAAAACCCGGCCCAAACCTCCTAAAAACCGCTTCCGTATCAAAAAAACCCCGATTTTTTTTGAAAAGAAAATGAAAAAACAGATTCACCGTTTTTATTTTACCGTCGAAAAACTTTTGATAGGCTGAATATCGTGACAAATTTCATTTCCAAAAACTCTGTAATAAATTTGCCTCCGCGGTTACTATTAGAGTGAATACTGGAAACTGTGAATAATGGACGATGAGTTCGAACAAATTTTTAAACGCTGGTTTGACGAGCACAAACGGCTTCTGTTTAGAATCGTCAGAATTTACGCCTCTTCGCTGGACGAGCAGGATGATCTTTTCCAGGAGATCCTGCTGCATCTGTGGAAGTCGGTCCCCAATTTTAAGGGGCTGGCTAAGGAGACCACCTGGATATACAGGGTCGCACTAAATACAGCGCTTCTGTGGCGGCGCAGCCGCCGAAGAAGGCGAAAGAGATTCCGCAAAAGCATAATCAACTTTGAAGATATACCCGCCAGCCCCGCGGACTCGTCTTCGGCACAAGAAAATCACAAGCTCTTCGACCAACTTTACAAGGCCATCAGACAACTGCCCGTTATCGATAGCTGTGTGGTGCTGATGCATCTTGAGGGACTCGGTTACGAGGACATGACAAAGGTGCTCGGAATTTCTAAAAACCATGTAGGAGTGAGGCTAAACCGGGCCAAGAAAGCACTGGCTCGCGATTTGAAAGGGCTGCTCGATGAAATTTGATGATTTACAAAAGGGATGGAAGAACCAGCCGGCTGACATGCGGATTACCATCGACCCAGCACTGTTGCTGTCAATAGTTAAACGGAACAAAAGAGATCTCGAAAGTGCAGTCTTCCGGCGAGATTTCAGAGAAGCAGCTATTGCTGTTATATTGGCAACCATCTTCTTTTGCTTCGGGCTACATGGTGGTTGGCCGCTCTTTTTGTTGGGTGTGATGTGTCTTTTCGTAGCCGGCTACCTCGTATGTGACCGAATGCGACAGAGAAGAAAACGCAGGGATATCCACGATACCCTCAGAGGCACTGTCGAAAGCTCCTTGCACCAGGTAACTCATCAGATATGGCTTTTGAGAAACGTCTTCTGGTGGTATCTGCTACCGTTCAGCATCGGCCTGGTTGCTCTTATCGGTTCAGCTTATTGGGACACCATCAAAAACTATGACCCCGGCTATGCGCCGATAACGTTGTTGTTTCTCGGCATCTATGCGGCGTCTGTTGTTCTGCTCTACTGGGGTATATATCACTTGAATCAGTGGGCCGTGCGAAAAGAACTGCTGCCGCGAAAAAGGGAACTCGAAAACCTCCTCAAAAGTCTTGCCGAGCACAACGAATTAGATGACTAAAGCACTGTAAGGTGACCCGACCATTTTTCTTCAGACCTGGAACTTCAGAGTTGCAGTTCGAGAATTATCAAGTCCCTGACGACTCTTTTGCCCTTTCGTGAAGGATGTCCATCTTGCTGCGAATCTCGTGTGCCATTTTACTGTTGGGGAAATCCCCGACTATCTGCTGGCCGGTCTGTAGCGCCTTTTGCCATTGTCTCTCGGACACAGCTAAGGAGAACTGAACGCCCAGGTTGTGCAGCTTCGTCCTGAAAACACTGCTTGCCGATTCCTGAAGCGCTAATCCCTCCGTCGGCGTCAGGTATTGATCCAGCTCCTTCAATATCTCCAGGCTCTGGTCGGTCTGCTGGCGTTTGACTGCGGTATCCCATTCCGCAAGCAGTTCTCTTTTTCGTCTGGCCTTTTGTCGCTGGAGCCTGGAGGGCATAGCCCTGGCCTTTTCGGAGTGAGGGAAGGTTGTAATGAGTCTTTCAATTACCGCGGCGGCCTGGGACCAGTGTGACTGTTCGCACAGCTTGTCCACGTGAGCGATTATCTGGTTTATTCGTCCCTCTTCGGTTGCACTGCGATATTTGTCTGTCGTCTTTTTCAGGTGTTGGGCCAGGTCCTGATATGCCGTCCGGTGAGCCATCTCGTCAATCATCGCATAGGTGGTATCGAAATCGTGCTGATGCAGCTTGGCTAAGATGGCCTCGGCCAATTCCAGTCTGTCGGCATCGCGAAAAGCGATTTCCTTGGCTGCATCACTTAAGCGCACGCCCTGAGCTATCTGGCCTAAGAGGCTGCGGTTTCTGTTTACCATCTCCACGGTGTTGTCAAGCTTCTCGGCGTTATCCTTGATACTCTTGACGTTCTCGCGAGTCAGCAGAAGTATCGCGAAAAAGCATGAAAGAACCGCAAGAGCAAAGCTGACCGACCCGATCGCCCACAGGGCCAAAGCTATTCTGGACCCGTCCGGTGATGCATGGGCAGCGATAGCCCCGCCGATGCCGCTCGCCGCTGCGACCAGTACCAAAATTGCAAACAGAATATGCCACCCCAACCGCCACAATTGTAAATCGATCATCCATTGTATGAGTTTCATAATTGCTTCCCTAAAACAAAATCCGTAAATTCCCCCTTTAACCGAATATTACGACTTTTGACTATTAAGCTTTATATGAATGATAAGCCCAGAGAAACCGGTTGTCAACTATCCAGACCAAATTTTAGGGTCTTTAGTCGATAGCTGTTTTGGCAGGGGTCCTATGAAATCTCCGGTTGAAATAAACGAAATAAAAGATAAGAAAATATACAGTGGAGTAAGAAATTGCTATGTCTGCTGGGGCGCCTGGGGCAGGATAAAAAATGTGCTCTTGTACAAGTTCATAGCCTTCGGTGGTTTGTGGTTTGTAGGGTGCGATACATCGCACCGGTTCGTGATTTGTGGTTTGTTAAAACCCCGGCCGCGGGTGCCGGGGCTAAGTTCGTGCAGGGCGTTTGCCAGACGGAAACTTATCGGCCACCTCTGGCTTATCTTCATTGCCCCGGCGTTTTTCTGAACTATGAAAGTAACCACACTTGAAATCACCGAAAGAGCAAATAAAGGAATCTTTTCCAAAAGCAGACGCAGTAAAGGAAAGCCGTCCTCTTGTGGTGTGTCCGATTCATATTGCGACACAGGTTCGTTTTTGCCAAATCGCACCCGTCATCTTCTTCAATATCAAAAAAAGCAGTACGGTATTTGCCGTGTGAAGCAACAGATTGGTCAAATGTACAAGCAAGTGCGGGAAACTTTTTGAGGCGGAATCTTAATCACCCGCTTTTGCGAAAATCAATCCGAAAAATGAAAAGCCGTAAAATACCGCCGCAAAACTGTATCTACGTGGTCTTAAGGCAATCGGCCCGGAAGCAGCAGTCGGTGTACTGGCACCAGTCAACCGCTGTGCCGAAACAGGGCGTACAGTTCTCCGCCCGCTGGATGGCGTGGATAAGGTCGGCCTTTTTCATTTTACCGGGTGTGATGCCGAGCTTTTTGGCCTTTTTTTGTATCTGCGGCATAGTCATTTTTTTTTGCTTCTTTGTCTTTAGCGCTGGCATTGCATTGCTCCTTTGAACATTTCAACTGTCCGAACCGCCCCTATTATTTCGGCCTTTTCCCGGCCTTTCATCATAATTTTCTCACGAAAAAAAGACTCCCAAGCACCTTTTTAACAAAACTTGCCCTCGTAAGTAAATCTGCAGACTCCTCTGTCCCCCAAAGTTCAGGACTGAATGTACGCCCTCCACTATCTTACCAATCTGCAACGGCAAAAAGGGACTTTGGGATTTTTGTTCTTAAAGGTTTGTTACCGACCGGTCAGACCTTCATTCCGGTAATGGTTGTGTCAAAAGCCAACTTGTCGTTGACCAGGCCCTGGACATCGGCGCTGAATTGTCTGCTCCTGACTTTGCAGATGTGACCCAGAAGATACAACCTGTCGCCGGGGACAACGGTTTCACGGAATTTCGCCCGTTCTATTCCGGAAAATCCGATGAAGCCTTTGAGACCGTAAATCCTTTTCATAAAGAAGCTGGCGACCTGTGCGGCGGCTTCAACCATTATCACTGCGGGCATAATAGGTCGGCCGGGGATATGCCCCCGAAACCAGAATTCACCTTCTGTCACATCCTTATAACCTAATATCAGCAGCCGGGGCCTGTCATACCAGATAACCCCGTCGAGCTGGGCCATTTCGTGGGACTGGGGATTGACACGGGCGATTGCCTCCCGGTCAAATACGGTCTTTGTCAAATCTATCTCGGACAAGTCAAACAATAACGGCGGTGCCATCAGAAACCTCAATACAGAAATTAGCTGATATTAACGAACCAACAACAAGGGCGCAAGTGCTACCGGCACCAGCTTGCAGGTCCGATGTACTCAGTTATACTCCCGGTTGATTTCTTGGCTTTAATCGCTGGCTCGAACCTCAAGAATACGGTTTCGAACAGACTGAGCGGCCTGCTTGACTTGCTGCATTTGCTTGCGGACCCTGGTTCCAGCCGCCTTGTTGCCGCCCTCGGCCTTGTTGATGTCGGTTTCGATCTCAGCTACCAATGTCTTAAGGTTTTCATATTCCTGCATTGAAGTATGCCTCCATAATAGATTTTTCAAGTACTAACTGTCTTTTCGGCCGAAAAACCCGATGGAACCCCACGTTTTTGCAATTAAACGCCGATTTTTCATATAAAGCCATCAGGAGTATCCCGGCTAACTATGTCGCAACCAATTTTTTGGCCAGTTCGGCGATTCTCTGACCCCTGCGTCTGCACTGGTTAATGACCCTGTCATCTGGTTTGCCGATGGAGACGGGACCATAATGGTCGCCCTGGGGGTCGCCCTGGACGATCATTCCGTGAATCAGCATCATGTTTATAATGCTTACGACCGTGGTTTCATTGCCGCCGCCGATATTGGCCGAACTGCTGAAAGCGGCACCTATTTTGCCGTCAAGCTTGCCGTGCCTGGAAACCGAATCATCGAATAACTGTGCAACGGGTGCCGCCAGGCGTCCGTAATAAGTTGGTGAGCCGACAACTATGACATCGGCTTCAAGCAGGTCATCGACTTTGGTTTCCGTAACGCTTTTGCACTTGGTGGCAAGCCCGGCGCCCGTCATAGCCTGGGAAATGGTCTCGGCCATTTGCTTCGTATTGCCGCTTCTTGAGTAATAGACAACCAATCCTGTCGCCACTTTTGGGCCTTTCCAGATTCTACTTCCTATTCAAAGTTGTTCTATTCTTGCTGAAATGTTTCGGGGTTTCAAGCTTAAAAACAGCATTTTCAATTTTTTTATTGACCTTAGATTCCAGTAATTCTATGTGGTAAATGTCGCCTTTTGTCGATTCGGCCTTTATCTTTGCGGGCAGCAAAGTAGTGCTATCGAGCCAAAAATCGATGTGGGCATATTCGGTTTTGTAGATGGAATCTTCCCTGGGTATGAGTCTTAAACCCTTGTAATTACAGGGTTTACCTTCATCAGGCGGGGCGATGGTTATGTCGAAATTTTTACGGAGAAACTGTACGTTTGTAAAGCCCAGGAGGGCAAATCGACGGCTAATGAATTCAAAGACATCGATGGGCTTGTCCTCTGGGGCCTGCTGAAAAAAATCTACTTTTTCCAGTTGAAAATCTATTTTTGTCAGCCAGACGCCGTCGAAAATAAAGTGTTCGACGTGCTTTTCCTCGGCGCCGTCGTCCTGCTTGAGGGTATTGAAATTTACCCGCAGCTTCGAGCCGGTTGCGTCCTTTTTATAGAAAAGCTCACCTTTCCTTAAAATACGCGAGTCGAGAAGCTCGGGTTCCTGTATGAAAAGATACCGGAGCTTTGCCTGGTAGGACTTGAGGCGACCGGCGCTTTGGCCGAGGCGAGAGAGTATTTCATCAACCTCACCGACCCCGGTATTTTGCTTTTTGGCTGGGCGGGTATTTGGATCGGTCCGGTGTTCCCTTCGACTATACTCAGGACAAGCGTGGTTCTTGGTTCGTGGTTCGTGGTTCGCAGGGTGGGAGCTTTGGGATTTCAGATTGTATATTTGATATTTTATTTTGGTTTGAGAGTCTTCGCAGAGCCTGTCCTTGAGCGAAGCGAAGGGCTCGGAATGGCATTTTCTGTTTTGAGACGGTTTTTTTGTATTGCCCGAATCGGCACAGGCGCAGGAAAATGCGGCCAAGAATATCAGTGCGCAGATTTTGTGTATTCGTTTCATATCGCTAAGACCTTTCGCTGGATATGGGTATAGTTAAAGCTGCAACAAGGGTTTTGTCAATAATAAAGCCCCAAATTTCGGGACAGTTGTAAAAATGGGCGGTATTGGACTTGAACCAACGACCTCCTGCGTGTCGAGCAGGCGCTCTGGCCAACTGAGCTAACCGCCCCTGAACTGTCGTGAATATAGTATCGCTAAAAGACACCGACAAATCAAGCACCAAAAGAAGAAAATTTTTGCCGGAAGTCAACCATAAGCCGTAAGCCAACTTTTAAATATCACCCACCCTTGACAATGAACCGTAAAATTAGGATACTTTGCCGTAGGTAAAGTTAATAACAGAATGTTATCTCGGCAGATAGGTGGAATCATGTTGTTACTTGGATATGATATCGGGACTTCATCAATAAAAGCGACTCTTATGGACGCCCAAACCCAGCAGGTGCTCGCCTCGGCGACCGCTCCGGACAAAGAGATGGAAATAATCGCAGCTCAGGTCGGATGGGCCGAGCAGCATCCACAAACGTGGTGGGACAATGTAAAAACAGCAACCGGCCGAATCCTGGCGACGGCCCGGATTGATGTCGCCGACATTCAGGCTATCGGAATAACTTATCAGATGCACGGGCTGGTTACTGTTGATGCGAATATGCAGCCTCTTCGCCCGGCCATAATCTGGTGTGACAGCAGGGCCGTCAAAATCGGTAATGAAGCGGCCGAAGCTGTCGGCAGACAAAAATGCCTCGAACAACTCCTCAACTTCCCCGGAAACTTCACGGCTACAAAGCTAAAATGGGTAATGGAAAATGAGCCTGACGTTTATACCAGGATACATAAGATAATGCTGCCGGGCGATTATATCGCTATGATGATGACCGGCGACGCGGTAACGACTACCTCCGGTCTGTCTGAAGCCATCCTCTGGAACTTCAAGGATAACCGTCTTTCGAAAATGCTTCTTGATTACCTCGAAATCTCACCCGACCTTCTCTGTGAGCCAGTGGATACTTTTTCTGTTCAGGGCAAGCTTACACAAAAAGCAGCGGACCAACTGGGCCTAAAGGCGGGCATAAAGGTCGCATACAGGGCCGGTGACCAGCCCAACAACGCCTTTTCGCTCAATGTCCTCAATCCCGGTGAAGTAGCCGCAACAGCAGGAACCTCAGGCGTTGTCTATGGAATCGGAGCAAAGCCCAATTACGACGCCAAATCGAGAGTAAACACGTTTATCCACGTCAACCATCAAGCCGGCGACCCCAGATATGGTGTATTGTTGTGTATCGGGGGCACCGGGATTCTGAACAGTTGGCTAAAACACAATGTTATGGGCGCAGGCGATGACTACGACCGGATGAATGAGTTGGCGGAAAAGGTATCTGTCGGCTCGGACGGACTGGTGATACTGCCCTACGGAAACGGGGCTGAAAGGACCCTGGAGAACAGGGATGTCTTTGCTTCATTCAACGGACTGAACTTTAACCTGCACAAAAAGGCACATTTGCTGCGGGCGGCCCAGGAAGGAATCGTCTTTGCACTCAACTACGGCCTGCAGATAATGCACGCAATGGACATCGAGGTCAAAACCATCAGGGCGGGAAATGCAAATATGTTTTTAAGTCCCTTGTTTGGACGGGCTTTCGCCACTGTTACCGGAGCAGTTGTCGAATTATATAATACCGACGGCTCACAGGGAGCTGCAAGGGGCGCCGGGGTTGGCATCGGTATCTATAAGGATTTTACCGAGGCCTTTGGCGGTCTGAGCAAAATTAAAACCATTGAGCCTGACACCAGGCTTAAACCACAATATGCCGAAGCTTACCGGCGCTGGACTGATGTGCTTGCTCAAAAGCTGGGCGGCACATAAGGGGTACACCTGCGTTTTGTAGAAGACTTTTTGTTTGATTTTTTACGGAAATTTCGTAAGATTAATGATTATATAACGAGGAGGTCGTGCTATTTGATATTTTAGCCGGGAATTTCGGTTAGAATTGAGACGGGGGCTGAACAGTCGAGCGTTTAAACGGGAAAAACACAGTTTGTCAGAGGAGACGTATCATGAAAACCGCACATTTATTTTATCGTAACCGTTCACAGAAAATTTTTACAAAAAGTTTAAAATGTTAAAATAGGCAATTTGCGCTTTTGTTTGCGCTGTGGTAAAAACAGCGTATGCAAAACAAAAATGACATTGTCAAGCAACT
>Ga0180433_10005543_pt1 | contig 16986 bp, 15 predicted proteins | sample SS_ome_8_FD_132980 | JGI IMG/M metagenome (GOLD analysis project Ga0180433, IMG submission 132980) | Hypersaline lake sediment archaeal communities from the Salton Sea, California, USA - SS_1_D_1 metaG | ecosystem: Environmental > Aquatic > Non-marine Saline and Alkaline > Hypersaline >... | reverse complement strand
CAAAGGTGAGCCTTTGTCGTCGTTGGCAGACTGTTGATTAAGCCTTGGTTTTCTCGGGGGTGCGGGCCTCAGGGGTGCGGGTCTCGCCGGGCTTGGCCTCGGCGGGTATGTCGCTGCCGAAGTCCCGCTTGATGCAGCGGCTGAAGAATACGAATAGCTGTGGGAGGTTCTTGAACAGGTATATCATCGCCTGCGCCGAGACCATCACCCGCAGTATGCCGCGCACGTCCTCGGGAGAGAGCGTCACCTCGTAGTGCCAGTTGACCGGCTCCACGATGATGCCGCGCATGAATACGTTGTCCCCTTCTTTGGTGAGGTTGCCCCGGCTGAGGTCGATGACAAGCTCCCGCTCTCCCAGACCTTTTGACCAGAATCTCATTTTATCTAATCACCTCGCTCCGTTATCGTGGGGCATCCCTAACTGGACTTGGGTTGCTCCTTGGGCTTCCCTTTGGGCTGATCCTTGCGCGCGCCGCCCTTGATGAACCGTACGTAGGGGAAGGTCAGCACGTACTTCACATGTGTTATGAAGTGCAGCAGCACCGGGACGGACAGTATCATGTACAGCAGACCGGGGAGGTCCTCCTTGGTGAAGGTGAACTGGCAGTCCCAGATGATGCCCTTGTCGCGGACGATGCCCTTGGCTAATAGACTGTTGCCTTCGACCACCAGATCGGTCTGGTACCAGTTTGAATTCAGTGCCTGTTTTCCAAGGCCTCTTGACCATACTTTCATCGCACTTAACGCAATAAAGCTCTATTGCCCTCCTGTCCTGTATATATCGATACGCTGTTCGGCTGCCGACCACCAGCCGAGTTTATCCCACATATCCATTGTATTCGATGCGAGATACGGAAGTCAATCAGGGCTACATCATCGAGTAGCCGCCGCTGACGCTGATCGTCTGCCCGGTGATGAATCCGGCGGCGTCCGACGCCATGAACAGCACCGCATTGGCGATGTCCGCCGAGGTGCCCAGCCGGCGCAGCGGGTAATTCTTCTTGATCTTCTCCTTCAGCTCATCGGTGAAGAAGGCGGCCGTCATCTTCCACGGGCTGCCGTCGCCGTACTCCTCCTCGCTGCCCGGCAGGGTCAGGCCGGGGCACACCACGTTGAGGCGGATGTTGAACTTGCCCACCTCGCGGGCCACCGCCTTGGTGAAGGAGATGACCGCGCCCTTGGTGCCGCCGTACACCGCCTCCTTGAACTCGCCGATGCGCCCGGCGTCGGAGCCGATGTTGACTATTGCGCCGTGGCCCTGCTCCATCATAGGGGCCAGTGCCGCCTTGGTGCAGTTAAGAACGGTGCGGTAGTTGATGGCTATCACCTTGTCCCAGAAATCGGGCCCGGTATCGACGAACAGCTGCTGGATGTCCCAGCCCACGTTGTTGACCAGCACATCCACCGAGCCGTACTTGTCCTTGGCTTGCTTGACCATGGCCTCCACCGCCGCCAGGTCGGTGACATCGGTCTTCACCACGATGGCGTCTCCGGCCCCCGTCTTCTTGGCCTGGTCAGCTACCTTCTGCGCCTGCTTCTCATCTATATCGGCGATGGTGATCTTGGCACCCTCCCTGGCAAAAGCCAGAACGATGGCGCGCCCGATGTTGGAGCCGCCGCCGGTGATGATGACGCTCTTCCCCTTCAGTCCCAGATCCATACAGTTATCCCTCCTGTGTTAATTTTTTCACAATTTCTATAAACGATGATAATATCGTTGGTCGCACAATGTCAAGGGCTAGTGCCGCGGCAGACCCAGCCCGTAGGTGGCCATGATGGTGCGCTGGATCTCCGGAGTGCCCCCGGCGAACAGGCATCCCATATTGTTCAGGTAGTTCCCGACGAATATGCCGTTCAGGGGGGCCAGCCGCGATTTCCACGCCAGCTGCCCGTAAAGCCCCATTATCTCGGTGGCCACGCGCGCCAGGTGGAAGAACATCTCATCGCTGAACAGCTTGGACATCGACGCCTGGTAGGTGGGTATCAGCCCCTGCCCCTGCATCCACACCGTGCGGTAGGTCAGCAGGCGCGCCACCTCTACACCGATGGCCAGGTCGGCCAGTTTCTGCCGCACGATGGGGTCCTTGCCCAGCGGTTCCCCGCCGAATCTGGCCTCTTTGGCCCAGACCACCAGGTCGTCCAGGCCCCGCCGCATGGAGCCGGCGAGGGTGGCCAGCGTGCCCCGCTCGAAGGCGAGGATGGTCATCATCACCATCCAGCCCTCGTTCTTGGGGCCCAGCATGTTCTCCCTGGGCACGCGCACGTTGTCGAAGTACACCTCGCAGAAGCCGTCGGCGCCCACCATGTTGGTAATGGGGCGCACCTCGATGCCGGGGGTCTTCATGTCCACCAGGAACATGCTGATGCCCTTGTGCTTGGGGACCTCGGTATCGGTGCGGGTGGTCATGTAGCAGAAGTCGCCGTGGAGGCCGAAGCTGATCCAGGTCTTCTGACCGTTGATCACGTAGCAGTCACCGTCCTCGACGGCGCGGGTCTGGATCCCCGCGGAGTCCGAGCCGAAGCCGGGCTCGGAGAAGCACTGGATCCACATCACCTCGCCGCGGGCGATGGGGGGCAGGTATCTTTTCTTCTGCTCGTCGGTGCCGTGAACCAGGATGGTGGGCCCCACGATGCCGGTGCCGCCGCCGTCCATGCGCGGGGCGCGGTGGTAAGCCATCTCCTCATTGAATATGAGGTACTGGATGTCGGTGCCCTCCAGGCCGCCGTACTCCCGGGGCCACCAGATGGCGATCCAGCCCTTTTCACCCAGCTTGCGGGTGAACTTCTTCACGAAATCCCACTCCTCTACTGTCTCGCCGCCGTGTATTACCGGCCTCTCCATAGCGGGCGGAAGCTCCGCCTTCACGAAATCTCTGATCTCCTGGCGAAAGGCCTCTTCCTCTGCGGTGAAGCGTAAATCCAATAGCTGCCCCTTTCCGTCGGCTATTACATTCTAGTGATAAAGGGCGTTTCCCGTCAAGACGTGGCCCTCAACAATCGCTCGGTTCGCTCCCGTTCGCATCGGACAGCTTGCAGTAGTAATTTCGGTTATGCTAAAATTGAACGGAATGGGATACTTCCTGGGTTTAGATGTCGGCTCGGTTAACGTCAAGCTGGCGTTGATCGATTCCGATAGCAAAATAGTCAGGCTTGATGCCGAGAAGGTGACCGCCAGCCCTCAGGCGGCGGTGGCTGCACTGATATCGCGCCTCGGCGAGAGCGTCAGCCTCGAACAGATCGAAGCCGCCGGCGTATCCGGCTCGGGCAGGTCGGTCATCCCCGAGGAGCTCAACTGGGCGTACTACAGCAGCTCTCTGGCCATCGCATCCGGGCTCCTACACTCGCATCCCGAAGCCAAGACCATCATCCAGGTCGGGGGGCAAACCTCGCTGGTCATCGGCCTGGAGGAGGGCCTGACCAAGCCGTGGAAGGTGGCGTCCAACCCGCTGTGCGCCGCGGGAACGGGCAGGTTCCTCGATCAGCAGGCTTACCGGGTGGGCATCAGCATGGACGATTTCGCCAGTGTGGCGCAGCGTTCCGATGAGCCCCCGCCGCGCATCGCTGCCCGGTGCAGCGTCTTCGCCAAGACCGACCTGATCCACCTGCAGCAGAAGGGCGTGCCGCTGGGCACGATGCTGTGCGGGCTGTGCGACAGTATCGCGCGGGGGGTCATCTCGCTGGTCAGGGGTGCTCTGCAGGAGCCGATCTACTTTGTCGGCGGGGTGGCGGCCAACAGCGCCATCGTAGACTCGCTGAACGAGGCGCTTTCGGCGAGGAACGGCCATCCGGTGAGCGTGATCGTCCCCGACAATTTCCGCCATATCGAGGCTATCGGGGCGGCCCTGCTGGCCAGGGATTCCGGCAGGAGCTCAAAAGTCGTCGTTCTGCCGCAGGTGGACGTAAAGCAGCGCTACTTCCAAACCCCTCCGCTGGAGAAGGTGATCCAGCATAACGACTGGAAAGCGCCCGATATCGAGGTGGAATTCAAGGGCTATCTCGGCGTCGACATCGGCTCCACCAGCACCAAGGCGGTGATCCTCGACGAGAGCGGCACCAGGGTGATGGCCAAGAACTACCTGATGACCGCGGGCAAGCCGGTCGATGCCATCATGGAGGTGTTCAAGAACCTGTATAAAGACGTCGGCGACAAGGCCAGGATACTGGGCGTCGGCGTCACCGGCTCCGGCCGGTATCTGGTGGGCAGCTTCATCGGCGCCGACGTGATACGCAACGAGATCACGGCCCAGACCAGGGCCGCTGCCGAGATGGACCCCGACGCCGATATCATCGAGATCGGGGGCCAGGACTCCAAGCTGGTGATCAAGCGCAACGGGGTGGTGGTGGATTACCAGATGAACAAGGCCTGTGCCGCGGGCACGGGCAGCTTCATCGATGAGCTGGCGGAGCAGCTGGGGGTCTCGGTCAAGGACGGGCAGTTCGCCGCTTTAGCGTTCGAGGCGCCGCACACCATAGACCTGGGTTCGAGGTGCGCCGCATTCATGGGGCAGGCGGTGTCATCGGCCCAGCAGGAGGGCGTGCCCCTGGAGGTGATAACCGCCAGCCTGTCCAACTCCATCGCCGGCAACTACCTGTCAAAGGTGGTGGGCGCGCGGCAACTGGGAGATACCATAATCCTCACCGGGGCGGTGTTCTACAACGACGCCATCGTCTCCGCCTTCCAGCAGGCGCTGCCCGACAGGAAGACGGTCGTGCCGGAGCATAAGGAGGTGAGCGGGGCCATCGGTGCCGCGCTCCTGGCCAAGGAGGAGATGAGCGGCAACGCATCCAGCTTCAAGGGGTTCCGAGAGGTCGCCGATCGTGAGTATAAACTTTCGACCTTCGTCTGCAAGATCTGCGATAACAACTGCACCATCACCCGTCTGGAGATCCCCGGCGAGGCGCCCACCTTCTACGGCAGCCGCTGCGACCTGTTCGACAGCACGGTCAAGCAGGAGAAGGTGGAGACCCCCTTCGACCAGCGGGAACGGCTGTTGTTCAAGGGATACCGCGAAGGGGAGGGCAGCGGGCCTTCGGTGGGGGTACCCCGGGCGCTTATCGATTATGACTACGCCCCGCTGCTGATCGGGTTCCTCAATGCGCTGGGGGTCAGGGTTATACTCTCCAGCAAGACCAACAAGCAGATCATGGAGCAGGCCTGCGAACTGAGCTACACCGACAGCTGCTTCCCGGTCAAGCTGCTGCACGGTCACGTGGCGAGCCTTAAGGATGCAGACTACATACTGTACCCCAGCGCCATACGGCTGGGGGCCAAAGACGGGGATGAGAACCAGAAGTACTCCTGCCCGCTGGTGCAGGCGTCACCGTATATCGTGAGCAACGTGCTCGGCCTCGAGGATAAGATGTTGATACCGACCATAGATTTCAGCATGGGCGACGACGATGTGATACGCAACTTCACCGAGGTGGCGCTGAAGCTGGGTTTCAGCAAGGCGAAGGGTCGCAAGGCCGCCGTTGCGGGCATCCGGGCGCAGCGTGAGTTCGAGGCGGAGGCGGTCGAAACGGGGCGAAGGATAATCGAGCAGTTACGGCGGAGCGGCAAACTGGGCGTGATCGTGTTCGCCCGTTCCTACATGTCGCAGGACTCGGGGGCCAACCTGGGCATCGCTGAGAAGCTGGCACAGCTCGGCGTGACCCCCATCCCCCTTGATTTCCTGCCTCTCAAGTCGGTGGACATCAAGCAATATTCCGACCGACCTTACTGGTACTATGAGAGCAAGCACATCGCCGGTGCGGCGCTCACCGTAAACGATCCTCAGTTGTACGGGCTGATACTGACCAACTTCGGCTGCGGTCCTAACTCCTTCGTCATCAAGATGGTGGAGGACATCATGGGTGGCAAGCCGCTGGGGCAGCTGGAGATCGACGAGCATGCCGCCGAGGCCGGCCTGGTCACCCGCCTGGAGGCCTTTGTGGATACCATAAACGGGTTCGCCGCCAGCGGCAAGCAGGCTTCGGGGTGGGATGACAGCGCCTACCGCACGGCGCCGGTGTCGGTCAACACGGACAAGACCATACTGCTGCCGCGGATGGCGCCGCAGGCGGAGATGCTGGCAGCGGCGATGCAGGCCTTCGGGGTGAAGGCCACCGTGCTCTCCGAATCGACGCCGGAGTCCCTGCTGTACAGCAACCGGGTGACGCGGGGCACAGAGTGCCTGCCCTACCGGGTGACGCTGGGCGATTTCATGCGGTTCCTGGATGAAGGCGGGCACGGCGAGATCGACCTGGGGGCCATCGAGGGCTTCATGCCCAGCGCCTTCGGGCCGTGCCGCTTCGGCAAGTACGCGGTGGAGCAGGTGAGGATACTCAAGGAACTGGGCTTCGACCTGCCGCTGCGCACCACGGTGTCGAACCATGCTTACCGCGATCTGGGGTTGGGCACCGCCTTCGAGCGGCTGGCGTGGAAGGCCATCGTAGCCATGGATTACCTCCAGCGCCTGCAGTGGCGCACCGGCCCCTACGAGAAGATGCCGGGCGCCGCCGATGAGCTGTTCGAGCGCTACTCCGCGAAGCTGACCGACCGAGTACGCAAACAGGAGCAGTTCGACGATATACTGAAGCAGGCCACCGCCGAGTTCCGCGAGCAGATCGACCCCGCTATGCCGCGCAAGCCGCTGGTGGGCATCAACGGGGAGATATTCCTGCGCTCCAACCGCTTCAGCAACTGCGATCTGGTGAAGGAGTGCCAGAAGGCGGGGCTGGAGGTCATCGTGTCGCCCTTCGGGGAGTGGATCAAGTATATCACCCACCGCAACATCGAGGACGGGGTCAGGGAGAGGCAGTTCAAGAAGGTGGTCAATGGGATCATCAGGAAGCGGATACAGGATCGTGATGAAAGATCGGTGGCGGTCAACTTCAACGGACTGTTAGACCCCAAGGAGCCTTCCACTAAGGAGATATTGGAGTTCTCCTGCAACTACCTCTCGCCGAAGTGCGGCAGCGAGGCGGTGCTGAGCATCGGCAGCGGGATCGACTGGATGGAGAACCCGGAGTTCGCCGGGGTGATCTCGGTGATGCCCCATGGGTGCATGCCGGGAGGGATAGTGGCCGCCATGTCCGAGCGTTTCAGCGACAAGTACGGCAAGCCGTGGATCAACCTCACCTACGACGGCACGCTGGAGACCAACAACGCGGAGCGGATCAACAACTTCGCCGAGGTGCTGAGGTTCTGCGCCAGCCCCCGCGATTAGCGGGAGGCACCACGTTTCGCCTTAACTGCTGCAGATAGATACCTCGTGCCTTACCACACTTCGGGGCCCACGAATGTCACATGTACGTAGTCGATGTTCAGCGCCCTATTCTTGTTCATGAGTATCACCATCAGGTACATATGTCCGACCTCATCCATGTAGCCACCGATGTTTGGCGGGCCCCAGTCGGTCACCCTGTAATACGAGTTTTCGCCGTTGGACATGGTGATGGAGCCGTCCACCTGATTCCACTGCGCAGAGGTGAAGTCCCACGCATGGAATTGCAACGTCTCGCTCCTGTCCTGCGAGGAGGCGGTCACGTTGATCTCGATGTGGGTCAGTTCCGGGGCGCAGATATGCTCGGAGACGGTGAAGCGGCATTGCACCGCGTTGTAGCCGCTGGCGTTGGCTGCCATGGAGAAGTCATTAGCATCGATCGCCTCCACGTCGGCGTAGTCGCCGGAGGAGAAGTTGGCCCACCCGCTGTCCGCGGGCCAGGCGGCGGCCGGCATGGTCTTCACCTGCTTGTATGCCGCCAAATCGAGGGTGCCGGCGTCGGCGGTGTTGAAATCGTAGCTGGCGACAAAGCGGTCGCCTGGCGTCTTGACCCCCAGCACCATCGCCCAGACCTCCGCGTAGTCGGAGACGTCGGTGTCCCCGTCCATGGTGGCATCGGAGCTTGACAACTTGGGTTTGGTCTCCAGCATTATGGCCCTGATATCGATGAAATCGTCGATGTCCACCGCCTCGTCCCTGTTGGCATCGCCGTAGGGATATGGCGATTTGTGATACATGCCAGTCGCCGTAGCTGTGGCAGTTGGCGTGACGGTTGGGGTTGCTGTGGCTGTGGCCGTCGCCGTCGCAGTCGCGGTCGAAGTGGCAGTGGCGGTGGCCGTCGCCGTGGCGGTGGTGGTAGCCGTCGAAGTCGCGGTTGAAGTGGCAGTGGCGGTGGCCGTCGCAGTCGCAGATGCGGTGGATGTCGCTGTTGCCGTAGCGGTAGGGGTGGGGGTGGCAACGGCCGATCCCTGACAGTCGATTTCTATCAGATTCAGCCGCGGGGAGAGCACCGGCGACAGGGAGCACAGCTCGGCCTTCCAGCGCAGGTCATGGCCTGATGTACTGAAGTTGAAGCCCTGCCCCGGTCTCACTATGAACCACTTGGTGCCGCCGTTATTGCTCATCCAGTAGGTTATACCCGTGTTCGGCGGCAGGCTGGAGCTGGCGGTCAGGGTGGCGCAGTCGATATCGGCGCTCTCCGTATCCACCCGCAGGGAGACAACCCGCCCCCGCGCGGTGTTGAACAGCGGCGATGAGTTAACGGAGCCGTTATTAAGATACAGCAGGTTGATCTGATCGTTATAATTGCCGGTGGCCAGGTCCAGGTCGCCGTCGCCGTCCACGTCACCCAGGGCTGCAAGTCGAGTCGAGCGTGCGTTTTCGGTGATGTCGCTGCCGGTAACCCCGGCGAAGGGGTCGGAGGTGCCGTTGTTGATGTACAGGCGTTTGATGTGGTTATAATTGCCGGCGACCACGTCCAGATGGCCGTTGCCGTTCATATCGCCCAGAGCTATCGAGTAGGTGTTATGGGCATCGGTGGTGATATCGCTGCCGGTGACCCCGGCGAAGGGGTCGGAGATGTTGCCGCTGTTTAGGTACAGGCGGTTGGCTTCCTGGTAGTTGCCGGCGACCACGTCCAGCAGCCCGTCGCCGTTCACGTCGCCAAGCGCCACCGACCAGGTGTTGTGAGCGTCGCTGGTAATATCGTTGCCGGTGATCCCGTCGAAGGGGTCTGAGGTACCGTTGTTGAGATACAGGCGATTGGTCTGATCGTAATTGCCTACGACCAGGTCGAGGTGGCCGTCGCCGTCCACGTCGCCCAGCGCCACCGAGCGGGTATCGTACACGTCGGCGGTGATGTTGCTGCCGGTGACCCCGGCAAACGGGTCCGGGGCGCCGTTGTTGAGGTACAGGCGGTTGACTACCAAACCATTACCGACGACCACGTCCAGCAAGCCATCGCCGTTCACGTCGCCCAGCGCTACCGATTTGGTATCGTGCACGTCGGCGGTGATGTCGATTCTGCTGACCCCGGCGAAGGGGTCGGGGGTGCCGTTGTTGAGGTACAGGCGGTTTCTCTCATTGTAGTTGCCTACCACCAGGTCGAGATGGCCGTCGCCGTCCACGTCGCCCAGCGCCACTGAGTAGGTGTTGTGTGCGTCGGTGGCAATATCGCTGCCGCTGACCCCGCTGAAGGGGTCGGGAGTGCCGTTATTTATGTACAGGCGGTTGCACTGATTATAATTCCCGGCGACCACGTCCAGCAGCCCGTCGCCGTTCACGTCGCCCAGCGCCACCGAGTGGGTCTGGTGCTTGTCGTCGGTGATGTCGCTGCCGCTGTCCCCGTAGCCCAGCCAACCGGGCTGGGCGGCCGCCCACGCCAGGTACACCGCCTGCTCCCCGGTGCTCCAGTTGGCGTTGGTGAGGCTGTCATCACGCAGGTCGGTGTCGCTGAAGTCCTCGGTGAAGGGCAGGCCCGGCGCAGCCGCGCTCACCGGGTCGCTTGCCGGAACCGCCATCGTTGCCAGGCCCGATGCCAGTGCCAGCAGGATTGACATAACGGTAACAGCGGCTTTAATACTCGCCTCCCGCCGCAGTGATTGAATGAAGAGCGTCTTCAGGCATCCCGCCCCGAGGTCGCTTATTTACACTTGTTATACACGACAGCATCGCACTCTCACCATCATCAACAACCCTATACGATACTCGCTGCGGTAACGTTACACCCATATTTAATTATTGTCAAGTTTCTGCAAGCAAATGATAAAATATTGGGGACATTTTCATTCTGCCGGGCGATGAACGTTGCTGTTACCGATTAGTCGGTTTAATACATCGGCGTTGGAAGGGATGTCTCCAGTGCCAGTCGAGTCATCATCTGTGCGATTGCATATTGCATCGCAGATCGTGCCATCCCCTTGGGGGTCACCGGGTCGATGTGTACCGGCAGCAGTCTGCTCCTCCGGGTGCTTGCAGTTGGGGTGAGTTTCACTTTACAATAGATATCTAGCATGAAGGGACACATCGAGATAGATCAGGAGTTTTGCAAGGGGTGCGAGCTCTGCGTCCTGTTCTGCCCCAACGGCGTTATCGGTTTATCCGACAAGCTCAATGCCAACGGCTACCGGGTCGCTGCGTGCGTAAAAGACGAAGAGTGCAGCGGTTGCGCCGTCTGCGCGCTGGTTTGCCCCGAGGTGGCCATAGAGGTGTACCGTGACTAAAGCGCTGATGTACGGCAACAGCGCCATCGGCGAGGCGGCGATAAGGGCCGGCTGCCAGTGCTACTTCGGCTATCCCATCACGCCGCAGAACGAGCTTACCGAGTACATGGCGGCGAACCTGGGGCGGAAGAAGGGCTGCACCTTCATCCAGGCTGAGAGCGAGCTGGCCGCCATCAACATGGTTTTCGGCGCCAGCCTGGCCGGGGTGCGGGCCATGACCTCCTCCTCCAGCCCGGGCATCAGCCTGAAGCAGGAGGGCATCTCCTATCTGGCCGCCTGTGAGCTTCCCGCAGTCATTGTCAATATGTCGCGCGGCGGTCCGGGGCTGGGCAGCATAGCGGCGTCCCAGTCGGACTATCATCAGGCTACCAGGGGAGGGGGACACGGGGACTATCGAACGATAGTGTTGGGGCCGTCGTCGGTGCAGGAGCTGGCGGACCTGACGCACAGGGCATTCGACCTCGCCGACAAGTACAGGATGCCGGTGGTCATACTGGGCGATGGGGTGCTGGGACAGATGATGGAGCCGGTGGAGTTCAAGTATGAGACACCCAAAGAGCTTCCGGTGCGCAGCGATGCGCTGCGCGGGGCTAAAGGACGCCCCAGCCGTATCGTGAAGACCTTCACCTCCAATCCGGCGACGCTGGAAGAGCTTAACTGGAGCCTGTTCCGCAGGTACGAGATAATCAAGCGCGACGAAGTGACTTTCGACACCTTCATGCTGGAGGACGCCAGCCTGGTGGTCGTCGCTTTCGGCACGGCTGCCCGCATCGCCAAGGGCGCGATCAAGAACGCCAGGAGAGAAGGGCTCAAGGTTGGGATGGTGCGCCCCATCACGCTTTGGCCGTTCCCGTCCGAGGCTATAAGACAGCTGTCAGAGAGCAAGAGGCATTTCCTGGATATAGAGATGAACATGGGGCAGATGCTGGAAGACGTGAAGCTGGCAGTGGAGGGCTCGGCCGAGGTCTCGTTCTACGGGCGCACCGGCGGGGTGATACCCACGCCCAGCGAGCTGCAACGGGCCATCACGCGCCTTTACTATCAGAAGGGATTGAAGGTCAGCAGATGAAGCAGATATATTCGCGCCCGGCATCGCTGAAGAAGGCCATATTCCATTATTGTCCAGGCTGCGGGCATTCCGTGGTGCACCGCATCATCGCCGAGCTCATCGATGAGATGAACCTGCGGGATGTGGCCGTGGGCATACCGCCGCCGGGGTGTGCGGTGTTCACCTATAATTACTTCGACATCGACATGGCGGAATCGGCTCACGGCAGGGGGGCGGCGGTCGCCACGGGGCTGAAGCGGGCCAGCCCGGGCACGTTCGTTTTTACCTATCAGGGCGACGGCGACCTGGCCGCCATCGGCACAGCCGAGACCATCCATGCGGCCAACCGTGGCGAAAACATCACCGCGATCTTCATCAACAACGCGGTCTACGGTATGACCGGGGGGCAGATGGCCCCTACAACACTGTCGGGGCAGAAGACCACGACGACGCCTGTGGGCCGTGACATCGGGATCGAGGGATACCCGGTGAAGATGAGCGAGATGCTGGCGCTGATAAAAGGGGCAGCGTACATCGAGCGCGTGGCAGTAAACTCGCCGAAGAACATAAGGAGAACCAAGAAAGCGATCCAGAAGGCGTTCCAGTCCCAGCTGGACGGCCGGGGCTTCTCCATGGTGGAAATACTTTCACCCTGTCCCACCAACTGGAAGATGTCGCCTGCCGAGGCATGGAAGTGGATCGATGAAGTGATGGCCAAAGAGTTCCCGCTGGGGGTAATCATCGACAGAACGGGTAAGCAGGATGCTGATTAAGACGCTGGTATCCGGCTTCGGCGGACAGGGGGTTATCTCCATGGGCTTGAGCCTGGCGCAGGCGGCTATGATCGAGGGCAGGTACGTAACCTATCTGCCGGCCTACGGAGCCGAGGTGCGCGGGGGCACGGCCAACTGCACTGTGGCCGTCTCCGATGAGGAGATCGCATCGCCCGTTGCTTCCTCTCCGGATTTCGTCATCGCCATGAACCAGCCCTCGCTGACCAGATTCCAGAACCAGATCAAATCGGGCGGGACGCTGTTCCTGAACTCGTCGCTGATAGATTGCGGCACGTCGCGCGACGATATACAGGTAGTGCGTGTGGCGGCGGACGCCATCGCCAAGGAACTGGGTAGCGCCAGGTCGGCTAATATGGTCATGCTCGGCGCCTTCATCCGGGTGAGCGGCATCGTGTCGCTGGACGGTATAATGGAGGGCCTCAGGAGCACCCTGAAGAACAAGCACAAGCTCATCGCCGTTAATGAAAAAGCAATTACAGCCGGGTTTAACGCGGTACGCTGATCGAGCACATTGCAGGGAGATTATAGAAATGTAATCATCCGGCCTGACCGGATGATCCAGAAGACTGGATTGCCCGATCAAGTCGGGCAATGACGATGGTGAGCCGGGCGATGACGGTGGTGGAGGTGGGAGTCAGGGGTCATTATCCAGCTTGACCGGATAATCAGGGGGTTGTGTTCGTGCGCCGGATTGCCCGATCAAGTCGGGCAATGACGATGGTGAGCCGGGCGATGACGGTGACAAATGTAGAACCGAGGGGGTTGGCCTTATGGTAAAACAGATATCGGTGACGCTGGACAACGTGCCCGGCACCTTCTTGGGCATAAGCGAGTGCCTGGGCGAGGAGGGCATAAATATTAGGGCCATATCCGTGGCCGATACCTCCAAGATAAGCACAGTCAGGTTCGTTACCGACGATCCGTTGAAAACGGCCAACGTTCTCAAGAGCAACGGCTACAAGACCCACATCGACGATGTCATCGCAGTGGAGATACCGGATCACCCCGGTGGCCTGAGCGCCATCCTCAAGCCGCTCATGGCGGCGGAGATCAATGTCCATTATTTCTACCCGTTCCTGGGTCGGGGTGAAGACTGGCAGCCTATCGTCATAGTGGGCGTGGACCGGACGGACGAGGCGATAGAGATCCTGCACAAGAACTGGGTGCACACCTTCGGCAATGAGATATACAGCTTGTAGGTGAACCGCCGGGATTCAGGCCTGTTGCGGGGACACCAACCTGAACACAGCGATATGTTCAAATCTCCGGGGAGAAAATGTCAGATTGCGTCGCAAATCTCCGTAGCCGTGGTCGGGGTGGGCGGATTTGAACCGCCGACCTCTTGGTCCCAAACCAAGCGCGCTAGCCGCTGCGCCACACCCCGCAGATGGCAATATAGCAAACGGCCAGACAAAGGTCAAGGAAGGTTACCAGGCGGAGGAGCAGCGTTCTCGTTCCAGAAGCTGCTTCCAGTGGCGGTCCACCATCTCCTGAAACTCTTCCACGATGTGTTTATTCTCCGGTTGGAGCAGGTGCTTGAAACGGCCCTGGGACTTGAGCCACTCGATGACCGGCTTCTTGGGGTTGGGGTGGTAGTTGATGCTCCACTTCCCGTTGACCACCTCATAGAGCGACCAGACACAGGTGTCTACTGCCAGCCGGGAGACGGCGATGGTGTCGCCCGACGGGTAGCGCCAGCCGCGCTGGCAGGGCACAAGCACGTTGATGAATGAAGGGCCGTCGGCGGCGATAGCCCGCTGTGCCTTGAACATGAGGTCGCGCCAGGCGTGCGGGGCCGCCTGTGCGACGAAGGGGATGTTGTGGGCGGCGAATATGGCGGTGGCATCCTTGCGTATCTCCTTCTTGCCCGGCTGCGCGTCCCCCACCGGCGAGGTGGTGGTCCACGCGCCCAGTGGCGTGGCGCTGGAACGCTGGATGCCGGTGTTCATGTAGGCCTCATTGTTGAGACAGACGTAGAGGAACTTATGCCCCCGCTCCATGGCGCCGCTGATGAACTGTAGGCCGATGTCATAGGTGGCGCCGTCACCGGCGAAGACTACGAACTTGATCCCCTTGTCCTTCATCTTGCCTTGCTTGACCAGGGAGCGGTACATGGTTTCCACCCCTGATATGGTGGACGAGGCGTTCTCGAAGGCACTGTGGATCCAGGGTATCCGCCAGGAGCTGTAGGGATACGGTGAGGTGGCCACCTCGAGGCACCCGGTGGAGGAGGCGACGATCACCGGCTCCCCCACGGCGTGGAGGATCTGGCGCACCACTATGGTCTCGGCGCAGCCGGCGCACAGGCGGTGGCCCGGGGCCAGCGAGTCCGCCTTGGTGGATACCTGCTCTAAAGTCATCGACATCGCAGCGCCTACTCTCTGACCCCGAAGAAGCGCAGCGGCGGGCCGGCTTCCCCCTCACGGTCGATTCGCATGATCTCCTCGAAGATATCGATTATCTGGGCGGGCACAGTGTCCCGTCCGCCCATCCCGTAGACGAAATTGATGACCCTGGGCGCGTAGCCGTGGGTGTACAGTGCCGAGATGACCTCCAGGCACAGCGGGTTGACCTGTGCCCCGAAGGAGATGGAACGGTCGAGGACCGCTATCGCCTTCCTGCCGCCCAGCGCCTTCGCCACCGCCTCCGCGGGGAAGGGACGGAAGCATCTTACCTTGAGCACCCCTGCCTTGACACCCCGCTGGCGCAGCTCGTCGACGGCGGTCTTGGCGGTGCCTACCGTGGAGCCGAGCAGTACGGCGACATAATCGGCGTCGTCCATCTTGTACTCCTCCAGCAGCCCGTGCGGCCGCCCGCTGAGCTCTCCGTACTCGGCGGAAACTTGAGCGACCACATCGAGGGCGTTCACCATCCCTTCCGCCTGCTGGCGCTTGTGCTCGAAGAAATAATCCTGGAGATCCATGGGGCCATAGTTGACCGGATGCTCCACGTCGAGCAGGGGATAAGCCGGCGTGTACGTGCCGATGAAATCGCGCACCGCCTCGTCGGGAAGCAGCTCCAGCCGCTCCACGCTGTGCCCCAGGATGAAGCCGTCGAGGGCGTGTATCGTGGGCAGCAGTACGTCGGGGTGCTCGGCGATGCGCACGCACTGGATGGCGTTATCGTAAGCCTCCTGCACGTCCTCGTCGTAGAGCTGCACCCAACCCGCGTCCCGCATCCCCATGGAATCGGAGTGGTCGCAGTGGATGTTCAGCGGCGCCGACAGCGAGCGGTTGACCACGTGCATCACTATGGGCAGGCGAGAGCCGGAAGCCACCCACAGTACCTCCCACATGAGGGCTATCCCCGCCCCCGAGCTGGCCGTCTGGACGCGACCTCCGGCGGCGGCGGCGCCGATGCAGGCGCTCATCGAGGCGTGCTCGCTCTCCACCGGGATGAACTCGGTGTCCACCTTCCCGCTGGCGACGAAATCGCTGAAGCGCATCACCACCTCGGTCTGGGGGGTGATGGGGTAGGCCGCCACCACATCCGGGTTCATCTGGCGCATGGCTTCGGCCACGGCCCGGTCCCCCTCGAGCGCAACCGGGATGCCTTTCACTCTCTGCAGCGTCATGTTTTCGCCTTGTCCTCGGCCTGGGCCTTGGTTTCCTCTATCATCTTGATCGCCCCGTGGGGGCATTCCGCGGCGCAGATGCCGCACCCCTTGCAGTGGTGCAGGTCGATCCCGGCCACCCTGCCGTCGCGCAGCTTGATGGAGCCGTCGGGGCAGTAGGCCCAGCAGACCTTGCAATCGACGCACCTCTCCCAGTCCCATATCGGTCGAAAAGAGCGCCAGCCGCCGGTCTCATATTCAACCGAGTTCCCCACGTCGGTGATAACGCCACCTATGGGGATGTCCCTCCAGCTTTTGAGGTTCGGCAGGCTGGAAATGGAGATCATGTCGACAGGCTTACGGGCCATCGCTATCCCTCTTTAACCTCTTTGTACGCCCGCTCGAAGGCCGCGATATTGGCATCGGCCATCTTCTTCCCCGCTTTAGACCCCATGCGTTTCTTTATCTCCTCGCGGACGTGTTCCTTGCTGACGGCGCCAATGGCCTTGATCAGCGCCCCGATGATAGGGGTGTTGGGTATGTTTCGCCCTATGGTGTCCATCGCGATACGGGTGGCATCGACGGTGAAGACCCTCCCGCTATTGAGCCCCAGCTTCTTCCGCAGCGCGCCTGGGGAAGCGGTGGTGTTGACAACCAGCACCCCGTCATCCTTGATGCCCTCGGTGAAATCGACGATGCCGATCAGCGTAGGGTCGAGCACCACCACAGCGTCCGGTGCGGTAATCTGGCAGTGCTGCCTGATGGGGGATGTGCTGATCCTGGTATAGGCCCTGATCGGCGCCCCCATGCGCTCGGGGCCGTAGTCGGGGAAGGCCTGGAAGTACTTACCTTCCTCTAGGGCGGCTTCGGCAAGGATCTCACTGGCGGTAACCGCCCCTTGCCCGCCGCGGCCGTGCCAGCGAATCTCGGTTAACTCCTTCATCGAAATCGATCGAACCGTCGGTAAACGCCCCTGGGGCGACTCGAACGCCCGCCCCCAGCTCCGGAGGCTGGTGCTCTATCCTCTGAGCTACAGGGGCCTGTATACATCATAACCTATATGAAGCGTTCCTGACAAGGTTCAGGCCTTGGCCCCCGACCTTTT
>Ga0180433_10005542_pt1 | contig 16987 bp, 15 predicted proteins | sample SS_ome_8_FD_132980 | JGI IMG/M metagenome (GOLD analysis project Ga0180433, IMG submission 132980) | Hypersaline lake sediment archaeal communities from the Salton Sea, California, USA - SS_1_D_1 metaG | ecosystem: Environmental > Aquatic > Non-marine Saline and Alkaline > Hypersaline >... | reverse complement strand
TCGTCGTGGACCCTCATGCCGGGCCTTACGCCGCTCAACATCGTCGGTTGGAGCCAATAACCATTGGTCAATGGGCTGGGCAGATTGAGCTTGTCACCCCCTGACAATATCTTGGCGCCCTCTTTCGTGGCGATGCCCATGTACTCTAAGGCGGTCTCGTATTGCGACTGGGTAATCATCGGGCCGACGAGCGTGGTCTCATCGCGAGGATCACCTACTTTGACCTTCGCGAGTTTCGCCTTGAGGATTTCTTCGAACTTGGCGGCAATCGATTCTTGCACCAGGAGCCGCGAGCACGACACACACAATTGGCCGCAGTTGACAAACGCACTGACAATGACCGCGTTGGCGGCTCGCTCAAGGTCGGCATCGGCGAAAACACAAATGGCGTTTTTGCCGCCTAGCTCAAGGTTGACCGCCTTCATTTGCTCGGCCCCAAGCTTCTGGACCTGGATACCCACCGCGGTCGATCCTGTGAACGAGACCTTGCGTACCTTTGGGTGTGCGACGAGATCGTTACCCGCTTTGGAGCCTCGGCCCAGCACGACATTGACGATCCCCTTGGGAACGCCGACACGGTCGCACAGTTTGGCAAATGCGACGGCCCCCAACGGCGTCTCGACGGAGGGTTTCAGTACGATGGCATTGCCGGCCGCCAACGCAGGTGCGGTCTTCATCACGACATTCGCCAGTGGATAGTTCCAGGGCAAGATGCCGGCCACAACGCCATACGGTTCGTACATCGTCACGTGCAGGCCGCCAGGTGTATTTTTGACACGCCCGTCAATCTTGTCCGCGGCGCCGGCATAGTAGCGAAGCAGAGCTGCAGCCAAGGGAATCTCGCCGTGCCTTAATTGCGAAATCGGTTTACCCGTATCCAACAACTCAGGCTCGATCAGCGTCTCGGCTTCGGCTTCGACGGCATCGGCCAGCTTGAGCAGCAACCGACCCCGGTCCGCTGGGGCCATCCCCTGCCAGGCAGCGGAATGAAACGCCTCGTCGCTGGCCTGGACGATCCGATCGACCGCCGACGCATCGCAACAGACTTCTTGCGCCACGACTTCACCGGTCGCGGGGTTGATCACGTCCGCCACCCCACCACCGGCCTCCATCAGTTCCTCACCATTCAGCAGCGGTCCAACTTCCATTGGGCTCATCCTCCAGCACGTTGTTTAGAGCAACTCAAGCTTGCTCTAGCATGACCGCGGGCATGATTTTTCAAATCACCACGCTCGTCGACGTAGAGCTTGGGCCATCGAGGCCAACCTGTCAACAAACGTTGTGTCCGTTCAACAAAAGCATGCCAACCCGCAAGAAGCCACACAACTTTCCGGCTGCAACCGGAAACGAGTTTCCGCTCATCATGCCTTTTGGGGAAATACCATCATCCGGTGACGGCTCTCGCGGTCGCTCGATAATCTAGCGAATTTCAGGCTTCCAGGCTATCCGGGACGTTGAGGTGGTCGAGCAAGTTCAAGACGCTACGGTATTGGGCGTAACTCGCTTCGTCGTCCGGTTGTGTGTTGGTCAAAATGCGTTCGGCCAATCGCTCGCCTGGCTTTTGAAGAACCGTGAGAAAGCCCCTTTCGGCGAGCCCCAGGGCTTGCGTGCTGCTGATGAGACGCTGCCAGGACTCGTCGGTGATCTTTCCGTCTTCGGCCATGCCCGCCAGGATCCGCTCCAGGAACTGCTCGCCGGAGCCGGACAAGTAATCCATCAGCAACTCTTTCGTTGTCGTCCCGAGGCTCCGGGCAAGCGTGTGAAGCTGATCGAGCTCTTCGTCGTCCAGGTAACCGCCCGAGATCGCGAACGACAGGTATTCCTGAAAAACGTGGCGACCGACACGTAGCTCGATCTCGCGTGTTTTTTCGTCGCTTAATTTGAGGGCCTTGGCGATCCAGCGAAGACCCACCCGATCTCGCTCCTTGATGATGTAGTTATCCAATACGTGTTTCAGGGTGAGCTCGTAGATGCGTTCCTTGACCAGGGGTAAATCATCCACCGCCATGTGGAGGAAAGTGGCGGTCTCGCGAAAACTGAAGAATCGGCCCTCTTGCCGCATCGACTTGGCAACCTTACGGGCCAACAGACCGACACGCTCCTCCCTTTCAATATCCAAAAGGGGGCAGGCTGTCTCATCAAGCCAATCACGAATGCGGTCGATCATTGGGGTTGCTCGCCCTTGATCCGCTACGGGAACACGAAACCGACAAATCAAAGTGTACCCGCTCTTCGTCCGCAGAACAAGAACAATCGCGTTGTTGCGTTACATTCCGAAAATATCGCATCTTTGAGTGACAGATAGAGGGCTCCACGGCCAGCAAGCTCAACGGTCGTGGATCGACCTACGGCAAACCCAAACATCGAGGATCAGTCCAGTGGCGACAAATCGGATGGCGGTTCGCCTGATTCCGTACGATGAAAGACCGTCCGGTGCGGGAAGGGAATCTCGATCCCTAGTTCGTCAAACCGCTTCTTGATACGCCGCAATACCGCCCTTTTCACCGTCCATTGCTGCAATGGCTTCGTCTTGATGAGGAACTTGATCACCACGGCCGAATCACCAAACGCATCGACGCCGAGCATCTCAGGCTCATCGATGATGAGCCGCGCAATTTCGGGGTCTTTGCGCACTTCGGCACAGACTTCCATCAGAACCTTCATGACATGATCGACATCTTCTTTGTAGGCGACACCGATATCGAAGACGACCCTCGACCATCCGTGGGTCAGATTACTGACGCTCGTGATTTGACCGTTTGGGATGAAGTGAGCAACACCCTCGAGATCACGCAAAACGGTGATCCGCAGCGTGATCCGCTCCACCAAACCGGCAACCCCGCAGATTTTGACAACATCGTTGATTCCATATTGATTCTCGAGCAGGATTATGAAACCGGAGAAGTAGTCGCGAATGAGGTTCTGGGCGCCAAACGCAACCGCCAAGCCCACCACGGCCGCTCCCCCCATCAAGGGGGCAAGGGGAACATTGATCACATCCATCAGCATAAAAATGCCGCCCACAACAATCACGATACGTGCAGTGTTGTGAACGACATCCGCCAAGGTTTTCGCCCGTTTTTCCCGGTCAAAAGGAGTTCCCCGCTCGGTGCGTCTGGCAATGATGTCAATAAATCGATTTCGCAAGAACCGCTCCAGCGACAGCAGCAGAAACACACTGATCGTCACGCCCAACAGAGGGGGCCCCTTCTCCGCTAACCATCGCAACAGATTCTGCGGCGAAAAGGGGTTTTCGATACGCTTAATCTTTTCTTGAGCCTTCTGTTCGGCCTCCCGTTTAGCCACCACCTCCTTCATTGCGGCGATCTGCTCCGCCTGTAACTCCGCCAATTGGACGCGCAGGCTATCGAGTTGGGCGTCTTGCTGTGTGAGTTCCTGCTGGGCATCGCGATACCGTTGGCGCGCCTGCCGAATTTTGAGCCACAACGCCTGGATCTTGTCTTGCGAGGCCCCCTCGGTCGATAATCGCTGGAGCTGCTCGGTCAACGAGGACTCGGTCTCCTGCGCGTTGGTCGACTTCTTGCGGGCAGTTTCTACCATTTTTTGCTGGGATTCGATCGCCTGTTCAATCTGGTTGATCCGCTCGGTGACCGAGCGGGCCTCTTCCTTGGCCTGTTGGACCTCTGCCGTCTTTGCCTCAAGCTCCTCTCTGGCTTCCACCCATTCCTGGGGAGGCGGTTCCGTCGCTTCGGCCGGTTGCGCCGGCGCGGTAGGCGGTTGCTCCGTCTTCGGCACACCGACCCCTACTAAACCAGATGCAGGAGGTACGGTGGGTGGAGGAGCCTGCTTATCCACGACCTCGCCGACCGTCTCCGCCGGCGGAGCGGGCTGCGTCGCTGGACTCGAGAGCGGCTGATCCGCGGGCGAGGTCGTTTTCCTCGGCGTAAGAAGTCGCTGAAGCGCCTGGCGGTCTTGACTCATCTTCTGTTGGAGGTTGACCAGTTGCTCTTGCAGTGTTTTACGTTCTTGAATCGCCAAGTCGAAGCGGTCTCTGGCGAGTTTCCATTGCTTCTCAAGATCGGCCATTTCCGGTTTCAATCGTTCGACGTCCGCCGAACGGCCCTCCTGCCGGGCTTTTTGGAGTTCGTGTTTGGCGGTCTCAAGCTTGTCGTCCAACACTTTGAACTCTGACTCGGCCTGACCGTATTCCGAACTCGGATTCTCAATCTTGTTTTGAAATTCCTTCAGGAGTTTCTCATTCTCTTCGATGAGTTCTTGAAGACGCGTGATCTTTTCCGCATCGGTCATTGACTCGACCGGCACGGTGGACGCTTTTTCTGCAACGACCGATCGCGTGACCGTCACCTTTGCGGCCTTCAAATTATCATTTTGACTTTGCTGCGCCCAAGCTTGGACCGGCAAACACACCCCCAACACAAACATACCGATCAAGACTTGGACGATTGAATTCTGACGGGGCTTTATTACCATTTTTATGGATGCCACAGTTATGGCCTTCCCTTCATGTCATTTTGGCGGTTTCGTCATACAACGCCACCCCAAGTTATTTATCGAAACGAGCGTACGTTCACCATACCACAAAACAAGGCCTCGTTGCCCTCTAGGATCGTTGCGAACGGTCGCTTATGCAAGGGGGGACCTGAAATTGCTGCCGTCCGGACGAGGACGCACCTGGGTAGATTACCTTCATGTGCGAATGCAGCACAACTCTATTCGGGTACGGGTAAGGAATGGCGATGCGGCCAGTCAGCCGACCCAGATGGGGTACCCCCCCCCCAGCAAATGCGTCCAGATGGGTCGCCGAACAATCGCCGATACGCCTGCCGATCCGTCCGTCCCAGCCTCCTATGTCCTGTACAAGCAGCCATCAACCACAAAAATCGGCTCATTTATAACGTGTCGTCTTCTTGACAATCATGGCTCGGGCCGGTCCAATGCGGACCAAATCGTTTTTGTTTTATGGTGCGTGTAGCGAAAAAAAGCGAGGGACATGATGGCCAAAGCATACACACTCGGTTTGGATTTCGGGACGAACTCGGCACGGGCTTTGATTGTCGATCCAAGCAACGGCAAGGAAGTGGCAACGGCGGTGGCCAACTATCCCAGTGGTGAAGCAGGAATCATTTTGGACCCTCGTGATCCGAATGTGGCGCGACAGGATCCTGCGGATTGGCTGTCGGCCATGTCCAAGTGTACGCGGGCAGCTATCCGTGCGGCCAAGAAAGTGGCTGGATTCAGTGCGGACAAGATCATCGGTATCGGTGTGGATGCGACGGCCAGTACGCCCCTCCCGGTGGATGCTGAGGGTGTGCCCTTGTGTGCCCACAAGTCATTTAAGAACAACATCAATGCGCTGGCCTGGCTCTGGAAAGATCATACGTCGTTTGCGGAGGCTGAAGAGATCACGGCGGCGGCCGCCAAGCATCATCCGGAATACTTGGCCAAATGTGGCGGCATCTACAGCAGCGAGTGGTACTGGTCGAAAGCTTTGCACTGTATTCGCGTCGCACCCAAGGTGATGGAATCGGCGGCGAGCTGGGTAGAACAATCGGACTTCATCCCGGCGGTGCTCACGGGCAAGACCAACCCGACGACCTGGAAACGTAACGTATGTGCTGCTGGCCACAAAGCGATGTACCACGAAAGTTGGTCGTTGCCGGACGCGAAGTTTTTGAGCAAGATCGACAAGCGGCTGGGAGAACTACGACAGCACAAGACCTTTGAGAAAGCTTATCCTGCTGACGAGAAAGCGGGCGAGCTATCGAGTGATTGGGCCAAGAAGCTCGGTCTGAAGGCGGGGACACCGGTGGCAGTCGGTGCGATTGATGCTCACCTCGGCGCGGTTGGGGCGGGCATCCAACCGGGGTCGCTCGTGAAGATTTTGGGCACAAGTTCCTGCGATATGATGATTCATCCCAATAAGAAGTCTTTGCCAGACATCCCCGGCTTATGCGGTATCGTGGATGGATCGATCACGCCAGGCCATTTCGGCATGGAAGCGGGACAATCGGCCGTCGGCGACATCTTCAACTGGTTTGTCAACTACTTTGGTGACGGCGAAAAGGCGCACGTTAAGCTCTCGGCGGCGGCCAGTAAGCTCCCGCCCGGTGCAAGCGGTTTGTTGGCGCTCGACTGGAACAACGGCAATCGTACCGTTTTGGTCGATCCGCGTCTGACGGGTCTTCTGATTGGTCATACGTTGCATACGACGCCAGCGGAGGTGTACCGAGCCTTGGTGGAAGGTAGTGCGTTCGGCGCGAGGATGATCATGGAGCGTTTTGAGGAATACGGCGTTGCCGTCAAGGAAGTGATCAACTGCGGCGGTATCGCGGAGAAGAACGCGTTCGTCATGCAAATCTACGCGGACATCACGGGACGGCCGATGCGAATTAGCCGGTCGGGGCAAACGTGTGCGCTCGGCGCAGCCATCTTCGGCGCGGTGGTGGCAGGGAAAGCCGGCGGTGGCTATGGTTCGGTGCAAGAAGCCCAAGCCAAGATGTGTGGCTTGAAGCCGAAAGTCTACAAGCCCGACCGTAAACGACACACCACCTATAACGCCTTGTTCAAACTCTATCGCCAGTTGCACGATGCGTTCGGCACGCGCGACTACAACGAGTCGTTGCACAACGTCATGAAAGATCTGCTGGCCATTCGTGATGCCGCCCGGGGACTCTAGGGCTGGACAAGCGAGCGAGCGGTATTTCACACAGTGGTGTTTTCCGTAGCGGTGTTTCCCGCGTACAGAGGTAAGATGTGCGCGGCTGGATTGGGAATGGGACGGATTTCCTGAAACTGTGACTTGCCCACGGATGACCAGGGGGGCTGGTCGTCGTTCAGAAAGGCGCTTCTTCTTCAGACCCACCACTGAGGTCGTTCTGATAGTGACGGTGAGCGGTGGCTCCACCTGGATCGGCCTGATAGGTGCTGCCCGAGTCATACCCGCCTGCGGGCACATAGGCTGGCTCGCCGGTCGGATTGTACGTATCAAAGCGAGTCAATTGCTTGTTGAACACAAGCTTCACGACGCCTGTCGGCCCGTTTCGCTGCTTATCCACGATCAATTCGGCGATTCCTCTTAGATCTTCTGGGCAGTTCTCTCGCTTGTAGTACTCCTCGCGATGGAGAAGCATGATGACGTCGGCATCCTGCTCGATCGCGCCGGATTCGCGCAGGTCGCTCATGCGAGGCCGGCCGTCCGTTCGGCCCTCGGGGTTACGATTGAGCTGGGCCATCACCACGACAGGGATATTGAGCTCACGCGCAAGGGCCTTCAGGCCACGGCTGATCGCGGAGACCTCGGCTTGCCGGCTTTCCCTCGAATCGGGGCTGTGCATGAGCTGTAGATAGTCGATGAAGATGGCTTCAATCTGAAATCTTGTACGGAGCCGGCGGGCTTTGGCCCGGAGTTCGAGGACGCTCATCCCTGGCGTGTCGTCCACGTAAAGCGGGATATCCGCCAGTTCATCAACAACGGTTGCCAGTTTCTGAAGGTCGGAGTCGGAAAGCATGCCCCGTCGGAGTTTGTGTGAATCGACACGGCCCACCGAACATAGTAATCGCTGCACCACCGACTGCTTGCTCATTTCCAGGGAGAAGAACGCCACCGGCCGCTTCTCGACTCGCGCGACATGCTCCGCGACCGTCAGGCCGAAAGCTGTTTTCCCCATACTTGGCCGAGCGGCGACAATAATCATCTCACCATTCTGCATTCCGCTGAGCATGTCGTTGAGCTCAACGAAGCCCGTCGGGACCCCGGTGATGTAATGGCCGTCACGGGATTCGATCTGATGAAAGATCTCCTCCAGGCTGTCGCGGATAGGGGTCGCTTGTTCCGAAATGCGACGATCGGCAATCTGAAACAAGAGCTGCTCAGCGCGGTCAAGGATCTCCTTGGCTTCTCGGCCGTGGCTGTAGGCTTCCTCCGCGATGCGTCCGGATGCGCCAATCAGGTCGCGTAACATGGCCTTGTCACGGACAAGGCGTGCGTAGTGCTCGGCATGAAGGTGCGAGGGGACCGACTCGGCCAACTCCACGATGTAGCCGACACCGCCCACCTCCTCGATGATACCCCGCCGCTGCAATTCATTTCGGACCGTGACCAGGTCGATCGGATCGCTACGGTCGTACATATCCACGAGGAGTTCGAAGATCTTGCGGTGATCGGGACGGTAGAAATGCTCCGACTCGTTTCGATGAATGAGGGGCAGCACATCACCGATCGCGTCGCGATGGAGCATCATCGAGCCCAACAGGCTCATCTCTGCATCGATATCCTGCGGTGGGACGCGATCGGTGGATAAGGGAGCCCGGGGTAAGGCCACGCCCTTCGCCTCGGCCTCGAAGCGCGGTTTTCGCGCCGCGTCGTCGGCCTCCAAAGCGGGACCGACACTGCTACTCTGTCTCAAGGGCGTCGACCCCGGCTCCGTCGACATGGGGCTCAGCCTCCTTGCTGCTGGTATCGTCCTGGGCCTCAGTTGGCTTGGCCGTCTCGTCGTCGTCCCACGCTCCGCTGGCTGTTTCCCGCACAACCCAGACCTTCACTTCGACCATGATATCGTCGGTGAAGACCACAGGAACGGCAACGGTATCCAACTGGCGAATCGGCTCGTGCAGATGCACCTGCTTGGTTTCGACATCGTGTCCTTCATCGCGCAGGGCAGCGGCGATCTCGCGCGGCCCGACGGACCCATACAGATGCCCCTCTTCGTTGCACGCAGCGGCAATGGTCACCTCGACCTCCCGCAACCGCTGAGCTTGCTGCTCAAGGGCGGACCGACGGCGCTTACGCTCTTCTTCGGCTCGGCGCTTGTCTTCTTCAATCGCCTTCATGTTGGCCTTGGTCGGAAGGATGCCTAGGTGCTGAGGGATCAGATAATTCCGAGCATAGCCCTCTTTCACTTCGACGACGTCGCCGGCCAAACCAACCTTAGGAATATCACGTCGCAGCAACAGCTTCATCAGGTCACCTCATCGATCATCATTCAGGTTTTCTTTATATCATGCCGGTCGTCAACTTGCACGAGAATTTCGATCAGATCGCATCATTTCACACGTTAACAACCGAGCGATTTTCCAAACATAACATGTTAGCAAAAGGCGTGTCGCCACGTGAAAGCGGCATCGTAGCCTTCCCATCATCCAAAGCTTAGGCGGCTACAACACGATGCCCATGAAGACAGCCTTTCTGCCTGCCCCTTTTTTTGGGGCGGGGTTATACACAATTCATACCGCCCCGCGGACGACTGCCGTCAAAACGGAATATCAGGATGCTCAGCCGGCGGTGCGTCATCCGTGGGAGCCGGCGTCGCTTCGTCGGAAGCGTAACCTCCTCCGCCTCGCGACGCGTCCGCCGCCCCGCGTGCGTTCCCGCGAGCAGGCCCCCCACCCAAAAAGGTGAAGTTCTCGCAGAATACGTCCAACTTGCTGCGTTTCTGGCCCTCTTTGTTCGTCCATTGCCGGAATCGAAGCCGACCTTCGACCAATATCGCGCTGCCCTTGCTCATGTACTGGTTAACAACCTCGGCTTGGCGACCATAGGAGACAATGTCCGCAAAACAGACATCCTCTTGTTGGTTGCCGTCGCGGTCGCGATACTTGCGGCTGACCGCTAAACCGAACTCACATACCGGCGTGTTGCTTGGCGTATAGGACAATTGTGGGTCGCGCGTCAGATTGCCCGCTAGGATCACCCGATTGTAGCTGGCCATCGTCTAATCCTCCGGTGCGCCGACATCTGTCGGCTCAGCAACCTCAACCTTGTCAGCATCGCCTTCGCCGCCCTTGGCATCGGCCTCTTTCGCCGCTTCGGCTTGTTGCGCTTGAGCACCCTTGCCGGCACGCTCATCCCTATCCGGTCGTCGCGACGGGGCACCCCCGGAGGGTCCCTCGTCCGCACCCACAACGCCGGAAGCAACGGCTTCTTTCATCTCATCTTCGGTCAAGTGTTCCGCGCGAACAACGAGAATACGCAGAATCGCTTCCGAAAGCTGAGCATCGCGTTCCAACGACACAATCTTTGTTGGGTCGGCCTCAAAATAGGTCAACACGTAGATACCACGTCTACGTCCTTTGATCTCGTAAGCCAACCGGCGATCGTCCCACTTGCCGCTAACGATCATGCGGGCACCGGCACGCTCCATCAACCGATTCAGCTCCGTCTGGATGCTGTCCCAGTCACTTGCCACTGCCGGATCAAACACGAACATTCCTTCGTAGGTTTTCAAGACACGCACCTCCCAGGTCCTATGAGCGAGCGTCTGACTCGCCATCAGGGTCCACTGAACGATTGAATCGGTTCATCGCCACTTCCGGCCCACCAGTCAACCAACCTTCAACAGCATCGGCGGCTCGCCCAATGGCCGGCTCGATCACCGTCTTTTCCTGCGGCGAGAAGGCACTCAACACATGATCCACCATCCGCTCGCCTTGTACTTGCCCTATTCCGATCCGCAACCGACAAAACCCGTCGGTTCCTCCGAGTTCGTCGATAATGTCAGCCAAGCCGTTGTGACCGCCGGCTGAACCTTTTGCTCGAATCCTGAGTCGTCCCACCGGCAACGCCAAGTCATCGACGATCACCAACAGGTCCTCCAAGTCGAGCTTGTAGTAGGTCATTGCCTCGCGAACCGAATGACCACTGCAATTCATGTAGGTCATCGGCTTCAACAGAATCACCCGTTGGCCGCCGATCGACCCGCTCCCCACCTCGCCACTGAAACGGCGACGAGTGGTCATAATCCCACTGCGCCGGGCCAACTCGTCGATCGTACGGAACCCGACGTTGTGACGGGTATTCCGATATTTCGTGCCCGGATTCCCCAGGCCCACGACGAGCTTCATCAGGATCTCTCACCACGCGAACCGACACCCACAAGCTTCCAGCTTGCCGGCTATCCTCCCTCCTGCCCTTCTTCCTTCTCCTTCCGCCCAATAATCTCGGGTTCGGCCGGACCCTCGCCTTCGACTTCGACCGCCTCGTCCTCGGCCGCGACCTTCTTGGCCCGGACGGCACAGACGATCGTCTCTCCCTGCGTCACCGCAGTAATGTTTGCGGGCAACTCCAAGTCACGCACGTGAAGCGACTGCCCGACCGCCAAATCTGCGACGTTGACACGAATCGAGTCGGGAATCTCCGTCACGAGGCAATCGACTTCAAGATCGACCATCTCGTGCTCCAACAGTCCACCCTCGTACGTTCCAACGGGCGTTCCGCGGAAGTCCAACGGCACGGACACGTGAACACGCTCGTTCAAATCGACGAGCATGAAGTCCACATGAACCGGCTTGATACCCATATGATCGAACTGAACGTCTTTGATCAAGACGCGCTTGTCCTGGCTACCCACTTTCAGGGCAAGCACGTGGGAACCGTGCTCTAACATGTTTTTCAAATCGTATTCGACCACGGCCACTCGCTCTGGCGTTTCACCGTGACCATAGACAATACCGGGCAACTTACCCTGCCGGCGCAAGCGACGGGCCGCTCGGGTCCCGTGTTCTTCTCTCGGTTCCGCTTGAAGCTGGGCTATCTCCATGATCGACTCACTCCTTGGCGGCCCTGCCGGTTGTCATCGACCCGTCGGGGCCTTGACACGCTAAAACGACGGGGCTCATGTCTGCTTCGTGGTGTTAATGTCCACCTCGTGTTACGATCCCAAAAGCCTTTTACAAGGCTATCTCTTACTCAAGGCCATTCTGAAACAACGAACTCACAGACTCATTCAAATGAATTCGACGAATGGCTTCGCCTAACAATGACGCGACCGACAATATGGCGAGTTTGGGCAAGCATTCTCGCACGCAATCCGACACCGCAATGGTATCGGTCACACAAATATGGTCGATATTCGCTTTCTTGATTCGCTCAAGGGCCGGCCCCGCAAAAACAGCATGCGTCGCACCGAGCAAAAAGCTTTTTGCGCCGTGTTCGCGTAGGATACGAACCGCCTCGGTGGCCGTCCCGGCCGTCGTAATCATGTCATCAAAAATCAGAACCGTCTTACCGGAAACGTCCCCGATCACACGAGCCGCTTCCGTCCGGTCGGCCCCGATTCTCCGCTTATCGATCACCGCCAGATCCGCCCCGAGCCGCTGGGCGTAAGCGGTTGCCTGCTTGACGTTACCCACGTCGGGAGACACCACCGCACAGTCCTTGAGATTCAGATCTTTGACATGGCGTGCGATCACAGGCAAGGCGGTCAGGTGATCCAACGGCAAGTCGAAGAAGCCCTGAATCTGATCGGCATGAAGGTCCATGGCCACCACCCGATGTGCTCCCGCCTGGCTAATCAAGTTCGCGACGAGCTTGGCCGTGATCGGCGTCCGGCCTTCCGACTTACGATCCTGTCGGGCATAGCCGAAGTAAGGAATCACAGCCGTGATGCGCTGTGCCGACGCCCGTCGCAAACAGTCAATGAAAATCAGCAGTTCCATCAGATTCTCATTCACCGGCGGCGACGTGGACTGCACGATAAAGCAGTCGCGTCCTCGACAATCCTCTTCGAGTTTAATGGTCGTCTCACCATCGGGAAAACGATCGATCTTGACGCGGCCCGCCTGCAACCCAAGCGATGCAGCGACGGCTTTGACCAGCGCAGGATTACTGCTGCCGCCAAAGACTTTGAGAGCGGCATTACTCGATTCCGTCACGACGTCCGGTTTAGAGGCTGCCATACTAGAACTCCCGCTACGCTGCACCGTCCCGGCTGTTGTCGCCGTTGGCCCGCACCACGGAGCCATGTGCGATCTGTGCCTTGGGTTTTACAACCAGGGGTGCCACGAGAATCGATCCATTTCCGATATAAGCTTCGTCACCGACGGACGCCCTTTGAATCCGTTCACCATCGAAATTGGCAAACAGCGTTCCTGCCCCGACGTTGACGCGATTCCCTATCTCCGCATCACCGATATAACTTAGATGGCGAGCACGCGTTCCCGTGCCCAATGTTGAATTCTTCAGTTCCGTGAACACGCCAACCACGACATCTTCCTCGAGGACCGTTCCGTCACGAAGATAGGCAAAAGGGCCCACGCAACAACGCCGTCCGATTTTCACTCGGCCATGAATGTAGGTAAACGGATAAATCACCGTGTCCTGACCAATTTCGGCTCGTACGTCGATCCAGGTGTTCGGCGGATCGACCACCGTGACGCCCTTGGCCATGAGGTTGCGCTGAATGCGATTCTGCATGATCCGGCCCACCTCGGCCAACTCCTCGCGACTGTTGATGCCCATGGCATCCTCAGCTGCGACGGCCGTGATGGCGATCGCGCGGTGGCCGCCACGAACGAGAATATGCAAGGCGTCGGTGATGTAATACTCGCCCTTGACGTTGTCGGGCCGGACCTGCTTGAGAGCTTCAAACATCAACCCCTTATCAAAGCAGTAGTAGCTGGGGTTCACCTCTTTGATCTTACGCTGCTCGTCCGTGCAATCGCCCTCTTCGACAATCCCCTTCAGGTTGCCATACCGGTCACGAACGATACGCCCGTAACCCGTCGGGCTCTCCAGAACGGCGGTCGCTAACGCCACCGCACAATTCTCTTCATTGTGCGTGGAAATAAGCAGATTCAGCGTCTCGCTTCGGACCAACGGCATGTCGCCGGCGATGACGACCACGTTGCCCTCAAAATCGGCGAGCGCTTCCTCGCACACGGTAGCCGCATGACCGGTCCCCTTCTGCTCCGTCTGATCGACAAAAACGAGATCCGGCTCGTGGGCAAAGGTTGCGACAATCTCCTCCTTGTGATAACCGACCACACACAGGATCCGCTCGATCCCCGCCGCCCGGCAAGCATCGATCACGTAAGCGAGCATCGGCCGACCGCAGACCTCGTGCAGTACCTTGGGCAAATCCGTCACCATGCGGGTGGACTTACCTGCTGCCAAGATGATTGCCGCCGTTGGCTTGGCCATCAATGACTACCTCAACCTCATGAGAACCCGCTCGGCTTTCGTTCGGTCGCATCACCCCCATGTTGGGGGGACGCTACCTACCACCGCAATCCTCCGTACGAACTCTCAATCATGGCGGATTGAAGCGAACGAACGAAAAGCAAACGGAAAACCCATCACTCTACTGGGCATCCGCTCGACTACCCGGCCTGGACTCGAACCAGGAATGCCAGGACCAAAACCTGGTGTGTTACCGATTACACCACCGGGTATTCAATCGGCCCCGCATCTGGGTCCGATGGCACGCGTTCCTATTCCTTGTTGCGACAATGATCCCGTGATCAGATCGGTCGCAGCTTACGTTGACCACGCACGAGGCCTGAGCTTCCTCCTGCGAGCAGAAAGCCCATTATCCCCTTCGGGACGCTCCCCAGGGCGCGTGGGTTCCAGCCGGATGACCCGCTCGGCCCAGGTCTCATCCGGACGGTTCAAGATAGTGAATTGGACCCATCCCGTCAACCAGCAGCCCTTTTTGAGACAAGCTCAAACGGGACACAACCCGAATCTGCCCCTTTTCGCGCCGGACAGCGGGTTACGATACGTTGATCCCGCCTTGCCCCCCAAATCGATTTCTACCGCAACCACGGTAGGCGGGATCAGCTAGGTACAACGCCGCCCAGTTCAGCATTCGGTCCCAGTGTGTAGAGGCGATGCACGTCGGCAGTTTTGTTAGCATGCGAAGCGACGACCCGGCCAACGAAAAGCACATGGTCGCCTGTTTCCAACTCAGACTCCAACTGGCATTCGAAGCTGGCTACCGCGTCGGCAAGTAGTACGCCATCGACCACAGTGGCCGGCTGCGTCTTGGAGCTACGTGCTGCAAGTTTGTCCATATCACGTCCCGATCTCGTTCCGTAAAAGAGTGCCTCTTCCGCCATGGCGGACGATGGAAACGAAATCACAAACTCCTTTGCCCGCCGGATCGCCTCCAATGAATGGCGTGTTTTGCCAATCGAAATCACCATCATCGGAGGCTTATGCGAGGTGATCATGGTCCAACCGAGGGTGATGGGGTTGTATTTGCCCTGAGCATCCTTCACGATGGCAATCGCAACCTGTTCCGGATATTTCCTTGTGATCGCTTCGTCGTATGGGATTTGCGTCTGCATCGAGTCAGCTCCTTCAGAAACAGGGCCAGGCCGTAATTTGATCGCGATTTTTAAATGAGCTCGAGACCATGCGGCTGCGTAGCTGTGAGCCCCTCCTCTCCTAACGCTGCCACATCGCTACGCTTCTTCTTCTGGTGCGGCTTCCGGCGGTTTGCGGTATCTCATTTCGAGCACATAGAGCCGCCGCTCCATCAGCAGCTCGTCGTTGCCATGGACTTGAAGCCGGTATTCACCCGGCTTAGGAAATGACAGATTAGCGATGGCGAAATTGACCTCCGCCACCATCCGCGGGTCTTTGAATTCGATCACACCCTCACGCGAAAATAGCGGTTCTTGCGACTCTTCCACTCCCAGCAGCGTCAGACGAACCCGTGCCTTGCCATGGCCGCCGGTCAGGGCGAGATGAACCGCTAACTGTCGATGCACCGCGGGAAAGGTTTTCGCGTTGATCGTCGAGAAGGTACCGAGAAGCGTACACTTCTTCGTGGCGGGGTCCTGGTAGATGGCATCGCACAAAACCATGGCCAGGACCATCGGTGCCGGCGGACCGAGTTTCTCGTCGGGCATATTAGACTCCTCGTCATACAGCCTATCCAAAAACCCGACGGCAAACCAGTGGCTGTGCATATCGACTCGGGACCGACACGATCGTCCAATCGATACAAAATTCCCCCGCGAAGTTAATCCAGATTGAGAAACTCTTTCATGTGTTGATCGTACATTTCGGCATGGGTAGGTTGGGCAAAATCAAGGCGTAACTCATTGATGACCTTGGTTCCAATGGGAATCCATTCCTGCCAACAGGTGTAGCAAATATGGGCCCAAACATCGTCGCCAAGCGGGCCCTTGAACGGACGTTCCGTCATCTTGGATCGCATTTGGCCGCAGCGCCGACACATGATTTGTTCCCCCGTCGCGACCGGGTTCGCCATCGGTCCGGCGGGTTCCTCCTCGATGTGTGGCGGTCTTGCGCCCAGTTGCTGCATCAAGGCCGCCATGTCCTTCTGCGGCATGAGGTCGCCTCGGGCACCGGCGATACCCAAGCCGATGCGAAGCGTCGAGACGGCTTCGGTCTTATCGCCGGCTTCTTTCTGGGCAACCGCCAACAGGTGGTAAGCGCGGGAATGCTGAGGATTCAACTGCGTCACGCGCTGAAAACAGGGAATCGCATCACCGTACCGTTTCGCATCGAGGTAAGCTTTGCCTAAGCTGAAGTGGCCCAGCTCATTTTCCGGGTCGGCTTCGGCCATCTTCTCAAACCGATCGATTTGGGACTCTTCCATCGAAGTCCTCCAGCCCATCGGATGGACCTGAAACGCACACTACGCCCCCAAAAGAAATATAGGACCCTTTTAGTCCTGATTCAAGATCGACAAAAAACCCACTCATCCGAGCTGGGCCAGGACCCTCCGGGCGGCTGATTCCCCGGACTGCACACAATCCGGTACACCGATCCCCGCATAGGCGTTCCCCGCGACCGCCAATCCAGGCCAGCTCCTGAGCTGATTCTCGATTCGTTGAACGCGATCCAGATGACCGACGGGGACCTGCGGCATGGACTGCGGCCAACGATGGATGGCAATGAACCGCGGCTGGCCCTGCAGGCCTATCAAGGACCTCAGATCTTCTAGCACATGTGCTGTCAGGTCCTGGTCACCCATCTCGAACACGTGCGGATGCAAAGCGCCCCCCATGAAAGCTCGTGCCAGCACCCAACCGTCCGGTGCCCGTCCGGCAAACTTGATGCTGCTGAACGTGGCGGCAATCAACGTCCGCTTCTCCACTGCCGGCATGACGAAACCGAAACCATCCAGCCGGTGCGCGATCTGTTCTCTTCGAAAAGCCATCGTCATCGTGGCGGACGACGCGTAGTGAATCGCCCGCAACTCGGCAGATAAGCCTTCATCCAGATCACCAAGCAATGTGGCCGACACATAGGAAG
>Ga0180433_10005541_pt1 | contig 16990 bp, 16 predicted proteins | sample SS_ome_8_FD_132980 | JGI IMG/M metagenome (GOLD analysis project Ga0180433, IMG submission 132980) | Hypersaline lake sediment archaeal communities from the Salton Sea, California, USA - SS_1_D_1 metaG | ecosystem: Environmental > Aquatic > Non-marine Saline and Alkaline > Hypersaline >... | reverse complement strand
CCCGATCCCATAGGTACAAAACCTACAAGTGCATTTGTATCCGAAATGATTGTTCCATGCATAACTTCATTACATGTACCATCTCCTCCTGCACCAATAATGCATTTATAGCCATCCTTCGCTAATTGAGTTGCCAATTCAATGGCATGTTCTGCATATTCCGTTTCAAAAAGTTTGTAGGATAAGCTTAAGTCATCTAAACATTTACACATATAAGCTATATCATTTTTTGTCTTTTTAGGACTACCTGCTTTAGGATTACAAATAATTGCATGATCTGCTTCCATTTTCTTTCTCTTTCCTTTTAAATTCAAAAATATGAGATACTCTTATTTATAATAATTTAAATTATGATCTATTTAAAAGTTAATTAAAGAAGGAGCTATCGTGCTAAACCAGAGAAAATCATATTATTGAAAAATAGAAATTAATTTCCTAATTTTCCCGCCAAGTGCAAGAGCATGCATCGCAATGGTATGATTTTCCATAAATTTTAGGGTAATGGCTAATAATATAATTTTTATCTATATTTTCATGAATCTTGAAAAAACTATCATCATTTCCACAGATCGGACAGATTCTTCTGCCTTCTGTTTTTGGAATTATTAAGATTTTACCCTTTGCACCAAATAAACTCTCTTCTGTAATGCTATTAATAATATTTCTTTTTCTCAGGAAATTATCTATAACTGGCCTCATTTCTTCATTAAGCGTAAGATCTTTATTTTTTAAGAAATTTGGTTCCTTTTTATTTGACTCTTCTTCTAGAATCTTCAAATAACTTCTAGCAATCGGTTTAACTTCTATTTTTTTTGGTAATCTGTTATACTTCTGCTGAAAATTATCGATAAAGTCTTCAACAAATGCTTTTTCGATTGAACAGCCTTCTCTTTCAATTTCCTTGATTATATCTCCTACTATATATTCTTTTAAAAAAGGATCTTCCATATACACGAGGTTTCCCTCACCCTAAAAATCTTAATGAATATTTGATAATATTCATGTCTTCAATAGTTTTTCCTAAGATATGATTGTTTAAAATACTTTCCCAAATTAATATGATTATCCATAGTGAAGTTTTAGCACATACTTGACCAGTCCATTAAAAGGAGCATCGCGTTTTAGGATTTGAAGTTTTTAAATAAAATTAATGATTAGAACTTATTTTTGATTAAATACTTAAATAGATCAACTTGATGATTTGACTACTTTAATAATCAAAGTAGAAGAAAAGAATTATAAACTAAGTTTTATAGAATAACTAATCTTATTTATTTCCAAGGGGTTTAATTACTTATATTTACTACTTTACAATAGATTTCAATTCATTTAATAATATTCGCTAATATTTATATTGACTTTTTTATTTATTTAGACAAAGAAAGAACTAATTATTGGATTATGGAAAATAATAACAACAGTAAAAAAGAGAGTAAGGGAAAATTATCTAAAAAAAGGAAAAGAATAATTATTGCTGTTGTAACTCTTTCTATTGCGTTTTTTGGTTCTTTTTTCTTCTTTTTTATACTGCAACTAACTTTAAACACGGAAACACCGGTTGTTGTAGTTGAAAGTGGTTCTATGGAACCTGTTATAAGCCGAGGCGATTTATTAATAGTTAATGGTATTCCTGCAAGCGATATTCGAAATGGTACAATCGAGAATAAAGAGGGTGACATCATAGTTTTTAATCCTCAAGGAGTATGGTCAAATCCACCAGCCGAACCAATTGTTCATAGAGTTGTTGACAAGAAATTTGAGGATGGCATTTGGCAATTTAGAACTAAAGGGGATGCCAATCCAATTGTGGATGAAGGATGGGTTCCCGAGGGTAATATTCTTGGAGTCGTAGTTTTTAAAATACCTTGGATTGGATGGGTCAAAATTTTCTTAACGGAGTCGGGTTTATTAATCCCACTATTGATAATTATATCTGCATTACTTATTATTAGCATTATCATTGATGCGTATAAAAAATATGAAGCAGAGGAAAAACAATCTCCCCATTCCAAAGAGAATCAACGAACTGATATTAATCTTGACTAATCTTTTAATATATTTTTCTAATGTATATCTATAATTGAAATAGCTATTTTTTTTAATTACAAAAACTATAATAATTCATCAAATAATTAAGATATATTATATATAATTAATTATTAGGTGACTAAATTTATGTCTTGGACGCCACCATCGAAGTTTACTGTTGTTTTATCTTTCCTCTTATTTTTGGGAGGATTGTTTATAATAATTGATTTGATCTTTACTCCCTTTGCAGCTGGTTCTATTTTACCTGTAATAGGATTTGCTGGTTTTGGTAATCAAGAATCTTGGATCATTATTAGTTTGATTTTGATATTTTTTTCTTGGTTTTTGTTTTATTTGGGAGTGCAATTGAAAGGAATGTAAATTCAAATCTTTTTTCTTTTTTTTTTAATTCAAACTGGATTTCTTCAAGAAATTTCAAGATTTTTGAAATCATTATTAATTCTATAATAAAATTTTTATGATACAAAAAATTCACAAAAATGGTAATACTCGTAATTTGAAATTACGATTATACTTTACTGCATAAACACAAAACTACAAAAACAAACAAAAAAAACTTAGAGGTAATATACATGGCAAAAGAAGCAAATAGTGTATTTGTTGGCCGTCGTCCTACTATGAATTATGTAATGGCGACTATGATGATCCTCAACAAAGGTGAAGAATGCACCGTAAAAGCTCGTGGTAGAGCAATCTCTCATGCAGTTGATGTATGTGAGATTTTAAGAAACCGATTCTTAAAAGGGACTGAATATAGAGATATTAAACTGTCTACAGAAGTCCTAGAAGGAGAAAATGGCCAAAGCAATAATGTTTCAAGCATAGAGATTGTACTTGCTCCACCAGAATAAACTTAGAGAAGAATTATTCCTTTCTCTACTTTCAAACAAACTAACTAATATTACTCTTTCTTTTTTTTATATCATTATTCTGATTAAATTCAAGTTATTTTTTGTTGAATAATCCTCCCATTTTAAAGAAGATTGATTGAAATGATTTTATATGATATGTTTTTAGCTCTTTTATTATTAAGCGGTTGATAGATTTCAGTAAATATTCTCTTCTAGCTTTTTAAGAAAATCCTCTATAGGAATAAAAGAGTATAAAGAATCCCTATTTAAGTAAAAATATACGATCTGATATGGATTTTTCAATAAGATTTAAAAACTCATATGGTAATAATTTATATTAATAATAAATGAAATTCCAGTTTATTAAATAAATAAACAGATAAGAATAAAGGTATAAAAATAAAAATTAATAAAAGAGGATGATAAGCTATGGCAGAACCGTTATATGTAAAATCAAAAGTAAGAGAGTATATCAAGAAAAAGAACTGTAATACTTCAAGTGGTGTTCTTGATGGCGATGTACTTAATAAGATAATTATGGAAATGCTAGATGATGCTGTAAGAAGAGCAAAAGCTAATGGACGTAAGACCGTAAAAGCAAGAGATTTATAAAATTCTTTATCCCTTTTTTTTATTCATTTTCTTTTTAAAATTTGAATTTTTCTTTGTTAAAGTACTATCTTTTAAAAAATCTCATTATATTAGGATCTAAGAGGCTCAATATGTAGCAAATGCTAGTAATAGAAAGCCAATTAGTTCTTATATTAATAGTAGGTTACTTTAATCACTTTTTTATCCTTGCAAAATCTTCAATATGATTATAAACTTCCTCCAAAGTGTTTAATTCTGGCAGAAAAGTTAAACGAATGTGATCTTCACCATATTTCCCAAATCCAGAACCGTATACTGAACATACGCCTGTTTTTTTTAGCAAATCAATCGCAAATTCTTTGTCATTTTTCCATTTCTTAAACCCTTTCAAATCGAGTTTAGGGAATAAGTAAAAAGCTCCACTAGCATTAACACAATTAATTCCTTCTATTTGTCGAAGTCTTTTATACGAATAATCACGGCGTTCTCTCAATTTTCTAACAATTTCCTTAGTATGGTCACTTTTAGTTTTAAATATTTCAAGAGCAGCATATTGTGCTATAGAACTTGCAGATAATCTCGCACGGGCTAACTTCGCTATTCCTTCTTTTAGATCCATTAATTTGTTTTCCGGATCATGATAATACATATATCCTAATCTCCAACCAGTCATCAAATGAGCTTTAGAGAATCCATTCATTCCGATTACGGGCACATCTTTACTAAAGGATGCTGGAGATACATAATCCCGTTCATATGTAATTTGATCATAGATCTCATCAGAAAGTACAGGCAAGTTATATTCACCCGCTAGATCAATTATCTTTTTTACTTTTTTTTCACTAAATAGTACTCCAGTAGGATTATTGGGAGAACAAATTAAAATTGCTTGAGTTTTATCAGTGATTTTATTCCTTAAGTCTTCAATATTCGGTTCCCAATCGTCTTGTTCATTTAATTCATATTCAATAGGGATACCATCATAGAATTTTGTATTGTTAATATATAAAGGATATGTTGGTCCTGGTATAAGAAGTTCCTTACCTTTTTCGATCATTGCGGCTAAAAGAAAGTAGATTGCTTCAGTTACTCCTGTAGTGACTACGATATCATCGACATTTATATCAAGATTGTCCTTACGTTTTAGAAACATGCTAATCTCTTCTCTTAATTCATATACTCCCAGAGATTCAGCGTAATAATTCTTTCCGCTATAACTTGCGTTAGCCAAAGCTTCTGTTATGAATTTAGGTGTTTTAAAATCATATTTTAAGGGATCACCAATATTGAGATGGTAAACTTTCTTCCCAGTTTTTTTTACTTGGTCTGCAATTACAGCAATATCTCTTATCGCATATTCTATATCTCTTACTCGCCTTGATACCATTAAAAATCACTTAACAATAAGTTCAATTATTATAATTAAATCTTTCATTTAAACTTGAATCTAAAACTCTGTCTTAATAATCATTATTGATGAATTTAAGTGAGTTAAAAAAAAAATTGATTTCATTTATCAAGCTTTATACTCTCAATTAATACTGATAAATATTGGGCGTGAAAAGATTCTTTATCATTTAATTGGTCATAAGCATTAATATATTCAATCAATTGCTTTTGTTTTGCTATAGATTCTAATTCTAAATAACCCTTAGAAAATTCTGCTACATAATCTTTATACTCTTGATCAAATTCTTTTTCTATTACTTTCTTCGCAAATTTAGTAATTGTTTCCATTTTTTTCACTTCCATTTTCATTTATTAAGATTTTGATTGATCTATGTAAAATAGCATTAGCTCCTAATTTAAAGCATTTGATAAGAAAAATTTTAAGATCTTTGACAAATTTATTTTTCAAATATTTCGCTTAATAATTTTTCTTACTATATGATAAAAACTATGAGATCTCATAAAAATCAAAATGCAAAACGAGAAATTAAGAAAAAATTTTTCTATCTGTAAATGTCTTCAACCGTTTTAATTGATTCTTTATAGGATTGCTTTGCCTTATCCGCACCTTTTTTTACTTTTTCAATTGCTCTCTCAAACTCTTCTTGAGATATTTTAAATTTCATATATGAATCAGGATTAGTCACATCTATATTAGTATCAAAAACACCCCTTCTAATAGCTAAAATGGCAGCTTCTTCACATACTCCCTTAATATCTGCTCCTGTATATCCTTCTAAATCTTCTGCTAGTTGTTTAATATTTACCTTCTCATCAATTGGTCGATCCTTCAAATGAATCTTTAATATTTTTATACGTGAATTTTTATTTGGTAATGGAATTTCAATATGTCGACCAAATCTGCCGGATCGCAACAAAGCAGGATCCAATAAATCAGGTCGGTTAGTAGCAGCAATTAGAATGACATCTCTTAAATCCTCTAATCCATCCATTTCTGTAAGAAGTTGTGCAACAACTTGCTCAATGACTCTGGAGCCAGATGAATCAGAACGTCGGGAAGCAATAGCATCGATTTCATCAAAGAAAATAATGCATGGTGCTGCTGATCTCGCCTTTCGAAAAACTTCACGTACTGCTTTAGCACTTTCTCCAACCCACTTAGAAAGAAATTCGGGCCCTTTTACTGAGATGAAATTAATCTCCGTTTCATGAGCTAATGCTTTTGCTAATAAAGTCTTCCCTGTACCGGGTAATCCAAACATTAATACCCCATTGGGCGGTTCAGATTTCATATATCCGTAAAAACCACGATATTTAAGAGGCCATTCGATTATCTCTCTTAACTGTTGTTTAGCATCTTCTAATCCTCCTATATCATTCCAAGTTTCCAATGGTTGAGTTATTAAAACTTCCCTTAATGCTGATGGTTCAACACTACTTAAAGCATCTATAAAATGACGCATTTTAATTTTTAATTGAATTAAAACATCTTCAGGAATGGGTTTATCTAAATCAATTTCTGGTATAACTTCTCTAATAGCAAGCATTGCCGCTTCCTTACACAATGCTTTAATGTCAGCCCCTATAAAGCCATGAGTTTTTTCAGCGATCTCCTTTAGATCAACATTTTTATCTAAGGGTATTCCTCTAGTATGAATTAATAATATCTCATAACGACCATTTATATCAGGAACTTTTATTTCTATTTCTCTATCAAACCTACCGGGTCTCCTTAAGGCAATATCAACATTATTAATTTTGTTTGTTGCGGCAATAATAATAATTTCTCCTCGTGTTTCTAAACCATCCATTAATGATAATAATTGGGCTACGATTCGTGATTCAACTTGACTTTTTCCTTCCTCTCTTTTAGGTGCAATAGAATCTAATTCATCTAAAAATATAATTGAAGGGGCCTGTATTTTTGCCTCTTCAAATACTTTTCGAAGATTCTCTTCACTCTGTCCAAAAAACTTGCTCATTATTTCTGGACCACTAATACTTATAAAGTGAGCATCCGTTTCAGATGCAACAGCTTTAGCCAACAATGTTTTTCCTGTTCCAGGGGGTCCATGTAATAATACTCCTTTAGGAGGTTCAATTCCGATTCTTTCAAAGAGTTCGGGATGTCGGATAGGAAGTTCTATTATCTCACGAATTTTTTGAATAGTTCCTTCTAAGCCTCCAATATCTTCATATGTGACCTTTTCCCGGATTCTTTGTAACTTTTCCTCTATATCACTTATTTGCTCATACTTTACCACTGCGTTCTTTACTTGTGAATTCTGAGTTTGATCAGTGAAAAAAATCTTAGTGTCTAAATTAATTATCACTGCCTCTGCTTTTGGAATATAATCAATAACCGCCAAATCAATTCTATGCGCCATTGCATAGAAACTTAAATTATCTCCCATCGTTATGACCCGATTTTCTAATTTTCTTGCTAATGCTTGAGGATCACGAGGAACTAATGAGGAATTTAAACCCGCGAAAGTAATACTTTTAGCTGGACTTGCATCAATCTTTTTAATCTCCACTAAGTCGTCAATTGAAGCTTCTAAATTCCTTCGCAAACTAGGATCCATTCTAATTACATAAACTCCTTTATCTTCGCTCCTTCCTGTAGATAATATCGCAACAGTTTTTTTATTGATTATTGGATGATTAATTCTGATAATATCGCCTATTTTTAAATCTAATTCTGAAATAACTTCAGGATCAATTCTTACGATTCCTCTTCCCGCATCTTCTTTAAAGGCATCTTTCACTCTTAATTTAAATTTAGACGTGCCATTCATAGAAAGTCCCTCCCTTTAAATTCTTTTAACTAAAAATTTATTGTTCAAATTAATTAAAATAATAAAATAATAAAATTAACTATTAGATTTTTCAATAATCTATTTTTTGAGAAGTTCAGTTGCAACTTTGAACGCATATTGATAATTAAAAATCTTTAATCCATTAGTTTTTGCTGCTTCTTTTAAAATCTCAGCTTCTGAATTGGCTTTTAATCTCCCAAGTGCTAATGCTCCAATCCCAAAGACTCCTGGATATATCTCGTCATTTTTATGTTTTGGTTTTATTCCCTCAATTCCATAAGGAGGAACTAAATTGATATCAACTACAATCTTTTTTCCGGTTAATTTTTGCATCCACTCTTCAGACAAAACTTCAACTCCCGCTGCTGCCAATGACCAAATTATATCCGCTTCTTCGGCAATCTTAAACCTTTTTTCTTGTTCAGGAGCAAAAATTCCTGTTATTTTCGTTGCTTCTTCACCAGCCTCTTCAGTAAGTTCCTTAGCTAAATTTTGGATTAAATTTTCATTAGATTTGTCCCATGTTTCGACAATATATGTATTAAATCCAATTTTTGCCGCTATTATAGCTGCGATTCTAGCAACAGGACCCGCTCCAAAGATCACAACTTTCTTGCCGTTTAAATCAGTAATTCCATGTTTTCTATTCGCAATATTGATTGTCATTGCAACAACTGCAGAGGCTGTGGTGTGAGATCCTCGTGGATCAATTACGATGGGACATTCAAACGGAGGAACCAATGACTTTTTAACGGCTTTCGCAATTTTTTCACCCTCTTTAACATCGGAACCGCCAATAAAGAAGGTGGTAGGTGCATTAGGTTTTCGAGAGAAGATAGCATCTTGAACAAGTTTTGGAACATATTCCGCTTTCATTTTACTGACAGGGACCACGATATCAAAACCTGCATCATAAGCCATATTTATGTCGAACGGTGATGCATTTTCATCCGTATCAAAAAAGTAACAGATCTTATCAAAGTTATCTTGCTTTTTAATAATAATAGGCGTTAACTCAATAATAGATTTTCCCAATACGCTTTTTGCTTTTCTTTCAACCATAATTTTCAACTCCTTTTTAACAATTTAAATTTTATAAATAAAAAATTATTTAGTAATATCGATTTCTACTTCCTTTTCCAGTTCTTCTTCCAATTCTTCTGTCTTTATAGTCCTTTTAATCTTCACTTGCTCAGATTCGATTCCAAGGTCTTTAGTCAACTTTTCAATTCCATTAAAGTGGCGTTGATCGCATATAAATAAAGCTTTTAACTTTTTTTCGTTTATCTCTCGTGCAAGGTTCAAAATATTCATCATCATCCATGCTTCTCTCACTTTATATCTCACTTCATCTTCTTGAGTATTGTAATCTTTTTGCATGTATTCTTTCCATAAGACTAATTGTTGAAAAAGCTCATTTTCTTCAGGATTTTTACCCTTTTTCTTGATAATTTCTCGAATTCTATTTTCAAGATTCTGAATCATTGAACGATGTTCATCTAATGCAGAAGATAGATAAAATTCAGCGTTTTCTGAAATATCAGCATGTTTGAAAGGTATATTATGTTTAGCAAACAATGCTTCTAACGGATCACTTTGATTTAGTCCGTTATTCCAAGAATTTGGTCTTTCCTCTACTGCAAAATTGGGTTTATATTTTTCTATTAAGGTCTCGATAAGTTGAAGATATTCTTTAGATATTAAATGAAGATTCCAAACAAGATCCTCCTTGATTTCTTTCGGCACTTCAAACCACCAGTCAATTGGGAATTCACTTTCAACCATTATCAATTTTAAATACTTATCTTTTAAAGGCTTTAATTCTAACACTTCTGGCATTTATAATCCCCTCTTTTAATATTAAAAAATTACATTTTGGATAATATGTTTTTTATTATAAGAGACAACTTTTACTCCTAAATCTCTTAAATTTTTTGTTATTTCTGCGCAAATTTCTTCGCAAATATCTTCTTGGACAAAATGAACAAATACAATTACATTCTTCTCGTAAGATGATGCTAAATCTAACATCTTCTTCACAATCCATTGGGGTCTTAATTGTAAACTAAGAAAATTTTCTTTTTCCTGAATCTCTACTCCGAGCATATCTATCCAATTTTTCAAGCTAAGCCCTTTGTAAGATTCCTTATCTTCCATGCGTTCATACTCTTCAAATAATTCCGTCTGCAATTGTTGTCTTTCTATAATTTCTTGATATAAATATCCCATTGCATAATCGGGAATATCTACTTGAAAATAGGGAATATTTAATTTATTTAATGTTTGTGCGAATGCCGTGTTGCTAAATTCTTTCATAATTACTTGAAAATCAACCGTCACAAAATCAACTTCATTCTTCTTTAAAAACGCAGTTAATTTTGAAGTGTCCTTATCTTGAAAGTATTTTGCATTTTCTTTTGAAGTAATATAAGCTGTAATTTTCCTCTTTTTTATTGGTTTTAATTCTAAAACTTCCATACTTTTATACACCTCTTTTAATCCAGTATTTTAAGAGAAATGTTATCTAAGATGATTATCCTCTCATCAGAATATAAAGAATTTGATAAGAAAAATTTCATATGTTTTGATAAATCTAATAATCAAAAAGTCAATTCACACATTTTTTCTTGTTATATCGAAAATTTACATTCTTACGACTAATATCGACATTTGGTTTTTCGATTTCAAAAAAGTGATGATCAATTTCAGACAAGCTTAAATATTTGGGTAACAATCATTATCATAGAGAAAAATAAATTTGTCAAAATTCTAGATTAATAAAAAAGATAATCAAATAATAAAGGTGAGGCGATTGTACCACGGAAATATATTCAATCTTGTCTCATCCATTCCGTAGAAAAATTCTATTAATATTGGAAAAAGAAGGATTTATTCCCTATACTGATTTAATGGAAAAGTTAGGGGTCGATCAAACAGGTCAATTAAATTTCCATCTAAAAAAACTTGGTTCTCTCATAGACAAAGATAAAAAATCCTACTTTTTGACGGAGGATGGAAAAAGAGTACTAAAATTAATTAATATAAATAAGCGTATTCTCTCTGGTGAAGATCTCGAATATTTAGGCAAGAAAGCAAGCGAAATTAACCGGATTGGAGTAATTCTATGCAATTGTAATACGGAAATATCTAATGTAATAAATATCAATGCTTTAGAGCATTATATTGAAAAGATAGATGGAGTAGTATCCGTAAATGTTTTTGATAATTTATGTCAAGAAAAGAATTTAAGTAAAATAACCAATTGGACGAAAGATAACTTTTTAAATAAAGTTGTAATTGCTGCTTGTTCGCCAAAAACGCATCAAGATGTTTTTGAACGTATTTTTAAAGGAGTTATTGACCGAGCGAATATAGAAATTGCCAACATTCGGGAACAGTGTTGTTGGGTGCATCAATCAAATAATAAACAATTCGATCCTTTATTGGCGTTAAGGAAAGCACAATTACTAATTGAAGCTGCTGTGGAGCGTATCAAACTCCAAAAAAAGATATTGATCAAAACAGTTGAGGTTGAAAAGAGTTGTGCTATATTAGGCGGAGGTATTGCAGGTATGTCATTAGCCCTAAACCTTTCACGTGCTGGTATTAAAGTATATCTCATTGAAAAATCTCCTAGTTTAGGAGGAAAAGTAGCAAGGTGGCATCGTGTTTCTAATATGGGTGATTGTTCAATTTGCTTCATTTCAGAATTAATAGCTGGAATAGTTAAAGAAAAAAATATTGAAATTTTCACTAATACTGAGGTAGAAATGGTCTCTGGAGAGGTTGGAAATTTCACATTAAATTTAATTAAAAAACCTCGATTTGTAGATGAAAGAAAATGTACTGGTTGCAAACAATGCGTAAATGTATGTGCTAAGGAAAAGAAAGATGAATATGAATTTGGATTGAGTAAGCGAAAAATTGTACATTTTCCATTTCAAAATTGTTATCCGTATGCTCCTATAATCGATGAAGAGGACATCCTAGATTGCTTAGACTGTAAAATTTGTGAACGTGCATGTGTTAATAACGCCATCAGTTTGAATCAGAAACCGGAAGAAATACAAATCAAAGTAGGAGCTAAGGTTATTGCTATTGGGGCCGATCTCTATAATGATTTGAACGAGTATCATTACAATCCTGAAAAAGATATTATAACTAATGCTCAATTCGAACGACTTTTATCTGCTGATGGATTGACAGAGGGAAATTTAGTCAGGATATCTGATAAGAAACTCGTCAAATCTATATCTATTATTCAAGAAGTAGGTCCATCATCTTATCTCACAGAATACTCCGACATATTAGCAAAAAAGTACATTGAAGATATTAGGATTAAATGTCCTGATTGTGAAGTTAATGTTTTTTACGATTTAAGTAAGTTGAGAGATAAAAATGCTGTATTACTTAGATCAACAAATCCAAGATTTCTTTATGCTAATAATTTGTCTATTACAGACAATAATCATACTAATTATGTTATTGCGGATAATATAGAATTTCCAAGCGATTTGATTGTGTTAAATGTTAAATATATACCAAACGAGGATTTAAAGGTACTTCGTAAATTTATGGATTTTACTTTAATGGATAATGGATTTATGAGTGAAGAAACATTAGCCTCAGGGATATATGGAGTTGGTACCATATTTGGACCTTTAACCTACCAATCAACCATCTCAACTACAAATAGGGTGGCTCTAAAAGTTATTTCTTTATTATTAAATGAATATTTACTCGCTGAATTTACTGGAATTGAAATTAATGAAGAGAAATGTGGATTATGTGGTTTATGTGTTAAATCTTGCCCTTATAATGCTATAAGCATTGAATTGGATAAAATTAGTATCGATAAATTCAAATGTAAAGGATGTGGAACCTGCGCAAGTATATGCCCAACGAATGCAATTGAGATGAATATTGATACTTCAAAAAAAATCTTAAAGAGCATTGAAATATATTCAAAATTTAATAAAAATCCAAAAATTATCGTCTTCTGTTGCCAATCATGTGGTTACGCAGCTGCAGATGATGCTGGTTTAAAAAAAGAGAATTATCCTCCCAATATTTTTGTAATTCGCATACCTTGTACAGGACGGTTAGATACTGAATTTATATTTAAATCCTTTGAGAGGGGATTCGATGGAGTGATGGTTATAGGATGTAGAAGGGATGCATGTAGATATATCGATGGCATTGAAAAAGCAAATCATAGAATTCAATTATTAAAAAGAGTTTTAGACCCAAAATTTAGAAGTAGGATTATTTTAACGAATCTTAATGCTGTAGAAGGCCATAAATTCGCTGAAATGGTAAATAAATTTTATAATCTTTTAAATGAGGTGATTACAAATTAAAATGAAATTTATAGTTGAATCACTAACATCTTGTAGTGGCTGTATTTCAACATTACTCTCCTTAGATATATTCCCTCAATTTTTAGAAAGAACTGAAATTACTTCTTTTCCATTTATATCTGATAAAAAAAATCTAATTAAATCAGATATTGCCTTAGTAGAGGGATGCGTATCCAAAGAATCTCAAATAGAAACTTTGAAAAATATTCGAAAAAATTCAACTAAGTTATGTGCATTAGGAACATGTGCCGCATTTGGCGGTATTTTAGGGCTATCGAAAAAGAAGAGATTTTATCCCATTTCTAACTTTGTTGAGGTCGATTTTGTTATTCCAGGATGTCCGCCCCCTATAAATTTACTAGGCAATGCCTTAATGAATCTTACCGAAAATAAACCAATAACATTGCCAGAAAAAAATATGTGTTATTCTTGTCCGTTAAAGGGAGATATGAAAGATAATCTTAATACTCAGATTTCAAGACTTTTCCCTTCCAATTTAGAAATTAATTCAGATGATGACAAACAAATATGTTTTTTAAAAAGAGGAATTTTATGTTTAGGTCCTATTACTCGAGATGGATGCGATCATCAATGTATCGAGCGGGGGATTCCATGTGAAGGCTGTTTAGGACCCGCTTCTAAAGATTTCACCTCCAATCTAATAAATTTTTTAAGTTTGGTCTCTCTTTCAAATCAATTGAAGCGATATGATGGGATTTTTAATCGCTTTTCAAAACCTATATTAAAGAGGTGGGAATATTGCAAAAAGTAATTGAAATATGTAGGCGGATAGAGGGTCAAGGAAAGGTTAATTACTTCATACAGAATGATAAAATTGATCATGTTGAGTTTGAATTTTCTGCCCTGAGGGGTTTTGAAGATATTTTAATTGGTAAAAAACTGTTGGATATCCCAAGGATTGTCTCACGAATTTGTGGTTTATGTCATGCATCGCAAACTATTGCAAGCTGTAAAGCAATTGAAGAGATATATGGGATAAATCCTAGCTTTCAATCAACTGTAATAAGAAAAATTTTGATGACCGCAGAATTAATTAAATCCCACATAATCCACTTTTTCTTTCAATGTTTTCCTGATCTTTTGGAAATATTTGAAATTAGAAACAAGGGTATAGATACTTCAAATCTAATAAACTTTGATCCCCAATTAACCTCAAGTATTTATGATTTAATTAAAGTAGGAACCGAGATAAACAATATATTTGGGGGCAGAATTATTCATTTGATTAGCATTACTCCAGGTGGAATAAGTTATAATCCATCTAAAAAAGATATAATTATTGTAAAAAGATATTTACAAAAAGCTTATGCTAATATTGACTATATTCTTCATAAATTTGTTGACTTATTCTCAGAAAAACAGCCACCCGAAGATTTTGATTTACCTGTTCTGAATATGTTAGGAACTCTAAATAACAGCCATTATGATCGTTATAGTGGAAGTTTACATATAATGCAATCTGATGGAAATGAAATCGAATTCGATGTTTCAAATTATGAAAATTATTTTATTAAAGATATTAACTTATTTGGAATTAAATTCTTAATAAACGACCAAAAACCAATATTAACTGGACCAATTGCTCGATATAATCTTTCTAGAAACAACAGTAATAGTATGTATAATTCATTATTGAAATTTTTTGATATGAAATGGAAAAAAAATATATTGTTTGTTCATTTTCTACAATTATTAGAGATATATTACGAAATTAAGAGTACCATAGACATGCTAGAGCATCATAATTTGGAAAGTAAAGAAGTTCTCCCCATTCTAAATAAAATAGTAAATCGTTCTGGTATTGGAAGCGTGGAAGCACCTCGCGGAACACTTGTGCATCATTACCATCTAAATCAATCAAACTTAATCGATAATGTTAAATTATATATCCCTACAGAAATAAATTTCCCATTATTGAATGAAACGATTAAAAAGTATGCTCAAAAATTATATCAAAAAGAAGATATACCATCCCTTAACAGAAAAGTTCAAGTTATGATTAGAGCTTTTGATCCGTGCATTGCCTGTGCGACACATTAAATATTTTAATAAATAAATAATAGGTGATAATAGAATGAACATTCCTTTTGCGAATACCCCTAAAGAACCAATGGAACCTGAGCAATTATGTCAAGTTTTTTTACTTTATTTCGATGAAGAATTTGGTCATATGCCACTTCTTATTACTCCAGATGAATCAATAAGGGAAAATACAGATATAATGCGTTTAGTTAAGATACATTCTATTTGGTTCCTTGATATTAGCGATCAAGCCTCACCAGATCGTATTGATTTAGAATATCAAGGGAAAATGTATTTTGCAAAAAAGTTTATGGTACCTTCTAGTAGAAAAAAAAGGCGATCAGGTTCCGAAAACGAACTTTTTGAAACTATAGTTTTAATTCTGTCATTACCTATTGATATGGATATTTTTGGAGGAGCTCTTCTGAAAAAAATATCTGAAAGGTTAATTAAGTACTTTAATTCAAAGATTTCACTTTTAATTGATGCGGAACTAGCTAAAATGAATGTAATAAAAACCTTAAAATCAAAAGAATCAATAAAGCGGGGCGAGGCAATTAGAAATCGTGCAAAAGTGCTAATCAAAAATACTTGCTGTCATTATTTTCAATCCGTTATTAAAAAAACTGATGCAACAACCTTTAAGCTTCAAAAAGCAATATCCTATTTATCATTAAAAGGTGTTCCTATTAATTATATTGTGAGTGAGAATGAGGACTTCGATTTTTCGAATATTAAAATTTTTGAATCGAAAGCTTGCGTGGATGAACTATACCAATTTCAAAATAATTTCTCGATTGTTAGAACTAACCTGGATTTAAGAACCCAGGAATTAGAGATTCTTTTAAAAAATCAAACCAAAACCGTTTATAATCAGATAGAAATAAAAGTTATGGCAATTCAGAATTTTTTTGAAACTGAAATCTTACGCGAAACTATTGATGAATGGCTCTCAGAAGAAGAGCTCATTATTGTCTTACCTGAAATAACAATATCTAATGAATACTTATTAAGCATTACAAATGGGCATTCTAAACATACACTCTTTAAGCAAAAGATTAATATCTCGATTAATAATAGCTAAATCTTCTTTCCCTTATCTATAAGAGAGGGGGTAATTAAAAAAAGATCAATTAAAATTGTACTTCGCGATTTCTTAATTTTGAAACAAGATGTCCTCGAGAAAGTAGTTGAAGCCCAAATTGTGAGGAATAATCTCGAGAAAAGTCAGTCGCGATATTACAAATCATTATCCCCCCTTCAATATCGGGTACGTCGATGCATGCTTTATGAAGCTGTCGTAATTGCGTTATCGAAATCTCTCTCTTCCAATCACGAATAAATATCCCGAATTTCCCATATTTTCCATTATTTACTATTGCATTAAATTCCCAGGTCTTTCCGGAATTTCCTCTTAATTTTTGAGGGCCTTTAATAAATTCATATTTCTCAGAAAGGACTTTTTCTGCTAACTCATTCAAATTCTTATCAGAAAAGTTCATGAAATCACAAGTAATTTATTTAAATATATTTTCAATCAATTATTTAAATGTTAGTTGAATAGTTGTTAAAATATATCATAAAAATATGTAATACCTAGATAACATGCCTATATTAACGTTCTTAGTAAAATTAGAAAAGCATGTTTAGGGGTACGAGCTATCCGACAAAAAAAATCTTCTCATATATATTATCTTAAATATTCGTTGAATAATTTAAAGAGGGGATATTCTCCCTCGCAATCAACTCCATATTTCCAAATATAATTCATAATATGGTTATCAAGGAATAATATTAATTTTGTAATAATTTTATCACACATATTATTACATTTTAAAAAATCTGAATTTGAAAATTCACAATTGGG
>Ga0180433_10005538_pt1 | contig 16998 bp, 12 predicted proteins | sample SS_ome_8_FD_132980 | JGI IMG/M metagenome (GOLD analysis project Ga0180433, IMG submission 132980) | Hypersaline lake sediment archaeal communities from the Salton Sea, California, USA - SS_1_D_1 metaG | ecosystem: Environmental > Aquatic > Non-marine Saline and Alkaline > Hypersaline >... | reverse complement strand
TTATTTGGATTTAGTCAACTTTCCATCGAAATCTTTAATTATAATTTAATTAACCTAGATTTTATCATAAGAATGACAATTTTTACCCTAATTTTATTTCTGCTAGTTTTAATATTTCTTTTCGTGCAGAGAAAAATGATTAGATATAAATCGTTATTTTTTGCTTTTATTTCAGGTTTTTTATTTTCCCTATCAAATTTTTGGATAAGCCCATTAATGGGAGTAATAACGAGTGTTTTTAGTGGAAATTTCAATATTGGAGAACTTATACTTTTTATAGTATCTGCAGCTATTCTCGTCGTTACCAATCTATTCGCAATATCCTCAATGGCTAATGCACTACGATATGGTGAGGCAAGCAAGTTAGTACCTATACAGACATTGCCAATCCAAATTACTCCCTCGATTACCTATTTTTATGTTTTTCAAGAATCCCCTTCACAATTAATTTCCATACTTCTTTATATGATTGCAATAGCGTTTGTATTAATTAGTTCATTTGTGTTTGGAAAAAAACAAGCTCAGATTGATGAATTAAATAATTCTTAAAGATTTTATTTATTGCTTGACTAAATATAAATAAGCCTAATATGAACCATTCAAAACAGATATCAGTTGTTACCGACGAGATAAGTCAAGATTTCGAACATGCTTTAGATGTAGCTCAGGAATATGGGATCTCAACTGTTGATGTAAGAACATTATGGAAAAAAAATATTGCATTCCTAAGTAATAAGGAACTCAAAAGGATGGAAGATGCTCTGAACCAAAGAGATATGCATTTAAACGTTATTACCAGCCCATTTGGTAAATGTGTTCTCCCAAGTTCAAGATTTTCTACAAATAAAAAGGAAAGTTTATGGAGAAATCCTGAATTCAATTTAGAGTTATTTGATCGAATCGTAGAAATCTCAGATTTTTTTAATACTCCTAATATTAGGATCTTCTCGTTCTTAGAGAAGAGAAAAAGTAAAGTTGATAGTAAATGGGAGGAAATGGTAAACCTAATCAAGCCTTATGCCAAGAAGGCTGAGGATAGAAATAAGTCTTTATTATTGGAAAATGATTATATGCTCATGGTTGCCGATATCGAGCATACTAAACGATTTTTCGAAGATCTAAATTCGAAAGCCTTGAAATTGATTTTAGATCCAGGGAATTACTATATGGAGGGAGATTCAACAACAGCAGATCGATATACTTACTTCTATGAAAAAAATTTAGTGAAGCATATCCATGTAAAGGATCCTAAGTATATGATCCCTGGTATAACTGGTATATTTACAGTGGTGGGAGAGGGAAAAATTGACTATAAATCCCTATTTAAACAAGCCATTGACTATGGCTATGAAGGCTATTTCTGTCTTGAAACGCATGCATTAAGCAAAAAGGAAGAAGTATCAAGAAAAAGTCTTCAGAATATGCAAAAAATACTAAAGGAAATTTAATAAAAAATTTTAATGATGACCCTAAATATCCTTAAAAATCTGCGCAAGAATTTACCTTGGAAAGAATTTATAGGTACTATGGAAAATCAAGATTTTCAAGTTTCTCATTCTTTAACCACTATTGATAAATCATTATTAAGTTCTGGGAGAATAATGCTAGTTGGTAATCTTATTAGTTCGGGCCCAGTGAGAGATCCATCACTCTTAAGTTTACAAGCTTACGTAATATTTCGCCCTATAAATGAAGATCAATTAAGAAAGATCATAATCCACTCACAAGAATATAAAATTCCAGTTACATTTGCTTCAGGAAAGACAGGTTTGTCTGGAGGTTTCGCAAATTTTGGAGTTTTAGTTGATCTTGAAAATATGCATGCTAATTCTGAGCCAATCATATTAAATGTTTCCCAAAACCGGGTATATGCAGAGCAAAGTACTTTAGTATCTGATCTGATAAAAATTGTACACTTCCACACAAAGGGGGAAAAAATTTTCCCGGTTCAACCAGCTAGTGCATTAAAATTGCCCGTTCGAGTTGGAGGATTGATTGCATCAAATGCTAGTGGAATAACATCCGGAAAGTTAGGACCTACAAATGATTGGATTATAAATCTAAGAATTATGCTTCCAAATGGAAAGACTATTGAAATTGATAGAAATAACTCACTTTATAATAAGATTGTTGGGGGAAATGGTTTTTACGGAGTTGTTTTAAGTGCAAATTTCAAATTGTACGAACCCGAAGTAAACTTAGAGAGAGCAATCCTTTTTGGGGAGGATTTGCCTTCAGCATTCAATGGATTACAAAAAGTGTTAGATACTAAGATTTTTCCTCTCGTAAGTGAATTTGTGACTTCTCCAATCAAATTACCCGGGGAATTTGGAAATCTGTCCCCTCAAGAAAATAAGTCAGAAAAATTAAACATTAGTTGGGCTGTATTACTTAAGGGAAAGAATGAAATAGTGTCTAAGTTCATTAGAATAATGATCCAAGAGTGTGGGTGTTATTGGTTAAATTTAAATGAACAAGAATACCAAAGATACATGCAAGAACGGTCTTCATTCGCAATATTAGTCCAAACCTCTGAAGATGACACTAATCATATTGCATTTCCGGGATTTGAAGACATCTTAAGTCATCCCAAATATCTACCCAATATAATTGATACTATAAATGCTATATTTACTAAAAATGGGTTTCATAAAGTCATTTTTGGATATGGTCACATTAATTTTCGTAAAGGAAAGGGATTACTTCTTCACATGCGGTTACCCGTTCCGATAGAGTATTTTTATAGAGAGCATTCTGAGAAGTTGATTTACGTTTGTGAAACAGTATATGAGGTGATCCTTACTTTAAAAAGTCAATTTCAAATACAATATAAAGCCGAGCATAGTTCAGGACCTTTTGATATTTGGCTAGATGCTAATTTTCGCAATATTCTTGAGAAAGATATTAGTACTGGTGTTGCCTTTTATAATCCACACTTAATGATTTATAATCAATTAAAAAAAGAGATAGATCCTAAAAGCTCTAAAGATATTGAGAAAGAGTTATTTGTTTCGTCTATGATCTCTTATTTATGCTAATTAATAAGTGAGAGGTATTATAGCAATTAATTCAGAATCCGAACCCAAATTAGTAAGATCAGAAATCATTTCTTGTTCAAGAAGGACAGATATTCCCGCATTTTTAATGGATTGGGTGGTTAAGAAAATGAATGCGGGTTTTGTGGATGTGGTTAATCCTTTTAATAGAAAACAAATATCTAGAGTTTCTTTATTACCTCAAGATGTAAAAGCATGGGTTTGGTGGAGTAAAAATTTTAAGGAATGGATTCAAATTTATAATTCTAATAAACCACTTTTTAATGCCTATAAAGCACATTCCTTTCAGTTCACAATTAATTCGCCTTCAGAACTGGAACAAGGTATTGAAGTGTCTCTGGAAGAGCGTTTTAAACAAGCAAAATGGCTCATTAATAGATTTGGCATCCTAGCGCTTAATTTTAGGTTTGATCCTATAATCTTCTATAAATTGAAAGGAAACGATGAGATTAAAAATAATTTAGATAAATTCGAATATATCATGAAAAATCTTTCTGAATTTGGCGTAAAGGAGTTAATTTTTTCATTTGCCACATTATATAAGAAAGTACAAATTAGAATGGATTTTAGGGGATATATTCCTATTGAATTAACCATTGATGAAAAAAAAAAGGTTCTAAATAAATTAGTCAATATTTGTAATCAAAATGGTATTCAAATAAAAGCATGTTGTCAACCTGATTTATTATCTGTAAAAGGTGTATCTCAAGCTCACTGTATTGATGCTAATAAGATCGAAACCTTAGTTGGTGAACATTTAAAAAAAGTTAAAGACACAGGCCAGAGAAAATATTGTGGCTGTCATAAATCAAAAGATATTGGAGGCTATACAGGAATATTTCGCTGTAAACATAATTGTACGTATTGTTATGCAAACCCAGCAAAGCGATAGAAACTCATTTTACATTAAAATCTTTTAAGTAATTGTGTAAATCCCAAAAAGGTGGAGCCAATTTTAATTCTTCTAGAATATCATAAAAACAAAATGATTCCCATAAATCAGTTACTTTATGCTTTATATTGAAGTATAAGATCGCCGCCCCCTCGAATTTTACGTATTTGTTGGTTGGTTTAAAGCCCCAGAAATCTCCTTTCTGGGTTCCTTGAGCTCTATATCTCAACCATACTTTACTTTCTTGAGTAATAGATTCTATAATTTTATATTTTAAATCAGGAAAAATAGAACGGAAGTAATTAATTTCATGTTTTAATAGCTCAGGTCCTTTTAACTCCATATTAATCCAATCGGGATGATAATTTGAATCGACCAGCTCTTCTGTTAAAGAAAAATCTGGAACAGTCCACATTTTTTCAAACCATTTATAAGCTAAATCAATAATAACTTTTTCATTCATAATTGCTTGTAAAGTGATTCTTGAATAAAAAATTTAAGCCTATTAAAGAGAAAAAGATATTAATTATTTCAATACTTTAAGGAATTTGTATTCTAATTGATTGCATATTTAAGGGGTACATTATATGATTAAAGAAATTAGGGAAGAAAATGTAGAGGATTCTTATGATGTTGTTGTAATAGGAGCTGGAAATGGAGGGTTGATAGCTGCAGCTCAATTAGTGATCGAAGGAGTAAAAGTTGCACTCTGTGAGCAACATAATTTACCTGGAGGCTTTGCGACTAGTTTCGTCCGAGGACGATTCGAGTTTGAAGGTGCATTACATGAACTATGTGATTATGGTTCTAGTTCAAATAAAGGAGCAATAAGAAAGCTTTTTGAAGAGGATATGGGATTAAATGTAGATTTTATTGAGATTCCTGAGGCTTTTAGATTAATTATTAATAACCCAAATGAAAAATTAGACGTTATCGTTCCATTTGGTAGAGAAGAGTTTATTGACATGATGGAGCGGGAAGTTCCCGGAAGTAAGGATCCTATTAGGAATTATATTCGATTAGGAGAGGAAATCACGGAAGCAATCGCATATATTACAGAATCAGAAGGAAATCCCGATAAGGAAGTTCTTATAGGTAACTATAAAAATTTTCTAAAAACAGCTCCTTATACCTTAGATCAAGTAAATAACGCATTAAAGATTCCTAAAAGGGCTCAAGATATTCTGAATGCCTATTGGTGCTATATTGGGATTCCTACAAGTAGAATTAATTTCACGTTTTATGCTGCTATGCATTATTATTTTCTAATCCGAAAAGCATATATCCCAAAATATCGATCGCATGGATATACTGCCGCTTTAGAATCCTTGATTAGGGAAAAAGGAGGTATAGTTCTTTATAATACTAAAGTAAATAAAATTAATGTAGAGAATGGAGAAATTATTGGCGTAGAAACTACTAAAGGAGATAAAATTAAGACTAATCATGTAATATCAAATGCCTCACCAACATTAGTTTATAATAATTTAATGTTCCCTAAAAAAGAGGTACCCCCACAAGCTTTAAAAACAATGAATGCCCGACGACATGCTATAAGTTGCTTTGTAGTGTATTTAGGCTTGAATAAGAGTGCTGAAGAACTTGGAATTAATAATTACAGTTATCATATCTATGATACTACCAATACTGAAGAGATATATGAATCCTTTAAAACCTTAAATCCTCCAAAAGCACAAGCCACAATATGTTTAAATAACGTTTTACCGGAATGCTCTCCACCAGGTACCTGTATTCTTTCAATTACAGCTTTTTTTCTTCCCGAAGCATGGGAAGATGTGAATCCAGAAGATTATTTTAATTTAAAGTATAAGATTGCACGACATTTAATCAACACATTTGAATTTGCAACCAAAACGTCTATAAGAGATTATATTGAAGAGATTGAAATTGCGACACCACAAACCTTAGCACGGTATACGGGAACATTCGGAGGTTCTGCCTATGGCTATGAAACAGATCCCTGGGATTCGTTCATGCCCAGATTAATGGAAATGGAGAATGAAAAGTATATTAAGGGTCTGCAATTTTGTGGAGGATTTTCTGCTAATTGTCAGAGTTATACCAATGCTTTACTCTCTGGTCAAGTAGCCGCTTTTTTAACTATACAAGACTTAAAAAAAAAGGGTGATTCTGAGTGAAAGAACAAAAAGAGAAAGATTTGAAGATATCGGTAAAAGGCAATATTCGCGATTTATTAGCATTTAAGAATTTGACATCCCAACGAAGAAAAAATATTGAGACCGCCTCTGAGGAATTTAAAAAATCGGATAGCGTGAATGAATTAGCTCAGAGCTTACATCCTGCTATTCAAAATTTAATGATTAGTGAAATAAAAGAAGAAACAAAATCCGCTAAGACTTTTAAGCTAATTCCTGATCCAGATTCTGACACTGAAAAATTAGCTTATTTTAGAGCAGGACAATTTCTTAGCTTGAAAGTGAACGTTGGGGATGTCCCTATTACTCGGCCCTATTCTATTTCTTCATCTCCCTCAGATGCATTGAGGGGTTTTTATGAAATAACGATCCGAAAAGAAGATCATGGTTTTCTAACAGAATATATATGGAATAATTGGGTTATAGGGACTAAGATAAAAACCTCTGGACCAAATGGATATTTTTATTATGATCCTATCCGAGATTCAAAAGAAATCGTGGGAATTGCGGGCGGTTCGGGAATAACCCCCTTCAAATCAATGATGAAGGAAATTATGGAGGGAAGATTGAGTATCAGTTTAACTCTACTCTATGGAAGTAGCGAAGAAAATGATATTCTTTTTTATGAAGAATTTAAGGAATATGAAAGTAGGCATCCTGAGAAAATTAAACTAATCCATGTTTTAAGTTGCGAAGAAGTTAGCCTAGAAGGTTGCGAACAAGGATTTATTACTGCTGATATTATCGAAAAATATTGCGATTTCACTAATAGTTCAATCTTCATCTGTGGGCCCCAAGTAATGTATGATTTTATTGACAAGGAATTGAGTAAATTTAACTTACAACCGAATCGTATTCGAAAAGAAGTATACGGAGAGCTAAAGGATGTAGTTTCATTAGCTAACTATCCCAAAAAAATGGCGGAAAAATCATTTAAAATTAAAGTGAAGATAGGAAATTTAACAAAAGAAATCCCCGCTATCGCACATGAAAGTGTATTGGTTGCTATGGAAAGAGCTAAATTGGCTCCTCCTTCTATATGTCGTTCTGGTCAGTGTGGGTTTTGTCGTTCCAAATTGATTTCGGGTGAGATATTTGTGAATCCAAAAAATGATGGGAGAAGAGCAGCTGATAAACATTTAAATTATTTCCATCCTTGTTCTTCATATCCATTAAGTAATCTTGAGATTGAAGTACCTAGAAGCTAAAGAGGCAAAAATATGTTTCTACAAAAATTAAATGATAAACCCTCCCCAAAAAAAGCAAAATTCTTAATCATCTTAGGTTTTTTTATGTGTTTTATAGCCATACCTATAATGCAGTATTTTTCTGGAGTATCTGGTTATCCAGCTAATATTCTTGCCAGTCAACTCAGTTTTAATGGAGAACTTCTCAAATCTTATTATTCATTAACAAATATCTTCTTATATCGCATATCAACTTCGCTAGATTATATTTTTATGGCAGGTTATGGAATAATTTTGTTTTCTTCTTCAGTTTTAATCGCTAGAAAATATACTTATTCTTCAAAAGTTCAAAATATAGGTTTCTTGGTGGCGATTTTTGGGATCATTGCTGCAATATGCGATGGCATAGAAAATATCTTTATATTATTAATGCTAACAGATCCATCAACCTTTCCAAATGTATGGGCAATCACTCATTCTGTATTTGCTTTGATAAAATGGATTCTATTATTTATCTCAATTACATGGATAATAATCGCTGGAGTTATTAGTCTAATTAAAAGAAAGAAAGTTTAGTTTTACTAATTATTCCATCCTCTAAGTTTATAATATTTTTGAAGCATTTCCTCAAGTGGAGGAATATTTTTCTTAGTTCCTCCTTTAGGTATTGGAATTGAGAATCTTGAACCAATCGAATCATCTTTTTTTGAAATTCCGCATTTTTCATTATAATCTCGTTTCATGTTAAATAAAGTTTCACCAATCTTGACCCAATCATCAACTGTGTAGGATCTTCCTGTAATTGCATTTACAGCATCTACCCATGGTAGAATCTCCGAGGAGTACCAAAATCCAAAAATGCATCCTCCTGTTGCGGTATAAGCCTCGCAAGCATCTTGTATCTTTTTTACAGCATTTACAGATTCATCGATACTAAATGGATCAATCCGTTCTGTAAGACCTATTTCCTTTTTCAAATGGGCTGCAAAGGATAAATGTAAAGGTTCAAAACCATGATAAGCCCCGCGGGATGAAGTAGATAGATCTAATGCAGTCATGTTATTCGCGCGAGGTTCATGGGCGGGGATTTCGAGCCCCTTACTATAAATATGGAGATCATCTGGTAAATTGTATTTTTGGCAAAATAATCGAACCCCTTCGGCTAATTCATCACCGATACCTTTCCGAAAGGCAATCATATTGATTAAGGTTTCAATTACTTCAGTGGAACCCCAAATCTTGTACTCCCCAGATTCTTGATCCTTTTCAAATCCAAGACTTTTATGGTCAACGGCAATCAGTTTTCTCTCTATTGCTTCGAGAAAAACTCCTAAAACCCCTCCTAAAGATATACAATCCATTCCGAGGTCATTGATGATTACATTCCATCTAATTAATGCCTCTAAGTCGTCAATGTAGAGATTTGAGCCCATCATTGCTAAAAATTCATATTCAGGCCAAGCAACCCATTCATCTTCATATTGAATTCTTCCTCTACACGCAGTTCCACAATTAAAGCAAGAATAGTGTTTTACCTCATGGTTCTCTAATAACGCATAAACACCAATACTTTTAGTTCCCTTCCATCGGCTTTCCGTAAAATTTTTTATGGGAACATCTCCAGCGCTCACATAGTTATCCATGTGAATTAAAGTGCCAAATTCATGCATTGCTTTCTGCATTGACGCCTCTTTCGTCATATTAAGCAATTTTTTAACCGCCTTTTGCAGACTTTCTTTACTTTCTATTGGAACCTCATTTGTACCACGAACTGCTATAGCTTTTAATTTTTTACTTCCCATAACTGCACCCATTCCACAACGACCGGCAGCGTGACCCTTCTCATTCATGATAGAAGCAAATTTTATTAGATTCTCTCCAGCAGGTCCTATTGTAGCTATTTTTATCTTATCATCGACTAATTCCTTTTTTATAAGATCCTCTGTTTCTCGAGTGCTTTTGCTCCATAGATCTGTAGCATCTCTAATTTCAACGTTCTCGTTTTCAATCCATAGATAAACCGGTTTATCACTCTTACCCTTTATAATAATATGATCGAACCCTGTTTTTTTTAACTCACTTCCAAAAAAACCCCCTGCAGAAGATTCCCCTAATATCTTTGTTAAAGGAGATTTTGCCATAATGAAGTGACGCCCACAATATGGGACCGTAGTACCACAAATAGGTCCCACTGAAAAAATAAGCAAATTGTTATCATCAAAAGGATCAATATCAGGAGAGACTTCACTAGTAAAAATTTTCGCAGCAGTACCAGCTCCTCCGATAAATTTCTCATCATTGAAAGATTCAATTTTAACCTGCTTACTGCCCAAATGGACTCTTAATATTTTGCTCATTATATTCTAATCTCTAATTTTTAACTATTACTACTTTCTTAACTTTCAAAATATATAAATTTTTAAAAATCCTTAAATTCAAAATCAGAAAAAATTGCTTTTATTTTTTCTTTTTCACCTTTAGTAAGCCACTTTGAATATGTATATAACGGTTTTACTCCAATTTTCTCTAATTTATCAAGCCAGAAGGGATTATATGGTAATAATGCAATTTTAAATTGTCCCAGTGATCTTAAATAAGTAGCCAGTGCCTCCAAATTCTCGTCTGTAACCGTTATTTTTGGGATTAAAGGGATACGTGGTAAAATTTCTTTATTTTTCTTAAGCAAATCTTCGAAATTCTCATGAATTTTTTCATTTGATTCTTCACAAAATTGAATATGTAATTTTTGATTATATATCTTCAAATCAAAATAGATTAAATCTACATATGGTAAAATTAGTTCATTAAATTTGGAGCGATTATAAAACCCACATGTCTCTATACAAATATGAATATTATTTTTTTTTAGTTTAATTAATAACTCATGAACATATTCTATACGAGATAGTGGTTCCCCTCCCGATAGAGTCACACCACCACCAGAATTATCATAAAATATTTTATCCTTTAAAATAATTTTTGTCAATTCATCGATGCTATATTTTTTCCCAACAAATTTCAAAGCATCATTTGGGCATATTTTAATACAAGCACCACATAAATTACACAAATTTCGATAAATACGATATTCATAATCAAAATCTATAGCATTTAGTTCACACTTAGTTAAGCACATCTCACATTCAATACATTTATCACAATCAAAAGATAATTCCATCGCTGGAAATTTAGCTTCTGGATTTTGACACCATACACATGAAAGTGGGCATCCCTTAAAAAAGATCAAAGTCCTTATGCCTGGTCCATCATCTAAGGCATTTCTTTTTATATCAACGATAAGAGGTTTCTCTGTCATAGTAAAGAAAGAAATCAATACATAAGAATTAAGAATAAAATTGTAAATATTTCAAATTATCTCGGTTTATATTCATGTCGTTCAATTATTTCTAATTGCATGTTTTTATTCAATTTCGTAAAGTAAGCATTGTAACCCGAAACTCTCACTATTAGCCAACGATAATCCATCGGGTTTTCCATAGCATCTCTTAGAGTATCTGAGGAAATTACGTTAAATTGCCATTGCATCCCACCTAAATCAAAAAAGCTCTGCACATAACTACTAAATGTATTGAGTGTTTCCTCATGGGAGTCTCCATGGTGTGGAACAAGTTTGACATTATAGGAAGCATTATTGGCCATCTTTAAATGATTTAGACTCGCTACACTATGAATACTTGGAAGTAAAATATCAGTAGTTCCTGGAGCAGGGGTTAATCCAGGAGTAAGGGCTTTTCCCTTTTTTCTTCCCGAGGGTAATGCACCGGTAAGCATTCCAAAGCCTGTATGATAACTAATCGACCAATAACCTACTAAATACTTTCCACCTCTATAATTTTCAGCAGAGCTATATATTTGATGGCAGTAATCAATCAAATCTTGAGCTAACTCAGTAGTTCCATCCTCACCTGTACCAAATTTTGGCACCGCCTCTATTTTATTTAGAACAGATTCATATCCATTTTCGAAATTGTGTTCAATAGCATCCATTAAGGTCGCAAAATCAAACTCTTTCTTTTCATAGACTAGATCCTTGATGACTAATAAGCTATCAACTACATCCGTTAAGGCCACAAGTGCAACTCCAGAAGTATTATAAATAGCACCACCATGAATAAGATCTTTTCCTTTTTCTAAAGGACCTTCATAATACGCTGATAACAATGGAGTGGGATGTATATATTTATGAGCTTCTCCAAGATAATTATTAATCTCTATGGATTGTTCAGCTAAATATTTTAATTGAGTTTTGTAAGCTTCATAGAATTCTTGAAAAGTATGAAAATTGGTACGTGTATTCCCCGTCTCTGGTCCTATCAAATCCCCAGTTAAGGGAATAATACCATTATTCAATGCCATTTCGAGTGGAGCAACTAGATTTAATAGCATACAATTTGTATGCCCATAATGTTTTCCTACAATTGTAGGTTCTACACATCCTGTAGCAGCCCAGTTACGAGCATCCTCAAGAGAGAAACCTTCATTTTGTAATGCTTCAATCATCGTTTTATCATTATGAATACTAGGCGAAGCCCCCATGTTAACGTTTACTTCACATAATCGGCGTAGATATTCTTTTGAATTAATCCCTGAATGATATCGCGCATTCATATTAGGATCTTGAAATCCTAGCATTTCATTTGTCTTTAAAACTATAAAAGTCATATCATTTACGGCATTTTTACCATTTCGATCTATACCACCCACCGTAACAGTATCATCAGAAGAACTACCACCAAATAATTTCCAACCTACATTAGGCATGAGAGGATCATGATCATTAAGCCTAACAAACAAAGAACCTACAAGTTCGATAGCCTTCTTTATTACTTCTTCTTGTTCTATTTCATTTGAGGCTTCTTGTATTTCTTTAAGTAAAAAAGGCTGTAGCATCTGATCTAATCGTCCTATGGATAGTGCAGAATTGGCATTTTCACAATGTAAACATACAAAACTTGTCCATATCGATTGAATAGCTTCATGCAATGTCTCAGCAGGGTGAGCTGGTACTTTTTTACATATTGTAGAGAGTTGCTTTAATTCTTCGATGCGTTTTTGTTGTTCTAGATCATTGGGATCCAATGATTCAGCTATTCTTAATGCATCTTCACTTAAATGATTTGAATAAGAAATAACCCCATCTATGGTTAGTTGGATAGCTTTATAAAAATTCTTGTCTTCAGAAGAAACTGTGTTTTGCTCCAAATCAGCAGCTTTTTGCTTAACGCTTAACAAGCCCTCATTGAGTACCATTGGAAAGCCGGGAACGGTATGAGATATTGCGTTGGTCTTCATCATAAAATAGAAAACCCAACTTTCTTCTAGTTTTTCTGATTTAGGATTGTCAAATTTTTTTCGACAATATTCTCTAACATTTCGCTCCATCCAATATGGAAAGACTTCCAAACTTAAAATATCTGCATCTTTATCAGAAATATCGTTAGGGTTAAGTTCACGATCACAGATTGTCTTTAATTCAGGCCAAATTGCGGTAGCAATAAGTTCAGGATACATGGGGATACCTACTTCTTTTGAGGTGGTTGAACCAGCTATAAGGTGTTTTTCATGTATAATTGGCTTTTTATTTGACATAATGTGATGTACTGCTTCAGCTTGTCGCAGTTCTGGATCAATTGGATTTCCTTCTTTATCAACTTCAAAACCATGTTCTTTATGATATTCAGTTACCAGTTTTGCCCTTTCAACACAAATTGCTGGTTTTAAAGCAAATCTTCGATTTTTTAAATATTTTAGTCGGGGAAAGTCATCAATGGAATATTTAGCCAAATATGGATCCTTTAAAGCTTGAACGTTGTCAATCTTATAATTCAATGCTTCATTTTCCAATTTCCTACTCTTCTCTCCTTTATCTATATCTTCAATAGGGTACATTAATCGATTTTCTGGTCCTTTATAATCTTTAATTTTCGCGCCCATTACAAGTGAAGTAAGATAAGAGAATTTAGTGAGATATGACATATTACCATCATAGCCCATTTCATTTGTTAACAAATAATCAAGAGATTCATCGGCACTTTTATCATAGAGGTTAGCCAAGGTTTCTTTGTCTTTATAATAGATTGTTATATTCGGATCTTCAATTTTACCCTCGTGAACTGTCATTTTACCATCCTTAAAAATAACATAAAGATTAACTTTATCATCTTTAGTCTTAAATTGATATTTTGCGTTAAAAGTAAAACCTGTTTTTTCATTATGTATCTCTCTTCGCATTTTTCTTCGGGTATCAAATATCATTGCTAGTAAATTTAGTTGGTTTTTAAATTCCTCAATTTTTTCATCAACAGTTAACACTTTCAATTTATTTTCACCAAAAAAATTGAAAAACTAATATTATTTAATTATAGAATTATGAATTTTTGCTTTATTAATATTTTCTACTTTTAGAAGAAACTAACCAGAAAGCTAAATTATTGAGAAGAATCATTATTATGTGGATAGGACTCAATTATCTAAACCTCAGAAAAATAAGATATTAATTAAGAAAAAGATTAATTGTTATAATTTTAATTGATTTATCTTTGTTTAAGGTTTAGACTAATGAATATAACAGATAGTAAAGATAAGAATAATAGAGCATATGATGCTATTGTAATTGGGGCAGGAAATGGAGGATTAGTCGCAGCAGCTCGAGTTGCTATGAAAGGAGCAAAAGTCCTTCTTCTTGAACAGCATAATTTACCTGGAGGATTCGCTTCAAGCTTTGTGAGGGGGAGATTTGAATTTGAAACATCACTCCATGAATTATATGATTACAGTACACCTGAAAATAAAGGAGGAATACGTATTTTGTTTGAAGATCGTTTAAATATCGATGCGGATTTTGTTCCTGTACCAGAAGCATATAGGTTAATTGTTACAAACCCAGATGAGAAAATGGACGTTGTATTACCATTTGGTGTTGAAGATTTTATTCAGGCGGTTGAGAAGGAGGTACCAGGTTCCGAAGATTCAGTGAGAAAATTCTTTCAATTAGGAAAAGAAATCGATGAGGCGACTACATATATAGGAAAAATGAGAGGAAATCCTGACCAAGATGTTTTATTGAAAGAACACACGAATTTTTTGCGAACTGCTGCATATCCTATCGATGATATTCAAGATGCACTTAATATCCCTGAAAGGGCGAGAGCAATATTAAATGCGTATTGGTTGTATTTGGGCGTTCCTACCAGTAGAGTAAATACTACCGTATTTGCGGCGATGGTTCATGGATATATTTTAAAGGGCGCGTATATTCCCAAGATGCGTTCTCATGAATATACCTCTGCAATTGAGGCAAAAATCCGAGAATATAATGGGGACGTTGAATACAATTCTAAAGTGCAAAGAATCTTGGTTAATAAGGGAAAAGTAATGGGAGTTCAAACAAATAAGGGTGAAATAATTAATACAAATCATGTAATATGCAATGCATCCCCGACACTAACTTATAATAATTTAATTCATCCAAAATCAGAAGTCCCTGAAATTGCATTTAAGCAAATAAATGCTCGAACTCATGGAGTTGCAACGATTGTGGTTTATATGGGGTTAGATACCACTGCAGAAAAATTAGGACTTAAGGACTACAGTTATTTTATATGCGATACAATGGATACAGATCAACTTTATGATTCATTAATTAATTTAGAAGTCCCAAAAGTCCAAGCCACATTATGTCTTAATAATGCTATCCCTGATTGTTCTCCACCTGGCACCTGCATTATCTCAATAACTTCAGCTTTTCGTCCTGGCGCTTGGGATAATGTTAACCCCGAGGAGTATTTTGACGTTAAAACAAAAATTGCTGATGGATTAATAGAGAATTTTGAAAAGGCGACAGGAGTACAAATACGAGATCATATTGAAGAAATTGAGGTTGCTACCCCGCAAACCTTCTCAAGATTTACTGGTACCTATAATGGAGTAATATATGGCTATGAATTAGAATCTTGGGATTCTATTATCCCACGGCTACAAAGTATGAACGATGAAAAGTATATCGAGGGACTAGAATTTTGTGGAGGGTTCGGAAAACGAGGGCATGGTTATAGTAGTTCATTAAAGGATGGAGAAACAGCAGCGCTTTTTACTATTCAATCACTCATGAAGGAGGGCGTTATAAAATGAATCAAAAGAAAGAGAAGGATTTGGACATCACGATTAAAAGTACTTCACGCGATCTACTAGCATTTATGAAGTTATCGGCAAATAGAAAGAAACGATTTGAAAAAGCATCCAGTGATCCAATTAAATCAGATCCAATGAATGAATTAGCAACAAAGCTTCATCCCATTCGCCAATATCTCGTTATTGAAAGTATAAAAGATGAGACCAAAACTACAAAGACATTCAGATTAGTAGCTGATAACGAATCAGGTACTAATGAGCTTGCTTACTTTAGACCGGGGCAATATTTAAGTCTAAAGGTGAATGTAAATGGGATAGAGATTACAAGACCATATTCTATTGCTTCCTCTCCTAAAGACACATTAAAGGGTTTTTACGAAGTTACTATTAGAAAAGAAGAAAATGGTTTTTTAACTTCATATATTTGGGAGAATTGGAAAGTCGGTACGAAAATTGAAAGTTCTGGACCTGAAGGTTTTTTTTATTTTGATCGTTTAAGAGATTCCAAGCAGATTGTGGGCATTGCAGGTGGTTCGGGAATTACACCATTCCGTTCAATAGCAAAAGCAATTACTGAAGGAATAATTGACGCTAAATTAACGTTATTATATGGAAGCAGCGACGAAGAGGATATTATTTATTATAATGAATTTAAGGATTTAGAGAAGGAAAATCCTGATAAGCTAAAAATAATTTACATATTAAGCTGTGAAGTAGTATCCTTAGAAGGCTGTGAACAAGGGTTTATCACCGCGAATATAATAAAGAAGTATTGTAATATTGCTAATAGTACTTTTTTCTTATGTGGCCCCCAAATAATGTACAATTTTGTAGAGAAGGAGTTGATCCAATTCAATCTTCCCTTAAAACGCATTAGAAGGGAGGCTTTTGGGGAAGTTAAAGATGTGCTCGATTTGCCTAATTTTCCCCAAGAGCTTGCGGAGAAATCTTTTAAAATGACCGTGCATATAGGGGAAGTTACCAAGGAAGTTCCCGCATTAGTAACAGAATCTTTGATTGTAGCAATGGAAAGGGCAAAATTAGCGCCTCCTTCAAAATGTCGAAGTGGTGAGTGTGGATTCTGTCGATCTTTATTAATTTCTGGTGATGTGTACGTTAACCCAGTATCAGATTGGAGAAGGGCTGCTGATAAAAAATTTGGATACATTCATCCTTGTAGCTCTTACCCGCTTTCTGATATTGAAATTAAAGTTCCAAGAAAAAAAGTAAATTAAATAATAAATAATTTTATATAAATATTTATTTTTCATTCTTTCATTGAGATACTTAATAGATTTTGTATGTCTAAGATGGATATCAAAATTAAACTTGGTTTTGTGGCATTTATTATAGTAATACTCCAGTCCATTTTGAAAATAATTGGAGTATTATTAACGAATAGTTTAAGCTATTTATCGGAAACAGTTGATACGTTAATTGATATCTTTTTTGTTTCCTTATCCCTTTATTTACTTTATCAAAGTCAAAAACCTCCCGATTACGAACACATGTATGGTCATTCAAAAATTGATTCT
>Ga0180433_10005537_pt1 | contig 17001 bp, 24 predicted proteins | sample SS_ome_8_FD_132980 | JGI IMG/M metagenome (GOLD analysis project Ga0180433, IMG submission 132980) | Hypersaline lake sediment archaeal communities from the Salton Sea, California, USA - SS_1_D_1 metaG | ecosystem: Environmental > Aquatic > Non-marine Saline and Alkaline > Hypersaline >... | reverse complement strand
TTTGTATTTTTCAATTGCCCGTAATTGTAAACTCTTCTTAGACATACGAATAATTGCTTTCCCGCGCAATATTTTTCTCATTTCTTGAACTTGTCTATCATTTAAATTAGCCACTTCAATAACCACGACATTATCATAGGATTTAAATAGATCAACTAATTCATCCACTTCCTCTACTTTCCAATGTTGAATTTCTTTCTTGCCTATCATCCTTTTAAACCTCCGCAGATTCTAAAAAATCTTCGTCTACTTTTACTGGTTTACCCATTGTCGTTTTTAAATACATAGACTTTAAATTATTATATTTATGAGGCATCTGATCGGCCACATAGTTAACAACAGTTTTCACGTTTTCAAATACTTTTTGCTTATCCATCGATTTTTTACCAACCTTGACTTGAATTATTGGTTGCTTTTTTAATTGTACACGAATAGTTTTTAAATATCTCTCAACAGCTACTTTTAAATCCTCGGGATTAGAAACAATTCCATATCCACTTGGAAATGGTTTGGGCATTTTTCCTAATGGTCCAAGAAATCTAGCGAGATAGCGCGCAATATTGGGCATCATTTTGTCCTCTACAATGAAAAAATCATATTTTTTTACAAATTTCTTTTTTGATTTCTTCTCTTCATTGTTAAGCTTTACTAAATCGTCATTTTCAAGGGTGTCAAGACCAAGGTTTTTAGCTTCGAGTAGAATTTCATCACTCGCTACCACACAAACGTTAGGAGTATCAGAAGTAATAAGGTTATTGGGTAGAATAAGTTCCTTATCGATTCTCTGTTTCGGATCATTGAGATTAACGTCTTTTACATTGATAATTAGATCGATACTCTCATCAAAATTTCGATTTTTATCTTTATAACCTTCTTTCTTGATAATTGAAAGATCTATTGCAGCATTTAATGATCGTCTAAGCAATTTATCATCTACTTTCATATTTTACCCCTCCTCTTTAATTCGGTCGTCATATTCTCCTTCCTCAATTTTCTTCTGGATAACACGTGGATCTAATCCCTCGACTGTCGCTCCAATAGATAAAGCGGTACCTAATACCGATTTTATTGATTTCTTGAATGTTTTGTCCATGTATTTTTCTCTTTTTGATCTTACAACACTCATTACTTGTTCTAATGTAAGATCTCCTATTTTTTCCTCTGCGTTAGCGGCACTTCCTTTCTGCGCTCCCAATTCTTTAAGAAGTAGTGAAGCTGTACTTGGGGTTTCAATGAAAATTTCAAATTGTTTAGTCTCCGGATCACACTCAATTCTTACAGGAACGGTTAATCCTTTGAATACCATCGTTTTTTCATTGATTTCATCGACAACATCTTTAATGTTGATACCCGTAGGCCCAACAGCAGGTCCTTTACCCTTTATTAATAAAACTAACTGTTTTAAGAGATAGGCGGCCCGCCTGAGGCACTACCACCGGTTACGAGTGCTTTCACAACGACTTTCCCTTTTTCACTCATTTTGATCCATCATAATTTTAATTAAATTTGTATTTCAGATTCAATTCTTAAGCATAAAGAACAAATGAAAAATGACTTTTTAACTACCTTTTTTCAATATATAATAGATATTGAAGCCGTATTCCATTACGTCCTAAGCTCTTTAAGAATATGGTCTGAACTTAGTATGAAAAGAAATGAAAAATAGTTAAAAAATTTTATTATATGCAGTAAAATTAGATAAAATATTAAAATCTACAACACAAACGACGGCCTAAATCAAGATTATGTTTAAGATATTCATCAGATAAAATATCCATTACTTTTTCTGTATCAAGATTAGTATTATATTTCCTATTAACTTGCTCTGGGATATCTTTAACCTCTATACCGGGAACAGAGATAAGACGAAGTATTTCTTTTTTTACTAATTCGGATAATTCTTCTGTCATTAAAAATAAAGAATTAGCAGACTCTAAAAAAATTTTGTGTTATATTTTTCTAGTTATTGAATTTTAATCTTCTAAAATTACCTCATGTGTGATTTTACCTATTTTTTCGATGGATGCTTCGATAATATCTCCCGGAAGAATAGGTTTTATGCCACTCGGAGTGCCTGTTGCAATTATGTCTCCTCTCTTAAGGGTTACATACTTTGAAAGATACTCTACAATCTCGGGAATTTTAAAAAGCATATGTTTAGTATTTGATTTTTGTCTGAGTTCACCATTCACTTTTAACTGCAGGTTTAGATTATGAGGATCATCAATATCGCTACATGGAATAATTTCAGGACCTATAGGTCCAAATGTATCGAAATTTTTACTTCTATACCAAGGTAGTTTAATGTTTCTGTCTTTAATCTGCAGATTTCTTGCAGTCATATCCAGAAAAATGGAGTATCCTTGAATATAATCAAATGCAAACCTCGCAGCTATGTTTTTTCCTGTTTGAAACATAATAAATGCTAACTCCACTTCATGGTCTACTCGTTTATATTCTTGGCTTTCAAATAAGATTTTGGGATAAACAATAGGTTTGTTATCAGTTATTAGCGTATTCATTGTTTTAACGAAGAATATTGGTTCGGTTGGAACTGGGGCATTAGTCTCTTTAATATGATCTAAATAATTCCTTCCTAAACATAAAATCTTGGTTGGATTAATTTCGGTTTTTCCAATTTTCATACTTTTTTAACACCAATTTTATTGAAAGATGTAAATTCTGTCACTTTTTTATAATTTAATAGATTAAAATACTTAAAATTATCTGAAGAAGGAAAACCAAATATTGTATGCATTAAACCCCTTTAACAACTTACTCTTAACTAACCTAAAAAATAATGAAAATTGATGAATGAAAATAATTTTGCTGAGGAACAAACGGCACAAAATAAAAGAAATTTTAGAATTAATATCACAAAAAGAGTAGCTACAGCCGCCATTTTCATAGCAGTGGGAGTAGTATTATCATTATTCAATCCGTTTGCGTTTATTGAAATTCTAGGAGGTCCTAAAATATTCCCCATGGCTCATTTTATCAATGGTATTACCGGAGTTTTAATAGGCGCAAGTTTTGCATGTATTACCTCATTAGGTATTGCTATTTTTAGATTTCCCGTAGGTGTTGGATCTATACATGCTTTCCATGGGGGTATTGCGGGTGCTTTTGTGGTCGGAATTTTTGCTCGTATTTTACGTAAAACAAAACCTAAATACGTAGAATATGCCGCACTCACAGATCCGATAGGAACCGTGTTTATAGCAGCAACAATCGCAAATATAATTACCCCAATAAATCTTTTTTATTGGTGGGCTATTTTTGCCGCTGCTAGCATACCAGGTAGCATCTTAGGCTTCCTAATGCTGAAAATATTAAAACGTCAAGGATTATCTTGGAAAAATTACTTCTAAAAAAAAAGTTTATTCCTAATGGTATCGAAAAACAATTTTAGATTTATCAATTGTATTGGACATCACACTTTATTATATGGCGAAACAGATACAGGAAAAACCTATTTGACAGCAAAATTTATAGAATTCCTTATACAATCAGAAAGTATTAATCCCGAAGATATTTCAATTTTAGATTTTGCTCCTCCCATCAATTCCTTCAATAATATAAAATTTGGGGGTAAAATCAAAGACTTTTCGAAAGTTAGCCTTCAATGTAGGAATATAACACTTAAAGGAGAGATTATTCCTCCTCGCTTTGCTGCTTCCAATAAAAAGCAATTATACGACTTTATCTGTCATAATTATCGAATTACATCCCAGTGCTTAGAAACTTTCAAGGAAAAACCTACAGGCTATTTAATCGTTAATGATCTTTCAATTTATCTACATTTAGGAAATAAAAACTCTTTTTTAGAACTAATAAATACTGTAAATACCTTCTTTGGAAATTCTTATTATGGTGTTGAGATCAAGTCAGATTTTAGCAAATTACTTAGCCTAAAAGAAAAAAACCGAGTAGAATTTCTTATAAAAAAAATTGAAAATCCAATTTCTACATCCTAAGAATCTATAACATTAGATCTTATTTATTTCCTCTGAACAATGTATAAGTATAAAATCCATAATAATTTTGATTATTTAAGACATGATCATTTGAATTAGAATTACAGATTTTAATGTATTCATCCCAGTCTTTTTGAGGTATTTGATCCTCTGATTCCCCCCATAACATATCAAAAAAGTAGAATAAAGCATCTTGAGTATTTTTATCAAGGGGACTATTAATATCTGCTAAAAACGTTTTTGCAGAATTATTTTTAAAACCTGCTTTACTTAACCAATGTTTTGCATTCATTATATGATGAATTGGGTCCATTCCATCGACAAATGGCGCTGTTGCACCAGATGTAGTATTTAGGCGTGCTTCAAGAAAGGGATAACCTGGTAGGAATTTCTGAGTTGAGTAAAATAGAATAAAAACTTCACCTCCTGGTTTTAAAATACGATAAAAATCCTTGATAATAGGTGTAGGAATTTCGTTCGGACATCCTAATTCCCTCGGACCTGGCCAAACCGTATCTGCAGCCCAAATCCAATCGAAATAATTATCGTCATAGCGTAAAGAATTGATATCCCCAACCTCAAATTTAAAGTTTTTTCTTTTATTCTTATTTGCGTAATTAATAAAATTTTCTGATAAATCAACTCCATATACAACTCCATTTTCTCCAACAGAGTCAGCTAGTATTTCAGTGTAAAAACCAATTCCACATCCTGCGTCTAAACCTATACTACTTTTCGGAAGATTTAAGGAATTTATAATCAATTTAAAGAGAGGTTTTCTAAATTCCGAAAGTAAAATGGAATTTTGTATATCAAATGGGAGATTTTGATCTAGATCATTGTTATCCATATTGTTATTATATTCATGCTTCTTCTTATAAACTCCAGTTTCCAAGAATTAAAACTAGTCCATTTTTAAATTTATTATTTATAATAAAATCAATTTAAAATAACAAATTCAAAATATGATCAATCATGTCAACATTAAAAAATAAAACAATCTTTATTACCGGTGCAAGTAGAGGTATAGGAAAAGCAATTGCACTTCGTGCAGCCCAAGAGGGTGCGAATATTGCCGTTGTTGCGAAAACCAAAGAACCACATCCAAAGTTACCTGGAACAGTCTATTCCGCAGTGGAAGAAATTAATGCTGTTGGTGGACGGGGCCTTGCTTGCATTGCAGACATAAGATTTGAAGATCAAGTTCAAGCGGCGGTGGATGCTACAGTAAATGAATTTGGCGGCATTGATATTGCTATAAATGATGCAAGCGCGATTAGTTTAACTCCTACTTTAGAAACAAAAATGAAACGACTCGATCTTATGTTTTCTGTAAATGTACGTGGAACGTTCATGTGTTCTAAATTATGTATTCCCTATCTTAAAAAATCCGATAATCCACATATATTAAACCTTTCACCCCCTTTGAATATGGATCCTAAATGGTTTGCTCATCATGTTGCTTATACTATGTCTAAATATGGAATGAGTATGTGTGTACTAGGAATGGCGGAAGAATTTAAAAAAGAAAAAATTGCTGTTAATGCATTATGGCCACGCACCGCCATTGCCACTGCAGCGGTAAAAAATTTGTTAGGTGGTGAAAGTGCGGTTAAGCATTCGAGAAAACCTGAAATCGTTGCTGATGCGGCTTATTATATTATTACTGAACCAAGCGATCAATGTACTGGGAATTTTTTCATTGACGATGAGGTTTTGATCGAACATGGAGTTACAGATTTAAGTCATTATTCTGTAGTTCCGGGTGAAAGATTAATTCCGGATTTCTTTCTCTACGGAGGAGGAGAAACTTAGAATATATAGTTGAATTTTCATCGAAAAATTATTAATAATTATGGATTTAAGATTATTATTAATATAATTTAGTGTCGATTTGAAATGAAAAATTCAAAATTCATACTTTTTGGACCACCGGGAAGTGGAAAAGGAACATTCTCTTCGCAGATTAGAAAAGTTTTACCCGATATTATCCACATTAGTACGGGCGATATTTTCCGTGAAAATTTAAAAAATGAAACTCCGCTAGGAAAGAAAGCAAAAAGCTATATGGATAAAGGAGAATTAGTTCCCGATGAAGTAGTCATTGACATGGTGCGGAATCGGTTAAATAAAGAGGACGTAAAAACGAATGGTTATATTCTTGATGGATTTCCCCGCACATTACCTCAAGCAAAAGCGCTTTCTGAGATTTCGGATCCTGATCTCCTGCTATTACTTGAAGTTGACCGTGATATAATAAAAAAACGAATCTTAGGTCGTTATTCATGTAAAAAGTGTGGTGCAATCTATAATAAATATACATTGCCACCTAAAGAAGAGGGAATTTGCGATAAATGTGGCACAGAGATCAAATTTGAACAGAGAAGCGATGACAACGAAGAAACGCTCAAAAACCGTTTAGATACTTATGAAAAAAATGCGAAACCTGTAATTAAATATTATAAGAAAAAAAAATTACTTAAGCGCGTTAATGCAGAAAATACTTTGGCCTTTTCTGAAGAGCAAATAAAGGATATACTAGAAATCTAAATTAATTTTTTCATTTTTTTAAATATCATGAATAATCGAATTTGTATTTCTATCCCTATAACCTCAGAAAAGCTACGAGCAAACCTCAAACTTATTAAAAAGGCTTTGAAAGCTGATCCTGACTTTATTGAGCTTAGATTTGATTATATTAATGATTTAACCATAATTAACCAAAACTTTCTTATTCCATTAGTAGAACTTATCAAATCAAATTGCTTATGTATTTTTACATTTAGGAGTTTTAAAGAAGGTGGGAAAATTGAAATTGAAGAGGCGATGAGATTAGAAATATTGAAGGATTTAATAAAAGCAAAACCCGATTATTTAGACATTGAAATGCAAACAGAGGACTTTATTCTCTCCCAAGTTATACCTTTAGTCATCAATGAAAAAGTAAATTTATTATTCTCTTATCATGATTTGTACAAGACTGCTCCCTTAGATGAAGCCCAGAGTCGTATAAATTTGTTTATTCATAGATTAAAGGATAAATTTAAATTAGATATGAGTATTATCGAAATTTGGATCTATAAACTCATCTTCACTGCTAAGAATTTTAATGATAACTTGATTCCTTTAAATCTATGCGCTAGTTTAAGTAATAAATTTAATATAGTATCATTTTGCATGGGGAAAAAAGGAATTATTTCAAGAATATTTTGTACAAAGTTTGGGTCATTTCTTACTTATGCTTCATTAGAAAAGAAAACTGCTCCAGGCCAATTAAAAATTGAAAAAATAAGAAAATATCATGAATTACTTTTTACTCATTAGTCCTAAATCTTATCAAAAGTATTACCGCAATTACCACATTTAATATGCTTCTTATAAACGGGAGTACCCTGCATCGAATAATATAGCACTTGAGTTTTATCTGGAACTTCTTGTAATTTGCGTGGGTTCTCCTCTCCGCACTTAGCACACTTAAATCTTTTATATTCTGTCATTTCACTATCTTATCTTAAAAGGTAATTATATATAATAATAAAATTGATTTTGTGTATTTAAATATAGGTTTTAACACAAATATTCGTTATTCTATCTGATAAGAATACTAATGAAAATCTAATAATTATCTATTCTTTAAGAAATTGTTTCATATTTTCACGATATTTTTCAAATGCTTTTCTACCCTCGGGAGTAAGTTTAAAAAGGGTTATCGGTTTCTTTCCTTTTGTTTTTTTCTCTACTTCGACATATCCCGCTTCCTCCAATTTACTTATATGAGAAGATAAGTTACCCCATGATAGATTTGTCTGTCCTTTCACAAACTTAAAATCAGCGCTTTCTATTACGTATAAAAGAGAAAGAATCATCAGACGTGCAGGTTCATGTATGATTTTATCGATATTTCCTATCGAAACCAGTTTTTCTTTATTTAAGTTTTCTTTCTCTTCGGGAATAAAGAATCACCTTTCTTTTTCTGAAGGGTAGTTGTACAGAAATCTGATAAAAATACCTAATCCTATAATAAGAATCATACCTCCAATACCGCCGTAACTTATCACTATATCCCATGGTTCTCCTACAAAAGGATATAATAACTCAGAAAAGAAGAATCCAAATCCTCCCAATAGGGCATAAAGGTAAAATCTTGGAACTTGTAAATAAAACGATAAAAGACTTAATGGGACAGTTAAACCCATTAAACCAATCGCTAAAGGAGTGAAAAGACTAGGTACAAAAAATTGGTTAAGATTTCCGGTGATAGTTAAAATAAAAACAATAATTGAGAATATCACATTCAAAAGTAAAACCACCATAAGCCACTTTTTCCTTTTTTTCCGTTCTTTACCAAACTTGACTAGACCCATCCTTGGTTTGGTTATATACCTTTTTCCCAGTGTGATAATAAGTACTGCTATAATATCTATACCAAACATTAAGATAATCGGACCAAATGGATAGAATAAACCAATAAGATCACCAATCCATCCAATACCTAACCCGAACAAGATTAAGCCTAAATAAATATCCCATAAACCATCTTGAAATGTAGAACGCCAAGCCTTTTTCTCTAAACTTTTAAGATCAACCTGTTCTGAAATCCCTCAGGACACCTCCTCTTTTGCTAACTGATATTTGCTTAAAAAATGAATTAGAACGATAATTCCAAAAACTAAAATCATTCCACCAAAAGGAACAAAAACTAGAACGTCATTAAAAGGAGCATCTAAAATTGGATCCAATAATTCACTAAAAAATAGACCAAATCCCCCTAACAATGCATACAGATAAACTCGTTTTAATTGGATAAAATAAGCTATAAAACTAAAAGGTGTAGTAATGAATAATAACCCAATAAACAACATAACCATGTATCCAGGCAAACTTATCTGAAACATTCCCAGTAAAGTAAAAATAAATATTATAATAGTCAATCCCACATTTATACCTAAAAACACAGCTAAGAGCTTATTTCTTTTTTTTCGAATTTGACCAAATTTAACAAATCCAATTCTCGGTCTCGAAATACATATTTTCCCCAATACAAAGACTAAACCAGCTACTATATCCCAACTAAAGACTAATAATAGAACTCCGATGGTTTCGGGTAGCCCTAAAAATATTCCTAAAGGAGCGAGCCCTAATCCCATAATAATTAAACCAAAATATATGTCCCAAAGCCCATCTTGGAAGGTAGCTATCCACGTCTTTTTTTCCAAATCCTTTAAATTTATCTCATCCTTCAATCTAATCCCTCCTTTTCTAGAGGATATTTTTTGGTAAATTTGATCATTGAGAACACTCCCATCAGGATAATTAAACCACCTATGATTAGGAATACAAACAAAATGTTAATTGGAGGTGTAATGAAGTTAGAAATGAGCTCTGCGAAAAAGAATGAACTCCCCATTAAGACTGCGATGATATATAATCGATGATATTGGAGTATATAAGCAACTAAGCACAATGGAAGTGTGACAAATATTAATTGGATAAGTAATATTTCTACGGAATTAGGAATATTCAAATTGTCCCAGAAGTCAGAAATTCTTAATAGAAAGAGAATTAATAAAGCAATTACATTAATAGATAAAATAATCGCCGTTTTCATTTTCCTTATTTTTCTTTTTCGACCATATTTTACAGTTCCAATACGAGGTTTAATAAGATATTTCTTGCAAAGAATAAAAAAAGCTAATGCAAATCCAATAATTATTGGACCTAATAAGAAATTTATAGGAATGGGTAATATCTCAATAAAAATTAGATGTGGTACGAAGCTAATAATAATGATTCCAAAATAAATATCAAAAATTCCATCTTCGAAATTAACCCTCCATGCCTTTTTTTCCATTTTTTCCAATGAATCTCCTTGGACTATGTTAACCTCACCTATAGTTCAGTTAATTGCATATCCTATAGTTATTGCTTTATCATAAGATCATTTATTTTTTATTATTCTGTAATTGATAAAAAAAAAAATAGAGTGTTTTAGTTCTCTATATTTTATTCAATTTTTTTTAATTTTCTCATTCCAAAATATAATAAAAAGCTACTTATGGCAATTATAAATATAAATACAGGCACTTGAAAGATTACTCGCATCATTATCATATTTTCTGGATTAAAGAAAATTAACATAATGACTGGCAAAATCAATATCGGTTGAATAATTACCATAGAAATCATCGTATTAGTTCTCATATTAGAATCCTTCTCTCCGTAAGCGGGTGATAAACATTGGATTCCCATAGCCTGGGCCATAGAAAATTGGCTTAGTAATAGAAATGTCCCGAAAAAGATCAAGCCATCGACTATGCTTATATTAGTTAAGATTCCAAAGAAAACAGTCTCAAATATTGCCAAGAAGATTGAGATAATAAACATTGCGAGCAGATAGGAATATATAAGACTTTTTAGACCCCTTGGAGATCTTTTATACACCCATATAACTTCCTTTGAATTAAGGAACGCTAAGTGACCCATCATTACGCTTAATATTGCCCCACCGATTACCGTTAACATTGTAGATATAATATAAATAAAGCCTCCTTCATTATCAGCCATATTACCCAAAAACCAAGTCATAAATCCTAATAATCCGAAAACATAAGCAAGTCTTGCAAAGTTAGATTTTTTGCGAAATAAGCGTTTCAATTGTATTATAGTTAAAGTTCCCCATTTTGAACCAAAAAAATTCCGGATTAAGCGATAGAATAGATTCTCATGAGCAACAACAGTGATATTTTTTTGATTTACTCCTTCCAATGAATAAAATCGCTCTAATTTTTGGTTAACCAGATATAAAATTAATACCGGGACACATATCGCTAGCAATAAACTTAACGTTATGTTTAGAACGAATCCATTTAATAATACGGGATCTATGCTGTATAGTATAATGTTCGAATACCAAAATGATGGATAAAATGCTAACCAATTCTTCAATTCAGGATGGTTTAAAATATCGTTTAAAAAGAAAATAGCAGCATACATTATTACAACTAATAAAATTGTAAAAATCCATATGAATAATTTGCCAAGCTCTCGTGCTTTTTCGCTTTTTGATATCTTGTGTTCTAGCCAACTTACTAATATGGAGCCAATTAAATTGGCAAAACTTATCATTCCAAAAAGACTGAAATATATTGTTATGTATTGAACGGGATTTAAATTAATAAGTGGATTGATTAACCCGATTAGAATGGGCCCCAATATTAATATTGCAGCTAAATATATAGGTATTTTTCCTATATACTCACCAAGAAATATATCTTTTGAACTGATTGGTGTTGATAGCATCGATTCTTTAAAATTTATTTCACTTTCTCGATATACATTGTTTAGTGGATACATCACTAGTAATAAAAAGAATGCCATCATTAGAGATTCTATTATTAATACCACTAAGGGTCTAAATATTGTAGAATATTGTATTGCTATGGTGGGCATAAAAACATCGAATAGGAGGGGGGCGAATACAAGAGCCCAAGCAAAAAGCGCGGTATAGATAGTAATAAAAAAAACAACCCGATGATTTCTGAATTTACTTGTCCTTATTCTAATCTCATTTTTGGCAATTTTATGCCATAAGCTATTCTTCTGCTCGTTTTTATAATAGTTTCGGTCCTGGTTGTCATGTATTTCGACTGAAACTACCTGTTCTTCATTTTTAATTACGGTCAAATTTGTATCAACCTCGATTTCTTACTTTTTCTTCCTCTTTACTTTTTCACTTTTTCCATTAATCTCCTGATTACTAGCATTTCGCCACTCAAGTAAATCCTCAACATGTTCTGCTCCCGTAACTTTTAAATAGGCATCTTCAAGGTTAATAGCACCTACAGATTCGATTATCTCTCTTGGTGAACCTTCAATCTTTAATTCTCCATTGACAATAATCCCTATTGTATCACATAATTCCTCGGCAACATCCAATAGATGGGTACAAATAAAAATTGTTTTGTCAGCATTTTGAACAAGAACCGCGATAAGATCCTTAACCATCCGGGCTACCGCTGGATCTAAGTTAGATGTAGGTTCATCCAAAAAGATTATCTCTGGGTCTTGGATTAAGGCTGAGCATAAACAAACCTTCTGCTTCATTCCCCTTGAATAGCTCTCCAATAAATCGTTTTCCCTTCCTTCTAAACCGAAAAGCTCGATTAATTCACTAATTCGTGCTCCTAATATCTCTTTAGGCATATTGTATAGCTCTCCAATGAATTCTAAAAATTCACGAGCCGTAAGTTTTGAATATAACCCAGGAGATTCTGGTAAAAAGCCACAAATTCGCTTTACATTATTGCTTTGGAGAGTGATATCATATCCACCCACCATCGCCCTACCAGACGTTTTATTAATAATCGCATTAAGCATCCTAACTGTAGTAGTCTTCCCAGCTCCATTAGGTCCTAAAAGACCATAAGTTTTACCATATGGAATACTTAAATTTAAATTATTAACGGCATTTAGCTTACCAAATCTTTTAGTAAGTTCCTTTGTTTTTATTGCATAAGTTTCTGTAATTTTTTACACCTCTTTTTTACATTTAAATTTTAATAATTGATTGGCAAATCGATTAGAAAATACCCATAAAAATATTCATTCATTTTTCCTTCTCTTTCATTTATAACAAACAGTTGATGCACCGCCTAATCCTTTAGGTTAAAATTTTTAATTTTTTGTTCTTTACCGAATCTAAACAAAAAGGAGATATTCATTACTATCGAAATTCCTGTGAACATTCCTTCAAGAAAATCTAGAATTGGCAATTCAATACTAATTATTCTCAAACACATCATAATAAGTAATGAAGAAATGCCAATTATCAACAGATTTTCCTTTTTTCTAACTAATCTCAATATTATTTACCCTCTGGGTTCTGATTTTTTAATTTATTTTTGTCCTCAATTCTTTTTTGATTGATAATCGGAATAAATATTACGAACCAACTTGGAATCAAGAAGCCAAACGGAAACTTGGATTCAATAACTCCTGTGAACAACAAAACTATATATAAACCTATTGACAACACAATCATCACAATAACAGCAATAATCATTTTATCATACTTATCCATATTTTTCCATCACTCAGTTTGTTAAACCTAAATTGAACTTATCATGTAATTTATTCTATTAACTTTGCCACGCAAAGTTTCTTAAATTAGAATAGACAATATTCATATTTAAACTTTGCCATACAAAGTGGAACAAAAACGACTTTATCACTAAAATTTGAGACTTTACTTAGCAAAGTTAATAATTAACGACAGAAACCTTAATATCTCCATTTTAAGTGAACAAATCTGAATATTTAGTAAAAATTGATAGCTTATCATGATAAAAGCCTAGATTTACAATCTTAAAAAAATCCTACGTGGTTCAACTTGGTTATTATGTTTTGTACAATCTTTTTAATAGATTTATCGGTTGTTTCGATCATAAAATCCGCTGCTGAATCATAAAGGGGTTGACGATCTTCTAAAAGTTCCCTGATATCCTCCATTGGTGAAATAGTATCGATCAATGGTCTGTTTTTAATTCCATCTTTTTTTACTCTCTTGTATATCTCTTGAATAGAAGCGTTTAATAGTATAATATAACACCTCTTTCTTAAATTATCAATATTAATTTGATTAAGGACGATACCTCCACCACACGAAACTACCAACTTACTTTGCTTAGATATCTTTCTGCATGCTTCGATCTCATAATGTCTAAAAACAGCCTCCCCGTCCTCTGAAAAAATTTCTGGGATTGATTTGCCCGCTAGCTTGACAACAATATCATCCGTTTCTAAAAACTCAAAATTTCTCCCTAGTTGCTTAGACAAGGCTTTACCTACAACACTTTTACCCGTGGCCATGAATCCAATAAGAGCAATTGAATCTTTCAAAATATCTCAATAAATCTCTCAATTATGATTTTTAAATATAAATTCCTTATTTTATACTAAATCCATGTCTACCAATAACTTTTTTTTCTAGTGGTATATAACTTCCTGAATAATAAGTAAATGTATCGATATTAGCGGGATTAATATTATCATCTAAAATATATTCTGAGCTACAATGAGTTGCTAAAACTTCCCCAAAATAGCACACATGAGAACCTAATTTAAGCTTTTTTACTACTTTGCATTCCATATTTAAGGGAAACTCTTTGATCATCGGAACTTTCACGATTGATGCCTTCTCCTTTGTTAAATTTAAATCCTCCCACTTATTCACATCCCTCCCCGATCTTGTTCCACAATAATCTGTATCCTTTAATCGTTGGATTGAAGGATAATTAATCACAAATTCATTATGGGACTCAATTAATTTATATGAATGACGCTTTGGTTGGATAGAAATAGCAATAATTGGTGGGTTTAAACAAACCTTACCAACATATGCCAGAGTTATCAAATTAGCTTCATCGCCCGTTCCAACGGTTATTACAGCCGAAGGCATGGGAAAAACAGTAACTTTACGACTTAATATAACTTTTTCCATTTTCCTCTTTCCTTTAGACTAGATTATTATTTAAATAATTATAAATGAATCTTATCCTTAAAATTATTAATAGCTATTAAAAGATGTTACTTATAACAAATGCTAAATCAAAAAATCATTTCTTCTCAAACGAAAATATTAGGTATCATTGGACATCCCATTTCTCATAGTATGAGTCCAATAATGCATAATATAGCGTTAAATGATCTTAATTTGGACTATGTGTATATTGCATTTGATGTTATACCAAAAAATCTTAAGAATGCATTGAAAGGAATGAAAGCATTGAATATTCATGGACTTAATATTACGATTCCTCATAAAGAATCTGTAATTCCCTATTTGGATAAAGTTGATTCCCTTGCGCAAAAAATTGGCGCAGTGAATACCTTAAAACTTACAAATGACCGTTTATTTGGTAAAAATACGGACGCTGCGGGTTTCAAGCAAGCCTTAAATGACGCTGAAATTAATCCATCAGGGTTAGATGTACTAATAATAGGTTCAGGTGGAGCAGCAAAAGCAGTTTCTTATAGTCTTATCGAGAGCGTTAATCGATTAACAATATTCAATCGGACAAAACAAAATGCAGACCAATTAGTAAATACGTTAAAAAAGGATTCAAAATCCCAAATTATTGCCAAAAAGTTGAATGAATTCAATTTAGCTAATGAAATTAAAAACATAGATTTATTAATTAACGCAACTCCAGTTGGAATGTATCCTTCTCACCATGAGTCTGTTGTATCCCCTGATATGTTCCATAAGGATATGACGGTCTTTGATTTGATCTATAATCCTTTAGAAACTCAACTAATAAAAGATGCGAAAATTGCTGGTTGTAAAACATTAAATGGTCTTGATATGCTAATCAATCAAGGAGCTTTAGCATTTGAATGGTGGACAAAGAAAAAACCAAACACTAACTTAATGAAGAGAAAAATAATTGAAATTTTGAGTGAAAAATGATGAAAATGAAACAAATAACCATCATTGGAGGTTCTGGCGGGATGGGTCAAGTGTTTTCTAAATATTTTAAGAATCATGGATTTCAGGTAACTATTTTTGCTCGTGATAAAAATAACTTAAAAACAGTAGCTAATGAATTAGGAGTAGTTTTCTCAACATCCATCGAAGAAAGTGTAAGAAACGCAGATATAGTCATGATTTCCGTTCCAATTACCTCTACTATTGAAATTATAAAGAGAGTAACCCCATACTTAAAAGAAGATGCGTTAATATTCGACATCACCTCTTTAAAATCCGAAATTTGTGAAGTATATAAACAAGAATTAAAAAAATATCCCATAAATTGCCTTTCAATCCATCCTATGTTTGGTCCAGGAATAACCAATATGCAAAACTATACGATGCTTTCATTACGAGTAGGTGGTACAAAAAAATATGATTTAGTGGTGAATAATTTGCTTGAATTATTCAAATCTGATGGATTGAAAATTGTGGAAACGATCCCTCCTATTCATGATAAAAAAATTGCTTTAACCCTTGGACTTCCACATATGGTTAACATTTTGTTCCTAAATCTTTTGAGAAGATCCAATGAACCTTTAAACGAATTAACTCGTTTTACGGGTACGACTTTTTTACTTCAAAAAGTGTTCGCTGAAAGTATTATCCAGAGAGAAATGGAAATGTTCGGAGATATTCAAATGGAAAATCCTAAATTCCTTGAAGTTGTTAAGGACTTTCAATCTTTAATTAATGAGTATAAAATTACAGTTGAAAATAAGGATAAAAAGAAATTTAATGAATTGTTTTCTGATGCATTAAACTATTCGAAAAATGACATTCATTTTGAAAGCTCATATGAATATTTTTATGAGTTTATGAAAATTTTAAAAAAAGAGGAAGAATAAAAAACAAAATATTTTATTCCACATTTACACCACAGAATGGGCAAAATTTTCTTTCTCTAGCATCAAGTTCTGTTCCACAGTTATAACAAAATTTAACGTCCTCTTCAATTTTAGTAATATATACATAATTTTGCATTTTTTTACTCTTCTCCTCCACCAAAGCTAGATTTTGTTCGCTCTGGTAATCAAGCAACATTGGTCTGCAAATAGAATCACAGTGGATGCAGCGGTTTGATTTTTTGTCATAAAATATCACAAGATATATTAAAACGCCTAATCCTGCTGTAAAAATGAATAGAAGTATAATAATCCCGATATCTAAATCCTCTCGTTTAGTTAAAACGTTTGTTTGACATTTTTTACAATACATAGTGCTCAATTTACTTACCTCTTAATATTTCTATTACGTATTAATCTTTAAAGAATAAAATATATTGATAATACAAAAATAATCCTTAGTCCAATTTTTAAAATATGGATTAAAATCTCTAATTACTAATAATGACTAAAAAAGTGCACTTCAAATAATTATTTTTAAAAGATTTAATATAAAATAGCTTAGAGGATTTACAACGGAAACTATAAATTCCTTTCAAGTATACGGTCAAGGAGCTAATGGAAATCTAAATATTTTGGTAGATGGGATGTG
>Ga0180433_10005536_pt1 | contig 17004 bp, 19 predicted proteins | sample SS_ome_8_FD_132980 | JGI IMG/M metagenome (GOLD analysis project Ga0180433, IMG submission 132980) | Hypersaline lake sediment archaeal communities from the Salton Sea, California, USA - SS_1_D_1 metaG | ecosystem: Environmental > Aquatic > Non-marine Saline and Alkaline > Hypersaline >... | reverse complement strand
TTTTTCTCTATTGATGCTGATGTCAGCTTTTGTTCTTGTATTAGCTGCATGTCAGCAGGCTGATCCAAAAGGATCTTACGCAACGGCTTATAAAAAGCTGATTTCTGCGAAATCATACGAATTTTCAAGTGATATCGGCTTGAAAGTTGACGCATCCAACCTTGGAGCGGAAGATAAGCAAGTTGCTGATATGCTGAACGATGCAACATTAACGATCAGCGGAAAAACGAATGCTGAAACGAAACAGTCTGAGGCTGTGATTAAAGCGAAGCTGAAAGTCCAAAACATGTCGCTTGATTTCGATATTCCGGTTTATATGGACGAAAAGAAACAAGTCGGCTACATCAAAATTGACAGCGTTCTTGACAGCTTCGGCTTCTTCCTTGGAACAGCCGGCATGAATTTTGACAGCGTCAAAGGCAAGTACCTTGAATTCCCGCTTGAAGATGACAAAACTTCATCTCAAGACACGGATGAACTTCAAAAACAATTGATGGAATCCATCAAAGAAGCTGCAGACAATCTGCCTGCAGATAAGTTTGAAAAAGCGGATCTGACAGATAAAGAAAAAGAGCAGGGTGCTGCTCAAAAAGTCGCTTTCAGCTTTAGTGACAAAGAAATTAAAGCTGCGGTCGTCAAGTTCATCGAAATCGCCGGAAAAGCGAGCGGAGAAGCTGTTCCGAAGAGCGAGCTGAACAAGATTAAAGACGGACTGAAAGACGTCACATTCAAAAAGTTCGATGTGACATCAACAATCGATGACAAAGAAAATCTTCTGACTGAAAATGCGGATATCTCTTTGTCTGTTGACAGCAAAAAAGCACCTCAATCTTTAGGCATCACGGCATCTACAACTTACAAAAATATCGATGGTGACGTAAAGTTTGAGCATAAACCGAATAAAGAAGATATCGTAACTGAAGAAGAATTCGAAAAATTAATGGCTAAAGATGCTATGAATTTCTAAGGCATCCGCCTTGGTTCCCTTCCTCGTTCTAGAGGAGGGGAATTTTTGTATATTCTGTGACTAAATTCTGACGAAAAGCCGAAAACGTTGACATTCCTCCTGAATTTGAATACGATTTTGATAGCTTGCACAAATAGGAGAGATTGCCCGATATGACACATACACAAAAAAATAAAAACTATACAGGCATTGTTGTTGCTCTGACGATTATCATAAACGGTGTCATTGCCCTCTTGTTTTTCATGCCGAAAAGCGACAAATTCGCTCATTTGGATTTGACTTTTCTGCCGCTTTTGAACGCAGTCTGCAACAGCTTCACATTCATTTTCTTAGTGGCTGCACTGATCATGATTAAACAGAAAAACATTAAGGCGCACAAGCGGTTTATTTTTGCCGCTTTTACGACAACGTTCATCTTTCTTGTTTCATACTTAACTTACCATTCATTAATGCCTGACACTCATTTTGGCGGGGAAGGGATTATAAGACCGATCTACTATTTTATTTTGATCACACACATTGTCTTGTCCGCTTTAATCGTTCCCTTGGCCTTGTTTACGTTGTTCAGAGGCCTGAGCATGCAGGTGGAACGCCACCGCAAAATCGCCCGCTGGACGATGCCGCTTTGGCTGTATGTCAGCCTGACAGGTGTTCTCGTCTATATGATGATTTCCCCATACTATTAAAAGCCGGAGAATCCGGCTTTTTTTTGTTCCCGCAACATTCTTCTCTTTTAAAAGCGATTTTCCTCTGGTACAAAAATATATGCTGAAATAGATGATCGTCTACACAAGATATGGAAATAGGAATATAAATAATTAGAGCTTTTTATAGAAATGAAAAAGGGAGATGGATATGAAAATTTTGCTTGCCACTTATTGGAATATACCCCATGTAGGTGGTGTATGGACATATATGGAGCAATTAAAAGAAAAGCTGGAGTCCTTAGGACATGAAGTGGATTTGCTCGGATATGGAGAAGAGAGCAGTATCGTTCATATCGTAGATGAAAACCGCAGCGTCAAAAAAGATGAGCTGCTTCCATTAGTTAAAGCGATGATGAGCGAAGAGAAGTATCCGGAAATATACGCAAATCAATTGGTCAGCTATACTGAGCTTCAGCGCTATGTCTATGAGCTGGGCGCTGCCTATTTGGGACTTGACAAATATGATCTAATTCATGCGCAGGATATCATTTCAAGTACATGTATTAAGCGTGTTATGCCTAAAGATCAATTGCTTGTCACGTCGCTTCACGGCAGTGTCGCATATGAAATCAGAGATCAGCTCAACACCATCCACAGATCGTCGACTTCCCATGTTGCAAAGGCATATTTTGACCACCTAGAAACAATAGGTGCGATGTCTGGCGATACGGCGATTGTTGCAAACAACTGGCTTAAAGATATTTTGACGGAAGAATTTGAAGTGCCGGAAGAAAAAATCCTTGTTTCTCAGTACGGCTATGATATTGACGGATTTCTGGGACGGATGGACACAAAGGCAGCTGATATGCCTTTAACGGATAAGAAAGTGATCCTTTTTACCGGAAGAATGATTGAAAATAAAGGTATACATCACTTAATTGAATCACTAGCTCTATTAAAAAACCGTCGAGACGATTGGGTATGCTGGCTGGCAGGAGAAGGGGAAAAGCTCGCCGGACTCAGAATTCAAAGCGAGCAGCAGGGGATTGATGATAACGTCGAATTTCTGAGAAATCGGAAAGATGTGCCTTACTTGTTATCCCTCGCTGATATATATGTTCTTCCAAGTCTTTTGGATAACCAGCCTTTATCTTTAATTGAAGCTCAAATTGCCGGGGTTCCTGCAATTGTCAGTGATGCTGGAGGTTTGCCGGAAATGGTAGAGCATGAAGTGACCGGCCTTATCGTATCAAAGGGAGATGTGAATGCACTGGCAAATAGTTTAGAACGATTGCTGGAAGACGATGATTTTAGAAATCAATTGGGGAATAACGCCAGGGAGTTTGCTAGGAAGCATTGGGATATGGATGAAGCCGTCACTAGGGTCCTTGATATTTATCAAAATGAGAAATAAGGAGTGAAATTGAATGAAATCTTTAATTATTAATCACTTGTTTGAAGGTTTAAACAAAGAAATAGATGCTGAATGGTGGGCAAAATATGTGGATCTGCTGGTCGAATTCACCGAAGAGCGGAATAGCCAGAAGCAAGATAGCTCAACGGCATCCGCAGAATCAGATACAGATGTGAGTGAATCTGTCGATGAGAGCCTTAAACCTTTAATAGCAGAGCTAAAAGATATTTTTGAAGATATGAATAGCAGCATTTTGGAGAATAATAATAAAGTTTTAAAAGATATTCTAGGGGCTGCAGCTCAAGGAATTGATCGCAATGTTTTAGAGGAAATCATCGAGTCAGTGCGTAAAGAAGTCAGAGTGTCTGATCCCGAAACGGCAGAGTCTTTAGAAACGTTTAAAGAATCGACTGACAATAATACGGTTACCAGCTCTACTGAAAGTTTGGAACGGTCAGTTGTAGAAACACTTACAGAATCACTGCCCGAAGACCACACAATCCCAAGCCCCGAAACTGTAAAGGTGCTTAAAGCAGTTCAAGAAAATCGTAATGAAAGTGAAAACAATTAAAAATAAAAAGCCTTCGCAATCCGAAGGCTTTTTATTTTTTTGTATTCTTATTATTTCAAATTGAAATTAAATGCAGTAGGTAGCTGTCTTTTACCTTTTTCCGTTACGAGGCATACAATACTATCAGCAGTATATCTTTTTCCTATTAAAGAAGAACATAAAATAGGAGGGGAACGATGAGGTGATTGATAGATGAATTTAAAAGACATTAAAGGTCAATATGATGCCGTTTTTAGTCTGGGACATCTTTGTTTAGCGGCTATTCAGCTGAGAAACAATGATTTAAGGCCTTTTGCAGGACCTCTGGACTGGGTTACCACGAATTCTCTCTCAGATCTCAATCGGCTTCTTAGAAATCGCTTCACCGGCTTTATGAATTCTAAAAATATCAGAGTCATTGGCTATAATACAGGTGAAAAAAAAGAAGAGGGATCTACAATCTATGTTTTAGATGACTTTTATAACATTGGCTCTGTTCACGACTTTGACGCGGATCAAAATACGCTTGATCAATTGATCACTTATTCTGAAGTGATGGAGAAGTACAACAGAAGGATTAACCGCTTTTTGGAGAAAGTTTCAACAGGCAATCGCATCCTATTTGTCAGGACAGAAGGAGAAGGCAGCTTTAAAGAAGCACAGGAACTTGAACTTGTATTATCAGATTTGGTTCAGCACGACTTTAGCGTTCTTCTGGTGAAGCACTCGAAGGTGAATGGGATTGTAGAGAAAAATTGGCCATTAGAAAAGACTTGCACTGTTGAACTGCCGGACAAAGAGATATGGGAGTCAAACAATGATCTATGGGCATCGTTGTTTAAAGGAATCACTCTCGTTTAAACCGGATTTTTTTGGAGTTTACCAGAGGAGGAAAAGAAATGTTTGAAAATAAAACGATATTCATTACTGGAGGAACAGGCTCATGGGGCCAGGAACTCATTCTTCAGCTGCTATCCTTAAATCCTAAAAAGCTCATTGTATTTTCCAGAAATGAAGAAAGACAAGTTCAAATGAGAAGGCAGATTGAAGATCCGAGGCTGACGTTTTTCATCGGGGATATCAGAGATCGGAAAGCGCTGAATACAGGATTAAAAGGTGTCGACTATGTCTTTCATTTAGCTGCGCTGAAGCATGTGCCGGTTTGTGAAGAACAGCCGCTTGAAGCATTAAAAACGAATGTCACAGGGACGGAAAACGTTATTGAAGCAGCGATCGAAAACGGGGTTAAAAAAGTCATCAACGTCTCGACTGACAAAGCGGCTGACCCTGCCAACTTTTACGGAATGACGAAAGCGATCGGCGAGAAGTTGATCGTATATGCGAACCATCTCTATTCAGACACGGATTTTATTTGTGTAAGGGGAGGAAATGTGCTCGGAAGCAGCGGAAGTGTTCTTCAGCTTTTTAAAGACCAGATCAGGGAAAAGAACCAGGTCTCCATCACAGACAAAAGAATGACCCGTTTCTTCCTCACGAAGGAAAAAACGATCCGGCTTTTATTAAAAGCGGCTGAAAGCGGTCAAGGCGGGGAAATTTTCATTATGAATTCGCCGGCCTGCAGAATTTTAGACATGGCTGAAGTGCTGATCGAAGCTTACGGAAACGAAAAAACGTCCATTGCAGAAACGGGGGCAAGGCCGGGGGAGAAGCTTCATGAACTGCTGATTTCACCTCATGAACGGCAGCATGCTGTTTCATTTACAAATGACCTCGCGGTGGTGCTTCCTGCAATCAAAATGCCTGAACTTCATAAAAAGTATGCGGATTGTCAGCCTTTAGAAACTGATCATTTGAGCTCAAAAGACTTTTTAATCTCAAAAAAGGAAGTAAAAGAAATGCTGAAAGAAGGCGGTTTTTTGGAGTAGAAGGATGGACCGAAGCGTTCACGGAGAATACGCGAACTGATGACAGGCATGGCATGCGGCTGCAGGCGATGCTTCTGTTCGCTCCTCGAAAACAAGACAAGCCGGACGAAAATTCACCCGGCTTGCCGTTTTGTCAATGTTCAAGTGTTAACCCTTCGATATGTTCTTCGACTTTTTTTGTGCGTTCCATTACTTTTTCCGTGTAAGAGTAATCCCCGTAGCAATAAGGGTAGCGGAAATTGTTTGTATCTCCGCCGCAATTATACAGATCGGGGTTCTTTTTGACTTGTTCCTCGGAAAATGCCTTTGCCAGCTTCTCTGAGTGCTTTCCGCCGTGTTTTGAGACGTAATCGATATAACCCGATCCCATATTATAGCTTTGGATAATCGTTTCAATATCGACGCCTTTTTTCTGTCCCTTTTTATACATTGCTGTAAAGTGGCGCACACCCTGCTTAATGCTTGCTTTTGGATCGTCAATCTCATTTCGCTTCATACCGAGAGATTCCGACGACTGCATCGGATCACCGCCTCTGCCTTTCGACTCCTGATACATCATGCCCAATAAAAGAGCGGTGTATTGTGAAAGATCCTGTTCATCGAGTTCTTCTTCAACAAGAGGTTTGTAATCTTTTAATCTCTCAAGAATGTTAGATTCAGTGTCAAGAGGAAGCCATTTTAATTGTTCCAGACCGGAGATGGCAAAGAAAATGATCAAGGGAACAAACACAAAAAAAGACAAACAGCCAGCTCCGGCTAAACATCCCGATTTCTTTTTCTTCAATGGTTTCACCTCTGTAGCGCCCTGATGCAAAACAGTATACAGCCTCATTTATTATGACATATATCTTCAAGAAGACCAAGCGATATCCTTCTATCTTGGATCGCGGTCAAAGCCGAATGTGACGTTCGGAAGAGTACGGATTCTGAACAAAAAGTATATAAAACCGGCAATCAGCCAGCCGGCTCCAATCATGAGCGCATTTTTGCTGATGCTAAGCAGCAGCCAGCCGCAGAAAGAGGCTCCCAAAAAGGGCAGAACCAAATAGCGAAGCGTTTTTAAAAAGCCTCTTTCCTGTTTTCGAATGTAGTAATGGCCGATGACAGACAGGTGGACAAAAATGAATCCGATCAGCGCGCCGAAACTGATGAAGGAATAGATGACCTCGAGTTCCCCGATCATGGCCGTCAATGAAATCAGCCCGATGAACATAATGTTAAACACCGGCGTCTTTAAAGTCGGATGCACATAGCCGAAAAAGCGTTTCGGAAGAGAGCTGTCCCGCCCCATCGCATACAAAAGCCTCGAAGCGCTCGCATGCGAAGAAAGCGAGGATGAAACGACAGCGACCATCGTGCCCGCCAAAAAGAAGGACTTTAAAAAAGCGCCTCCTGTATATAGGGCTATTTCCAGCGATGCCGAATCGGCATGCTGGAAGCTATCATAGGACGGATAGATTTGCTGCATCAAGTAAGAAATCGCTGTAAACAGCGTTCCGCCGATCGCTACTGTTAAAAAGATGGCTAACGGAATGTTCTTCTTCGGGTTGACCGTTTCTTCAGACATGGTGGAAATCGCATCAAAGCCAAGAAACGAAAAACACAAAATCGTCGCTCCTGATACAATCAGGGAAGGCTCGATATCAGAACGGAAAAACGGATCGGCTGAAACCAGCTCGCCCGTCCCGAGGCCGTCTGCGAGCCCGGCGATCATAAATCCGGCAAAAGTCAGGGCGACGATCACTTGAAAAGCGACGAACAGCCCTGTAATATTTGCGGTTAGTCTGATGCCTAAAATATTGACAACGGTAATCGATAAAGCGAGCAGAACGACCCAAAAGCCATGCGGCACTTCAGGAAAAGCCGCCGTCAAATAAGCGCTGCCGATCGCAAAATTGACCATCGGCAAAAATAAATAGTCTAGCATGATCGTCCAGCCGGCTAAAAATCCTGCGTGCGGATGAATGCTTTCATATGCATATGTATAAACCGATCCCGCTTTTGGATAGGCTTTGACCATGCTGCCGTAGCTCAAAGCGGTCAAAAGGAGTGCGGCAACAGTGAATATGTATGCCGCCGGAACGTGCCCCTTTGTCAGTTGTGCGACCACTCCGTATGAATCAAATACGACGAGCGGGTCCATATAAGCAAGGCCGATCACAACAAGCGGGCCGAGTGTAAGGCTTCGTTTAAGCGCAGTTTCGTTTTTCAATGACTTCTAAATCCCCTTATGTAAAAAATACAGAAATTAAGACATATTTTATCTGTTTTTTTGCGCTTGAGCAACTGTATAAAACCTCTTTTTTTCGTATAAAAATAGCAACAGTTGCAAACCCTTTGAAAAAAGGCAAGGAGTATGAAGGTATGGATATATTGAGAGGCTATGTTGAAGCCGTCAAAAGAAATATGGAGACGATGAATGCATCTGATTATGATGGAAAAGAAGAGGATCTAAGAAGACAGCAGGAAGAGCTCGAACGCTATGAACAACGGTTAAAAGAGAAAAACGCTTCGGCCGATCGCTTTGATCAGGTAGTCGATGCCGCTGTAGATTGTGCGGCCGGCGATATTTCATTTTCACAGCTTGAACATATGTATCAGCAAGAAGGCAGCTAGCGTCCGGATCAGCGGACGCTTTTTTCGCGTTTCAGGATGATGCGGACAGATCAGCCTGGATAGCGAAATATATAGAAGCGAAAAAATCATGTACATGTGAAGGAGATGGTAAAATATAGTTTGAAAGGAGAGGAGCAATTTTGACTAACTATATTTGCACGACGTGCGGTGTTCAATATGACGCTGCTCCGAAAGAGCCGGCGGAATGCATTATTTGCAATGAAGAAAGACAGTATGTCAATCATTCAGGGCAAGCTTGGACAACGCTGGAAGAAATGAAGCAAAGCGGAAGGTTTCAAAACGAAATCGCATTGGAAGAAGAGCGATTATACAGTTTGACGACAACCCCCGAATTCGGCATCGGTCAATCGGCATACCTGATACAGGAGCCCGGTTTTAACTTACTGTGGGATTGTATCACATACATGGATCAGCGGACGATTGAGAATATCGAGCGGATGGGCGGAGTCCAGGGCGATCGCTTTATCACATCCGCATTATTATGCTGCACAAACGGAATGGGCTGAAATGTTTGATGCTCCGATCTACATTCATGAAGATGACAAACAATGGGTGCAGCGGCCGAGCAGCCGGATTGTGTTTTGGTCCGGCGATTCCCTCAAGCTGTCAAGCGGGTTGACCTTGCACAGGCTTGGCGGCCATTTTAAAGGGGGAGCGGTCTGCCATTGGGCAAACGGAAACGGAGGCAAGGGAATCCTCCTTTCAGGAGACATTATCCAAGTCGTTCAAGATCGCAGATGGGTGAGTTTTATGTACAGCTATCCAAATTTGATTCCTCTTCCTGCCGGCAAAGTGGAGCAAATAGCTGATCAATTAAAAAATGTTCCATTCAACCGGCTGTACGGCGCTTTTCGCCGCTCTGTGGAAAACCATGCCGGAGAACGTGTACAGCTGTCAGCCGCAAGGTATGCAGAAGCGCTTCTGGGAACGCTGTTTTCGACTTGATCTGTTCCCTGGCTATAAAACTTTTCAACCGGTATGTTTTGGTATATGATATGAAGGTAAAAGTTGCGCGGAAAAGGTGAAAAGCATGAGTGAGCACAATCAGGAAACAACAGAAAAACAGGTGCGGGCCGAGTTAGATGAAGAAACTTTATTTCTCGTTTCACAGACGTTTAAAGCGCTCTCAGACCCTACGAGAATCAAAATTCTTCATCTGCTCTCACAAGGCGAACATTCGGTCAATGAAATAGCAGAGAAGCTGAGTCTGCTGCAGTCAACCGTTTCGCACCAGCTCAGGTTTTTAAAAAATCTTCGTCTCGTTAAATCAAGAAGGGCAGGGACTTCCATTTTTTATTCTCCGGAAGACCAGCATGTCCTCGATGTACTTCAGCAGATGATCGATCATACACAGCATGACTAAAGCTTATGAAAAGGCAAACTCCACATCCCGAGTTTGCCTTTTACGCTGAGCGTTTTTCTTCGTTTCTTCCTTTTTTTAAAACAAAAAAAGAGAAACCGACATAATAAACGGCCAGTACAAAAAAACCGATCATCGTGGCCGGGTCCTGCGCAAAAAGGGCGCCGTACGCTGCTGAACCCCCGTTTGAAACCGCAGTCTGGAGCTGGCCGATCTCGGCGATCCGGTAAAGAAACCGGTATAAAAATAACAAAAGTACGATCAATTCAATCCATAAATGCGTTCTGAAATAAAGGATGCCGTCCCGATTTTCAATTGACACATGCTTCAGCGCATAGGCGGTCAAGATGAGTCCGAGCGCGATCCCAATCAGATCATAGAAGTATGATAAAGGGTGAAGTGCGCTCATCGTCAGCAGAAAAACGAAAATTCCCGAAAAGAGGATGATCCGGAACAGCATGCGTGCCGGCTTTAGAGGCTGATAGCCGACTGAGCGTTTGAACTTGATATAGACGAAGGACACAATGGCGAAAAACTGTAAAAAATAATATATGATGTTTTTAAAACCTCCTTTTTTAAGGAGTATATGTCCAAACTGTATAAATCGTAACAGGAAAAGTGATTTTCTAAATAATTGGGTGATGAGATCCCCTTTTTTGTCATGATATTCCAAAATGGTGTGTGCTTTAGAAATGAAAATTGACAGCGTAAGATGAATGTGAGGGATCTGCGGTGAAAATTGACCGGCTATTGGCCATCGTGATTTTATTGATTAATAAACGCCAAGTGCAGGCAAAGGAGCTTGCCGGCATGTTCGAAGTCTCTGTCAGAACGATTTACCGGGATATCGAGGCGATCAACCAGGCGGGCATTCCGATTGTTACCTTACAGGGAGCGGGAGGCGGGATCAGCATCATGGAGCGGTTTCGGCTCGAAAATAAACTGCTTTCTGCAGACGAACTGGCTGCCATTACTACGGCTTTGGAAAGCGTTTCTTCGACGTATGAAGTCCTTCATCACGGTTCTGCCCTTGAAAAAATCCGGTTTCTCGTTTCCGAAGAAGAAATGCCGGAATTCCGCAAGAAAACGGAAAAATGGTTTGTTGACATCTCTTCCTGGGGAGAAAGTCCTGTCATCAAAGAAAAGATCCGTTTGTTGGATGAAGCGGCAGACAGCACGCGGGCGGTCTCCTTTACATACGTGAACAGAGAGGGGCAAACCGGAACAAGGAAAGCTGAGCCACATACCCTCGTCCTAAAGGGAAGGCACTGGTATTTATATGCGTTTTGCCTAAAGAGACAGGCGTTTCGCTTCTTTAAACTGTTGCGTATGAAAGACGTGCAGATGCTTGAAGAAAAGTTTGAAAGAAAGGAAGTTGATCTGTCTTCACTTCCTTGGGAAACATCATGGTACAAACCGGACAATATGACCGAGTTGACCCTTCTCATTAAACCGTCGGGAGAGCCTTTGGCGAGAGAATGGTTTGGCTCAGAAGCTCTCACTTATGAAAACGGACAATGCGTGGCAACCGTTTCTTATCCGGAAGATCAATGGCTGTACGGATTTCTCCTCCAATTTGGAACACATATTGAAGTTCTCACACCTCCCCGCATCCGTCAAAAAATAAAAAATTTGGCTAATCAAATTGTACATTTATACGAAACCTGACACGATGCTGTCAGGTTTCTTTTTGTATGATGAAGAAAAAGGAGGAATGAAACATGGAACATCATATTTGCCAAAGCTGCGGCATGCCGATGACAAGCGAACTTTTCGGCACAGAAAAAGACGGGGGGAAGAATCGCTACTACTGTATGTACTGCTATGAAAACGGAGCATATACACATCCGGATGCAACATTGAAAGAGATGATTGACATCTGTGTTCCTTATATAAAAGAAGAGGGAAAAACCGAGGCCGAAGCGAGATCGCTCTTGGAGCGGACGCTCCCTCATTTAAAACGGTGGGCGTCGGATACGCAAACGAAAGGCGGGCAGAGAAGATGAGCTTTTCTCATTTCGAAAAACAGAAGGCAAAGTTATTCAGCGGGATATCGACCGTGACAAGCAACCGGGATGAAGTATCTGAAAAAGGTAAAATTCCTTCCATGTGGAGTTTATATCGCGAAAAATTTCCGCATACTGAACGCCAGGACATTAGGAGAGACACGATCGCACTTTATTCAGATTATGAGACGGACGAACACGGGACATATACATTTTCAATCGGAACGTTCGTTGATCAGCAAGAAAAAACGGCCAATCTCATTTCGCTCCCTGCATCCGAATATGCCGTTTTTGTTTCAAAGCGGGGGAGGATCGCGGAGGTCGTGTTTGAAACTTGGCAAGAGATTTGGACATGGGATGAAAAAAATCTTCGTACTTATACCGGAGATTTTGAAGTTTATGATGAACAAGCAGAAAATCCCGAAAATGCCCAAGTTGCCATCTATGTTGCTGTCGATCGAAAAAAATAATGCTTGCAAAACTAATGCCATTAGTTTTAAAATGAAAACTAACGGTATTAGTTTTTTATTTTGATCGAAGAGGTGAAAGCGATGAGGATTACCCGATTTGAATCGGTCTACCAGCTGACTTTTTTTCCGCGCCTATTTCCTGTCAACTGTTATTTAGCAGATGAAGAAGACGGCCTTACATTAATTGATACAGGGATTCCGATCAGCAAAACAGGGATTTTAAAGGCTGCGGATCATCTCCGTAAGCCGATTAAACGGATTTTGCTGACCCATGCCCACAGCGACCATGTCGGTTCGCTTGACGCGCTGTACTACAGCCTTCCCGGTGTGAAAGTGTCCATATCTGAACGGGATGCGCGTCTGTTAAAAGGTGATACAAAGATGCTGGAAGGGGAGCGCGGAACAATCAAAGGAGGCGTTCCGAAAAACATCAAGACAAATCCTGATATCCTTTTAAAGGAAGGAGACAGGATCGGTTCATTGCTGACTGTTTCATCACCCGGGCATACGCCTGGCAGCATTTCGTTTTTGGATGAAAGAAGCGGTCTTCTCATAGTCGGTGACGCGTACCATACGCGAAGCGGCATGACGGTATCAGGGCATTTAAAGCTTTCATTTCCTTTTCCGGCTTTGGCCACGTGGGACAAAGAAACCGCTTTAGAAAGCGCGCAAAAGCTGTTAGATTTAAAACCGCAGGCGCTTGCCGCCGGCCACGGCAATCTTGTCCATGATCCGGTTCAAGCGATGACAAAAGCGGTGAACGAAGCACATATCAAATTGAACAGGAAAGGATGAAGAAATCGTGTCTCCACGAATCGGTTTGAATAAAGAAGCAGTATTGGAAGCTGCGGCATTTCTGGCTGATGAGGAAGGCATTCATGAAGTGACGCTTGCTTCTCTTTCCAAAAGGCTGAATGTCAAATCTCCGTCTCTGTACAATCATATAAAAGGATTGAACGACTTACGGAAAGAACTCGCACTTTACGGCTTGACGATACTTTATGAAAACATGGCTTCTGCTGTCCAGGGAGCCGAAGAGGATCAGGCTGTCAGCAGAATGGCTCACGCCTATGTCACTTTTGCCAAAAACAGGCCGGGGCTTTATGAAGCAACTTTTATTGCAATGCCTGATGAAGATGAACGGCTTGACGAAGCAGGAGACAGAATCCTCGCCTTGGTGCTTTCCGTTCTGAAAGACTATCATTTAGACAATGACTCCGCGATCCATGCGGTCAGAGGCTTGAGAAGCATCATGCATGGATTTGCAACACTCAGGCAACAAGATGCGTTCGGTCTTCCTTATGATGTGGAAGAAAGTTTTGATCTGACAATCCGTGCCTTCCTAAAAGGCATCGCTATCTATCAGACCGAATAAACAAGGGAATTTTTCCTTAATTGTTTACATTTTTTCGAAAATTTAGTATGATTGTCGTATGGCTCTTCCATTTTTTGAGTCATAGGTATGAGAAGGCTTAACCAGCCATTAATTGCCTTGGCCTAACAGCCGAGGATTTTTTTATGTCGGCAAAGAGAGACTGGATATGCAAAAATTGGTTCACACATGATGTGTTCCATGTTATGCTGTTATTGTGAATATATTCACAAAAGGGCGTGCGCAATGAAAAAAACTCCGATTTACGTAGAAATATCTATCCAGACAGATATGGAGCGGCTATGGCGCTATACTCAAGATCCTGCCCTCCATCGGCAATGGGACTTGCGATTTACGGACATTACCTATTTAAAGCGCAGACCGGGTGAACCGCAAAGGTTTTTATACGAAACGAGAATCGGCTTCGGTTTAAAAATTTCCGGTACAGGAGTGTCTGTCGGAAACGTATATCAAGACACGGGAGACAGAGTCTCGTCACTCAAGTTCGCTACAAACCACCCGCTTTCTGTCATTCGCGAAGGCCGAGGATATTGGAAATACAGCGAAAGCGAAACCGGGATCACGTTTATGACACAATACGATTATGACACCCGTTACGGGAGGCTGGGCCGGCTTGCAGATAAGGCATTCAGGCCGCTCATCGGCTGGGCGACGGCCTGGAGCTTTGCTGCGCTGAAGATCTGGCTTGAAAAAGGACACCATCCAAGGCTGCTTTTTCAAAAAACATTGATCTATTGGCTCGTTTGTCTGCTGTTTTCTTTCGTCTGGATTTACCAGGGGCTTGTGCCAAAGCTCATGATGGTTCATCCTGAGGAAATCAGCATGCTTTCGACTTTCACGGGCGGCCGTTTTCATCCCGAAATGCTCCTGAAACTGATCGGCATGGCCGAGGTGATGGTCGGCGTGTTATGGCTTTATCCAGGTCGGAAAAGGAAGTGGTTTCTTTTGCATATCGCCCTGCTTGTGCTGCTTTCGGTATCTGCAGGAATGGCTGATCTCGCATCTTTTGCCCAACCTTTTAACCCGGTCGTGCTTAATGCCGCGCTTATCATCTTGTCCGTTGTCGGCTATGTGAGCGCTTGCGGCATTCCAAACGCGGGTAATACGATCAGAAAGAGGCGTTGATTTGGTTTCGATGTATGAACGGGTGATCGAGGATTTTCATCTTCTTCACCCAAAACTCAAGAAACGGTATCACCTCACCCAAGAAAGCGCGTTCAGAGGAAAAGGAGTGATGACGGAAATATCCGGCGGTTCGTACTGGATCAGGCTGTTGTTTAAAGCGGGAACGGTCTTCCGCTGTTTTTTTCCCGAAAGAGGGAGGAACATTCCGTTCACGATTGAAAATCACATTCGGCTGACGAAAAATGATACACCGGCAGCCGTTTGGAACAGGACTTTCTTTTTTCGTGATAAACAAAGGTATTTTGATGCTGTCATGATCTATGATGAAAGCCGGGGAGAAATCATCGACTATTTCGGACATCCGCCAATCTTAATTTCAAGCCTGCGGTTTAAGGCGGAAGCTGACGGATCACTGTCGATTACTTCTGTCAGACAATGGCTGCCTTTATTCAGTAAAAAGCTGCCCCTTACAAAGTGTTTATACGGTATTTCCAGGGTGAATGAATCGTATGACGAAGAAAAAGGCTGTTTTACGATTGATGTTCATGTGAAAAATCCGCTGTTCGGAACGCTGTTTGCCTACAGAGGAACGTTTAACAGGGAGGAGGAGATGGCATGAAATTCCGCCGCTTTTTTGTAAGCGTTCTTTGCTATGCGGTTTTTTTCGCCGGCAAAGCGCCGGACATCCCGCCAGCAGAGGCGCTGCTTTTATTAGCGATGCTATTTTTTGTTCCGGCCGCACTCGATCTTACTCAGCATGAAAACGGAATGTTTCGGCTGATCAGCGCGTGCTTTCCTTATGCGGCTTGTGCGGCTTCGTTATCCCTGTTGTTCCATTCCCCGCTTTTTTCAGCGATTTGGCTATGCTATACGGGGATGATCGCCTTATACGGCGTCCTTCGTCTCTGGGAAAGAGGAGGAAAGGGCCTTGAAGAGGCATCGATTGACAGCGGTCTGCTTTACCTTCCTTTCGGAGGGGGTTGGCTTTTTGCTTATACGCTGAATCTCCAGGTCATGGATTTCAGCCCGCTGATCGTGCTGCTGACAGCGGTGCATTTTCATTATTCTGCATTTCTCATTCCGATTTTTAATGGAATGCTCGGAAGGAAGCTGAAAAAGAAAGGCCTTTTTTATACAGCGGTGACATGGCTCATCATGCTGTCTCCGCTTTTCATTGCGGTCGGCATATCGTTTTCGAAAACCATTGATGTCTTCGCCGTTGCGCTGTATTTGGCGGCCATATACGGCAGCGGCTTTCTCGTCTCGATCGCGGCCTTCAAAAACAGCGCGGCTCGCCGCTTTGTGATCTTTTCGTCTTTTACATTGATGATTACCATTGCTTTTTCACTTATTTACTCTTACGGTGTTTATCGCGGCCGGCCGACTTTTACAATTCAGGAAATGATTTGGATTCACGGGCTTGTCAACGCTTTTGGCGTCATTATTCCAGCGCTGACCGGCTGGCGTCTTGAATCTCCTGAGCCGGACTGTGAAAGGAGGCAAGGCGAAATGATGAGCAACATTTACGGGTCATGGAGAATCGGAGCCGATTTTTTACAACGGCACCGATTACAAAGCGATTCGTCTTACCAAGGTCTTGCCGATGATATGAGCGCATTTCAGAGAAACGGATTTCAGCTTGAGACGGTTTCTCCTCTCATTCTCGATTTCTATGAGCATACTGCCGATTATTCGTTAACAGCGGAGATCGCCTGGCGTCCATGGTTTAAGCCGCTTGCGCACATGTATCAGATGATTTCAAAAATGACAGGGCAAATTCATTTGGGGACAAAGACCGGGCGGCAAACGATGGAGGGCGAGATTATCGGTGTTGATTCAGCCAAAGACGGCAGGAAGAATGTGCGCGCCTGGGTCAGAACGAACGAGGAAGGCGAGACTGTGTTCGTGGCGCTTTATTCTGCTCATACCCATGATGACATCACATATATGAATATTGCACTGCCATTGCCGTTTTCCAATATGACAGGCATTTTAAAGCCGAAAGCAGAGGACGGCTGCCTGATTTTGACGAGCAGTGACAAACGATCTGACCGGGGTGATGAAGGCATTTTCCTTTCGACCGGAACAGGTACGTTTAAACTGCCGCTTGCCGAACGCTTTATCATCAAAGAGCAGGGACGAAAGAGGCTCTGCGCTCATCACTGCATGTGGCTGTTCGGCATACGGTTTCTCGACATTCAATATCATATTGAAAAAAAGGATTCTGCCGTCAATAGGGCGAAAATAGCAAAAGAAAGCTAGGCAAAAATCGAATCGAACTGGAGGGTATTTATGCTAAAAAACATTTTGCTTGAACAGTTTAAAGCATGCTTTAACGAAACGACTTGGTTTGTTTGTTTTCAAACGGCTTCCGCTGATCTTACGGAAAGCCAGGCAAGGCAAAAAGGGGAAGGTTCGGAAAATTCGATTTTAGAAATTGCCAACCATTTGATTTTTTACAACGAGCGCTATTTAAAGTGGTTTAAAGGAATTCCCGTTCCGGCTTTTGATTATACGATCGATGATACGTTTGTAAACAAAAGCGGACT
>Ga0180433_10005534_pt1 | contig 17006 bp, 11 predicted proteins | sample SS_ome_8_FD_132980 | JGI IMG/M metagenome (GOLD analysis project Ga0180433, IMG submission 132980) | Hypersaline lake sediment archaeal communities from the Salton Sea, California, USA - SS_1_D_1 metaG | ecosystem: Environmental > Aquatic > Non-marine Saline and Alkaline > Hypersaline >... | reverse complement strand
GAGAAATTATGGATTTAGTTGCAGTTGATTTACCAAATTTATTAAAAGTTAAACGCTGATTTTCTTCTTGCATGAATCTTTGTTCTCTGCGGCCTCCGGGTCGGTTACCTCTTCCTTCAACATTATTATTACTTTTGAATTCTGACCAGGTACTGTCAATTGTTACAGAAACAACAAAATGATTCTCAGGTGGAGAATCTTCAATAGAAAGGGTCCTTAAGTCAAATGATTTTATTAATCTGGTCATCTCCTGACCGTTAGGTATTGAACTGGTAATACTGTCCATTTTCTCAGTTTTGTATGTAAGGTTTTCATTTGTTTCAAATTTGTATTCCAGGGTATATTTTTTTTGAGCCTGAACAAAAGAGGGAAAAGAACAGGTATAAAAAATTAACAACAAAGCAGATAAAAAATGTGTATACTTTTTCATATGATTTCTCCATCAATAATTGAAATTTATGCTTATTTATACTATATTATATTTTATGCAAAAAATCAATGTTTGTTTCAGAAATTTTACAAATGGTGATTAATGAATATTGAACAAAGTATAGATTTTTTAAAGAATTCTAAACAATTCATGGCAAATGTTACCTTTTGGAAGGTTTTATCTGCTCAAAAAGCTTCATTTTCATCTTTTCCACAATCATTGGATACAACATTATGTCAAGCATTAGAATCACGTGGTATAAAAAAACTTTACAGTCATCAGGCAGAAGCTTTGGATAAAGCGTTTCAGGGTAAAAATTATGTTGTTGTTACTCCTACAGCTTCAGGAAAAACATTGTGCTATAATCTGCCGGTTATTCAGTCAATCATGAAGCACCCACAAAGCCGTGCCTTATATTTATTCCCCACCAAAGCTTTATCTCAGGATCAGGTTGCAGAACTGCATGATTTGGTAACCCAGCTAGGAGTGGATATTAAAACCTATACCTTTGATGGGGATACTCCGGTATCAGCACGGAAAGCAATTCGGCGAGTTGGTCATATTGTAGTGACTAATCCTGATATGCTGCATCAAGGTATTATGCCGCACCATACAAAATGGGTTAATCTCTTTGATAATCTTAAGTATGTGGTTATTGATGAAGTGCATTCATATCGTGGAGTTTTTGGAAGTCATATGGCAAATCTGATACGCCGTCTTAAACGAATATGTGCATTTTACGGATCAAATCCTCAGTTTATCGGCTGTTCAGCAACGATTGCAAATCCAAAACAGCTTTTTGAGAATATTATCGAAGAAGAAGTTGAACTAATCAACAATAATGGCGCTCCCAGAGGAGAAAAGCATTTTATATTTTACAATCCACCTATAGTTAATATGGAGCTGGGAATCAGAAAATCCTCAGTAAAAGAAGCAAAAAATATTGCAAAAGGATTTCTTGCTGCTGGCGTTCAGACGATTGTTTTTGCCAGAAGCCGGTTAAGAGTGGAAGTGCTTTTAACCTATTTAAGGGATATCATGAAATCATTGAAGAAGCCATCCTCATTGGTCCGCGGTTACAGAGGTGGGTACCTTCCTAACCAGCGTCGTGAAATTGAACAGGGACTGCGGAGCGGTCAGATCCAGGCAGTTGTATCAACTAATGCTCTGGAACTGGGTATTGATATTGGAAAGCTCACGGTTGCATTAATGGCAGGATATCCGGGTACAATTGCATCTACCTGGCAGCAGGCAGGGAGAGCAGGAAGAAGTACTTCACTTTCTTGTGCAGTGTTAGTTGCAACAAGTGCCCCTATTGATCAGTATATAATGAATCATCCGGAATATTTTTTTGAAAATACTCCTGAAATGGGGATAATTGATCCTAATAATTTAATTATACTTATATCTCATCTTAAATGTGCTGCTTTTGAACTCCCCTTTAAAGAAAGTGAACAGTTTGGAATTGATGCTACTGATGAAATTCTAAAATATCTGGAAGAACATAATGTATTGCACAAATCAGGTGAACAGTATCATTGGACGAGTGAAACATATCCTGCGGAAGAGATTAGTTTGAGAAGCGCTGCACCGGATAATGTGGTTATTATTGATAGAACAGCAGGGGAGAGAGTAGTGGGTGAGGTGGATCTTTTCAGCGCGCCGGTTTTGGTTCATGATGAAGCTATTTATATCCATGAAAGTATTCAATATCATGTTGACAAATTGGATTGGGATCGAAGGAAAGCGTATGTAAAAAAGGTAAATGTTGATTATTATACAGATGCTCAAACTAAAACAAATCTCAGAGTTATTGAAGAATTTAAGTCTGCAGCAGTTACAGGTGGTAAGAAAGCACATGGTGAAGTAAGTGTGACAACTATAGCTACTTTGTATAAAAAAATAAAATTCAATACTCATGAAAATGTTGGTTCAGGTAAGATTCATCTGCCTGAAATGTCAATGCATACCACTGCTTATTGGTGGGAACTTAATGATGATTCTATTGAAGAACTTAACTTATCTGAATCTAATATCGCTCACGGATTGGCAGCTTTAGCTAACGTATTCGAAAATGTTGCCCCTATCTGGGTAATGACAGATCTGAAAGATTTAAGAACTATTCCCATGCTACGATCTCCTTTTTCTCAGAAACCTACTATTTATATTTATGAATTTACTCCTGGCGGAGTAGGATACAGTAAAAAATTATTCAAAATCCATCAGCAATTATTAAATGTTGCCAGAGAACTAATACTTTCTTGTAATTGCAAGTCAGGGTGTCCTTCATGTGTTGGACCTGTTTTAGAAGTTGGTGAGGACGGTAAAGAATGTGCATTGAATATGTTGCAATGTATCAATAAATAATGCTCCTTAATTGATATTTTATTCAATTATGTAACAGGCCATTATAACCTATATAAAATTTCTCAATTTAAGACAATTTCTTGGCATAGGATTTGCAAAAATAAATTCAGATAGGTATAAGAGTTTTTATGACAAATTGATTTATTTTTGAAATCAATTTTATTCATTTTGAAAATATTTTTAAATAATAAAGGAGAAGATAATTGCCTGCAAAAATTCTTATAGTCGATGATGACTCAGGTATAAGAATGCTTTTATCTAAATTTTTAGAGAGGGAAGGTTTTGAAATCCTGATAGCGGAGGATGGTCTGAAAGGAGTGGATGAAGCTAAAGCCAATCAACCAGATCTAATTATATTAGATGTTATTATGCCACGTATGGATGGTCTTACTGCTGCCAGGTTAATAAAATTCTATAAGCCCTTACAGGATGTCCCCATTATTTTCTTAACTGCAAAAGATGCTGAAAAAGATATTGAATTAGCTGAAGAAGTTAATGCAGAAGTATACATAACCAAACCTTTTGATGTACATCAAGTGATAAAGGTTGTAAAAGAGATTCTTGAAAATAAATAATAATAACTTTTCTTGTATAAAAATTTGGAGTTAAAAATAATTGGAAAAAGAAAAAAAATATTTTTTGTTGTTTAAACTGAATGATTTTACATTTGCTTTTGATGTAGCTAAGATAGACAGAATTGCCAGATCTGTCGAAGTAACTTCTCTGCCAAATGCACCTGATATAGTGCTGGGAGTTATTAATGTTCAGGGGAATATAATGCCGGTTATTGACATTCGTAAAAGGTTTGGTTTTCCTGAAAAGAAAGTAAATATTAATGATTTTCTGATAATTGGAAAAGTAAAAGAATTATCGATTGCGTTGATAATCGATAATGTTGATGAAATTATTGAGATCTCTTCAGATGAAATTATTGATAAAAAAAATGTACTTCCCGGAATCCCCCATATAGATGGAATATTGAAACTGGAAGGTGATATTATATATATTAATGACTTAAGCAAGCTGCTTTCTTTAGAGGAAAAAGATGAGATATATTCCTTGTTAAAAAAGCTGGATACCAAAAAAACATCAACGGAGGCTAAAGATAAAATTAATAAAAAGAAAGCATCTTCAAATAAACAAACATCCAGGGAAAAAACAACCAGGAAAAAAACAAAGAAAAAACGTACTAAGAAAAAAACAAAAAAAAGTAAAGATTCTTCTCAAAAAAAATCTTCAAATAAAAAATCTACTAAAAATTCTACGAAAAGGAAATAATAATCCATGAGCAAAAGGATTCCCAATTCATTACTTGCAGAACTTAGTGATTTTATCCATAAACATATGGGATTATATTATCCAAAAGAAAAATGGCTGGATTTACTGAAGTCGATAAGAGAAGCTTCTTCCGACTTTGGTTTTGATGATGTAGAAGCATGTATACATTGGTTGATATCCTCTCCGCTTAAAAGAAACCAGATCGAAATATTAGCAGAAAAATTAACAGTCGGAGAGACTTATTTTTTACGGGAACAAAAGACAATTAATGCTTTAGAAAAAAAAGTACTCCCTGATTTAATTGAGAAGCAGAGTAAAAAAGATAAAAGTTTAAGAATATGGAGTGCGGGATGCTGTACAGGTGAAGAGCCATATACGATTGCTATTTTACTGACCCGGTTGATACCTGATTATGAGGACTGGTCAATAAGAATATATGGAACTGATATAAATCCTAATTTTTTACAAAAAGCTTCTGTTGGTATTTACAGGTCTTGGTCTTTTCGGGGAACGCCATATTGGTTTAAGAATAAATATTTCAATAAAGTAGGTGATAATTCATATGAAATCATACCATCGATTAAAAAAATGGTCCAATTTTCCTATCTTAATCTTGTAAATGGTGGTTATCCTGCTACAGATAGTCAATATCTTAATATGGATATTATCTTTTGTCGTAATGTTTTAATGTATTTTCATTCTCGGACAGCAAAGGATATCGGGGAGAAATTTTATAAGTCTTTACATGATGATGGGTGGCTTGTTGTTGGTGCTAGTGAAACCTCACATATTTTATTTCCAGACTATATTTCTGTAACATTTCCAGGGGCTATATTATACCGTAAAGATAGTAATTTAGGCTTTGATGATAGTGATATAACAACTTTCATCCCACATAAATTTCAAAAAGATACGTTAAAAAAAGATATAGATTATAATACAGAGACAATCGGAAAAGATGATACTTTATCAAGCAATGATAAAGAAAAGATGTTAAAAAGTTTATTAAAAGAGAATCCACTAGAGAAGATTTTATCCAGACAACCTAAAGACATTAAAGAAGAGGATGTTGAAGAAGAAACACTGTATGAGAAAGCTGTAGAATTATATAATCAAGGTGAATATAATTTTTCTATTGAGTTATTGGAAAAAGTTCCTGAGGTAAAAAGAAGTGCAAAAGAATTGATGCTTATTTCTAAGAGTTTTGCTAATCTTGGTGATATTGATAAGGCATTAAATTGGTGTGAATTTTCATTACAAAAGGAACAATTGAATCCAATATACCATTATTTCCATGGTATTATTTTGCATGAGAAAGGTAAGTTTGCAAAGGCTAAAGAATCGTTAAAACGTGCTATATATTTAGATCCGGATTTTGTCATTCCACATTATATGTTAGGTAATATTAATAGGCATGAAGGTAAAATAAAAGAGTCTAACAAAAATTATGAAAATGTACTGTCATTATTAAATCTGTATAAAAATGAAGATATATTACCCGAAACTGAAGGTATTACTGCAGGTAGACTGAAAGAACTGGTTAATTTTGTCAGAGAAGATGCTTAAAAAAATTATAAAGGATGTTTATGATTAATAATAAAAACAGTAATGCTAAAAATAAATCAATGAATGATACATTCAATGATCTATTTAATAAAAGTGAAGAAGAAATTCTGAAACACAGGGCTAAATTATTAGCAGAAGAACAAAAAGAAGAAACCAAAGATGAATCAATAGTTGAAGTAATTGAGTTTCTGCTTTCTTATGAAAGATATGGTGTGGAGTCTTCATTCATTAAAGAAGTGTATTCCATGAAAGATTTTACACCTGTACCCTGTACTCCGAATTTTGTAAAAGGTATTACAAATCTTCGAGGAGAAATAATATCTATTGTGGATATTAAAAAATTCTTTGATCTGCCGGATAAGGGACTTACTGATTTGAATAGGGTATTAATAGTTAAGAAGGATAAAATGAAAATGGGAATTCTTGCAGATAGAATACTTGGTGTGAATGTAATATCTATCAATAATATCAAAACAGATTTAACCTCAATGAAAGATAAAAGAAGTAAATATTTAAGGGGGATAACTTCTAATCACTTAGTTATACTGGATATAGAAAAAATTTTAACAGATCCGAATTTTATTGTTGAAGAAGATGTAGAGTGAGTTTATCCAATTAGGGAGATAATTATGTTTAAAAAATTAAAATTTCGCCGAAAAATTTTATTAATTCCAGGATTATCCATTCTTGGTTTTCTGTTTATTATTTGTTTGCTTTTATTTTTTACAAGAAAAAATTCAATGGTATTGAGCAAAATAATTACAGGGTATTCACCAGCAAAACAATTTTATAATGAGTTGATTACTGAAATAGATGATTTTAAAACGAATATTGATAATGCGTGTTCTCAAAAAGATTTTTCAGTATTACAATTATTTGATAAACGTAAGGAATATTTTGCTGAGAAAATGGAATCTGTAAAAGATAATCCTGTTGTTGACCTTGAAACTGTAAATACTATAAATAATTTGATCATGGAATATATAATTAAATCTAAAGAAACAACTCGTAATATTCTTAATGATAACAGAGAAGAAATCCTTGATGAAATTCAGGAAAAAAATCAGCTTTATCAACGTTTAACTGAACGTCTTTCTAATAATCTTCAAGAAGCAAATAAGAATATATCAAATTCTTTTCAATTGACCCAAAGTAATAATAAAACAATGATGGTTACAATAGTCTTAGTAATCATCACTCTGATTATAATTATTGTAATATTATCATTTTATATTATTGAATCAATTTCTAAATCACTTAAAGAAATTATTAAAATATCAGAAAAGATAAGAGAAGGAGACTTATCTATACAAATCACTAGTCTGGAAGTTGATGATGAAATCAATAAAATGTTTTCTACATTTAAAGATATGACTGAATCGTTGAAAAATTTTATGCTGCAAATAAAGGAAGGTGCCCAGAAGCTGGCCGCTGCATCAGGGCAGATATCGACCTCTGTAAGTGAAATTGCCGCAGGAGCAACTGAAACAGCATCAGCTGCTAATGAGACCAGCACCACAGTTGAGGAGGTCAGACAAACAGCAAAAGATTCAAATCAAAAGGCAAAGGACGTCACTCAGAATGCTCAGAAAGTTGTAGAAATATCTCAAATGGGAAGCCAGTCAGTAGCGGATACTATTGGAGGTATGCATCATATTGAAGATCAAATGGCCAGTTTGGCTGAAAGTATAATGAAATTAAGTGAACACGGTCAAGATATTGGTGAAATTATTTTAACAGTTGAGGATGTGGCAGAACAGTCCCGACTTTTAGCAGTAAATGCTTCCATTGAAGCAGTAAAGGCTGGTGAATATGGTAAAGGATTTGCTGTGGTTGCGGAGGAGGTAAGAAAGCTTGCCGAGAAATCAAAGCATGCAACAACCAGAGTAAGATCTATTTTGGATGATATTCAAAATGCTACCAGTGAAGCAGTAATGCAGACTGAACAGGGGAATAAAGCAGTAGAAGCCGGTGTGGAACAATCAAAAAAGGCTGGTGAAGCAATAAAAAAATTAACTGATAATGTTACAGAGGCTTCTCAATCAACAACTCAGATTTCTGTTTCCAGCCAGGAACAGCTTGTTGGAATGGATCAGGTAGTTTCTGCTATGGAAAATATTAAAAATGCCAGTAGCCAGAATGTTAATGCCACTAAACAGGTAGAGAAGGCAACAACTGAATTATATCAATTTGGTAAACAATTAACTGAGTTGTTGCAGAAATATAATGTATAGTGAAGAAAATTAACTGGGAGACTATCAATGAATGTACAAGATCCAGAGTTTTATAAAGAACTTTTAGAAGTATTTATTCTGGAAAGTCAGGAACATATTGATACAATGAAAAAATGTTTGAATGAACTGCAGCAAAAAAATGAGTCGGATGATAAAAAAGATGTTTATGAAGAAATAAAGCGTGCCGCTCATAGTTTAAAGGGTGCAGCCAGAACTGTTGGATTTGAAAATCTTGAATCTGTTGGGTATGGTTTTGAAAAATTATTCGGGAGAATGGTGAATTCTCATATCGTGGTTTCTGAAGAAATTGCCAGGAATCTTACAACAGCATTTGGTTCTTTAGAGAAAATGGTTGCTTCTCTTAAAAAAGAGGGGAAAGAAACAGGCGACAACCATGAAGTATTAAATATAATAGAAAAAGTAGATAATAGTTTAAGTTAATTATTGATTTTTTTCCAGGTGAAAATATGAATGATACAGATAAAGATTTTTTTGAAGAACTTCTGTCAATGTTTAAGATAGAAGCTGAAGAGCATATTAAGAATATATCAAATGGATTAATCGAGTTAGAAAAGGCAGATTCAGATGATATTTTTGCTAAGATTATCGATTCTATCTATAAAGAGACGCATAGTCTCAAAGGTGCTGCTCGGGCTGTTAACATGAGAAATGTAGAAACGATATGTCAGACAACTGAGGATGTTTTCTCTTCCATAAAACAAGATGAAACAGAATTAGATCAGAAATCATTTGATATTCTTCACAGTGCAGTTGATTCACTAGGTGATATAATTCTTTCGGGAAAGGATGTTGATACACCTGATATACTATTCAAACTCAACAGTATTTTAAAAGATAAAGCTAAGAAGAAGCAAGCTCATTCTAAATCCAAGAAAAAGAAAAAAGAAAAATCGGAATCAGAGAAATCTGAAAAAGCTGCTGAAGATACAAAGACAAAAACTCCAGAAAAAGTTGAAACAAAACAAAGTACAGATAAAAAGACTGAAAAAGCCAATGTATCTACAGATCAAGGAGCCTCATTTATCTCGGATACTATCCGGGTTTCTACTTCCAAGTTGGATTCCATTATGTTTGAAGCTGAAGAAATGCTGGCTGCAAAATTATCAGCAGATCAGCAGACATATGATATTGGTCTACTAAAAAATTCTGTCAGCAGTTTAAAGAATGAATGGGAAAAACAGTTAAATGATATTAAAGTCTTAAAAAGGATTGTCCATAGTTCTATTAATGAAGATAAAGAGTTATCAACTACCAGTAAATCAATAGAAGTGTTTGATTTTTTTGAGAGTGTACTTAATTCTGTAAAGAATATTGAGAACAGATTATATTCGTTAAAAAAGCTTTCAGAACAAAATTCCAGTCATGTAGGTACCAGAGTAAATACTTTACTTGAGGATGTGAAGAAAGTGTTAATGTTACCTTTTTCAACCTTATTGAAAACATTGCCGAAAATAGTAAGAGATATTTCAAGAGAACAGAAAAAAGATGTTGATTTAGTAATTAAGGGAAGTACGATTGAAGTGGATAGAAGAATTTTAGAAGAAATGAAAGATCCTTTTGTACATTTGTTAAGAAATTGTATTGATCATGGTATTGAAAGTCCTAAAGAGAGAGCTAAAAAGAAAAAAGATAAAACTGGTACAATTACAATCTCAATTTCTCAGAAAAGTAATGGAATGATTGAAGTTATCTTATCTGATGATGGAGCAGGAATTGATTGTGAGAATGTGATGAAAGTTGCTGTTAAAAGGGGAATAATTACCGCTGAAGAGGCAGATAAACTCAGTGAAAATGATAAACAATTATTAGTTTTTGAAACTGATATTTCTACAAGTCCTATTATTACAGATGTTTCTGGCAGAGGATTAGGATTGCCCATTGTCCGGGAAAAAATTGGCAGCTTGGGAGGTTCTTTGCAGTTGGACAGTGAATTAGGCAGAGGGACATCTTTTATCATTAATTTACCAGTTACTTTAGCAACATTTCGTGGCATTGTTATTTTTGTTAACAGTGAATCCTTTATTGTTCCTACTTCCAGTGTTGAGAGAGTCATGAGAATAAAGAAAGAGGATATTAAAACCGTTAAGAACCGAGAAACAATTAATTATGCAAATGAACCAATTCTGTTTGCCCGAATGGAAAAAGTATTGCAACTCCAAGATAAAAAAAGAATGAACAAAGAAAAACAACTGATACAGACACTGATCATTACCCATGGTAATAAAAAATATGGCTTTGCTGTAGATGAGATTATAAGTGAACAGGAAGTGTTAGTCAAAAATCTAGGAGAACAACTAAGTCGTGTTCCGAATGTTTCAGGAGTAACTATGATGGGTAGTGGAAAGATTATACCAATTCTGAATGTTTCAGATTTAATGAAATCAGCTATTTATGCATCAACCGTAGAATCATATGAAAGAATAGCAAGGGAGGAAAAAGAGGTGAAAAAATCGATTTTAATTGCTGAAGATTCAATAACCTCGAGAACGTTATTGAAAAATATTTTTCAGACAGCCGGGTATAAAGTAAAAGCCACAGTAGACGGTGCGGAAGCATATACAGCAGTAACTACTCAAAAATTTGATTTAGTTGTGTCTGATATTGAAATGCCGCGTATGAATGGATTTGAACTGGTTTCAAAAATTCGAAAAAATAAAGACACAAAAGAACTTCCGGTTGTATTGGTAACTGGATTGGAATCTGATGAGGATAAAAAACGAGGGATAGATGTCGGGGCAGATGCTTATATTGTAAAGAGAAGTTTTGATCAAAGTAATTTATTAAATGTTATTAGTAAATTAATCTAAAATGTCGTGATAAAATGATTAGGTTATTAATTACAGAAGATTCTACAGTAATAAGAAGATATCTCGAAGAAATTTTTAGCAATGAATCTGATATTGAGGTTGTTGGCTCAGCTAAGAATGGAGCAGAAGCTGTACAGATGGTGGGAGATCTGAAGCCGGATGTTATTACCATGGATATCCACATGCCTACAATGAATGGCTTTATTGCAACCAGAAAGATTATGGAAAAAAATCCAACTCCTATTGTTATTGTAAGTGCAAGTTATAATCCAGATGAAGTAGAAAAAACATTTAAGACTATGGAAGCTGGTGCAGTGGCAGCAATGGAGAAGCCTCAGGGACTGGCCACACCTGATACTGATCCTTATGTAAGGGAATTGATCCAGACTGTTCGTACTATGTCGAAAGTAAAAGTTGTTAGGAGATGGGCAAAGGATAGGTTCAGAAAAAAAACGACTCCCCCGGAAACCAAGGTTAAAACTGAAGTAAAACCACTTACCAAAAAACCTAAAATTCCAAGTACAAAAATATCAGTTGTTGCCATAGGCGCATCCACAGGAGGGCCGATTGTATTAGAGAAAATTTTATCAGGGTTACCACAGGATTTTCCAGTTCCTGTTGTTATTGTTCAACATATAGCAAAAGGATTTCTTCCTGGTATGGCAAGCTGGCTTAGCACCCGAAGCGGATTTAATGTCAGAATACCTGATCAGGGAGAATTGATCGAAACCGGTTGTGCTTATTTAGCTCCGGATGGTTTTCAAATCGGAATAGATAAAAATTTCAAGATATTACTTAATGATGATTATTCTAATTCTATATTGGTCCCTTCAGTTTCTTATATGTTTAAATCAGTAGCAGAATCTTTTGGGGAAAATGTAATAGGGGTTTTACTCACCGGTATGGGCAAAGATGGTGCAGCAGAACTGGGAATGATTAAAAATAGAGGCGGCATAACAATTGTACAAGACAAAGAAAGTTCTATTGTTTTTGGAATGCCTGGAGAGGCAGTAAGACTTAATACACATAATTTTATTGTCAGTGCTGATAAAATTGCATCAAAAATAGTATCTTTGGTTAGATAGGTTTAATAGTAAAAAGTAATAAGAGGAAGGTTTTATGTCAAGAAATGATTCAATAAATATCGGAGTAGAGATTCTTATTGTTGAAGACAGTCCTACTCAGGCTTTACACCTTAAACACATATTAGAGAAGAATAATTATTCTGCTCATATAGAAAGAAACGGAAGCGATGCATTAAAATATATGAGAAAGAACAAGCCTACAATTGTCATAAGTGATATTTTAATGCCTGAGATGGATGGTTATGAACTTTGTCGTCAAATACGTTCAGAGGATAATTTAAAATATATTCCTGTAATTTTACTGACCCAGTTATTTGATCCTCGTGATGTAATAAGAGGGTTGCTAAGCGGTGCAGATAATTTTGTCACTAAGCCATATAGTGAACAATTTCTCATATCACGTATACAATATATACTGGCAAATCAGGAGTTAAGAAGAAATTCAATCACTGAAATGGGTATTGAAATATTTTTTGCCGGTCAGAAACATTTTATAACTTCCGATAGGATGCAAATTCTCGATCTTTTATTTTCTACATTCGAAAATGCTGTCCAGAGAAACCAGGAATTAGAAGAAGCAAATAAAGAATTACGTAAAGCTCTTGAGACCATTGAAGCTATAAATGAAGTTACAGAGAAATTAAATAGAATGCTGATGCCTGAAGATGTGGCAGAAGCTATTGCTGTGGGAGTAAAAAAACTTATCGATTACGACGACTGCCGGATCTATTTAATAGATGATGAAGGACAGTATTTGATACCTGTTTTTTATGGTAAAAACAAAATTGATTTAAACAAAAAAGAAAAGATAGATAAATTAAAGGAGAAAGTTGGCCAGGGTATTATTGGAACTACATATTCCAAAGGTAAAGCTGAGTTAATTGCCGATGTTTCCAAACATCCCAAAGCTTTTTATAATAAAGATGAAAAACCTGCTGATGAGTCAATTTTAGCCGTACCAATGCAATATGAAGATAAGATCTTAGGTGTTATAGTTCTGATAAAATCTGAACTGCATCATTTTATTGAAGCGGATCTTCGAACCCTTACCATCCTTGCTGGACAGGGTGCGGTTGCAATTGAAAATGCCCGATTACTCCAGCAAGAAAAGCGACAGACCAGACAACTTTCATTAATTAATGAAGTGTCCAAGAAAGCAGTTTCTACCTTAAATATTGCTGAGCTGTGTCAGCATGTTGTAGAATCAATTAATGATGAATTTGATGACACGCATATTGTGTTAATGCTCAATGAAGAAGATAATGGTAAATTACATATACAGGCTCATGATGGTCCTTTTGGTAAGTATCTTTCTAAAAGGAAGTATTTTGATGATGGTATAGTTAGCAAAGCAGTTAAAAGCGACAAAGCAATATTTATTGATAATGTTAAGAATGAATCCAATTACAAAGAAATTATTCCGGAAGTGAGATCGGAATTGGTAGTATTAATAGAGAAGAAAGATAAGCTTTTAGGTGTATTAAATCTGGTAAGCAGTAAAGTGAATTATTTTGACGAAAAAGATCTCACTATGATGAAGATGATAGCAGATCAAGTAGCAATGGGGATAATAAATGCTCGTTTATATGAAAGTGAGAAAGAGAGTAAAGAAGTTGCCCAAAGTGCTAACAGAGCCAAGAGTGAATTTTTAGCTAATATGAGTCATGAAATACGTACACCCATGAACAGTATTATAGGATTTTCAGATTTATTATTACAAGAAAATTTATCTGGTGATCTGGTTGATTTTATCCGTACCATAAAATTAAATGGTGAAGGTCTTCTGGAGATTATTAATCAGATCTTAGATCTTGCCAAAGTGGAAACCGGAAGGATGGAGGTCGATAATCAGGAATTTGATCTGGAAAAACTTGTGGATAATGTAACTCAACTATTAAGACCCAAAGTGTTAGATAAAGGTTTAACATTTAAATTAAATAAAAATCCTCAGAATTTACCTATTATCAGTGCTGATAGTTTAAAAATTCGTCAGATAATGGTAAATCTAATAGGTAATGCCATTAAATTTACGGAAGAAGGAAAGATAGAATTAGATGTTATTATTAAGCAGAAAAAGACAAATAAAGCAAAATTATTAATGAATGTAAAGGATACTGGTATTGGGATAAAACCTGAGAAAAAAGGTTTGATTTTTGAATCTTTTACACAGGTGGATGCTTCTATTACCAGACGATTTGGAGGAACCGGCCTTGGTTTATCTTTATGTAAGCAAATGATTGATTTACTAAAAGGAGAAATCTGGCTGGAATCAGAAGTTGGAAAAGGCAGTACTTTTTCTTTTTCTATACCTGTTGATGTTATATCCAGTAAAGGTAAGACTAAAGACAGAAAAGTCAGAGCGGAAAAAAGTAAATCAGAACCTGAATTAAGTATTGATTCTACAACATTATCTGATGTAAGGAAAATAAAGGAAGGCGCTGAACAGCCAAGTGTTTTGCTGATTGAAGATAATGGCAGTGCACTTGAATTATTACAGAGATATTTACAGAAAGACGGCTATAAAGTCTTCTGCAGTACTTCTGGAGAAGATGGTATTATTAAGGCAAAATTTTACAGGCCGGATGCAATTATACTTGAAATTCTTTTACCAGGAAAAATTGATGGATGGGAGGTTTTGCAGAAATTAAAGGGAGGTAATCTTACTAAAGAAATTCCTGTACTAGTATATTCAGTATTATCTAATCAGAAAAAAGCCTTCAGTATGGGGGCAGTGGAGTATATTGAAAAACCAGCACAGGAAAATGAATTATTAAAGAAGTTACATCAGTTTATTGGTATGCCGTCAATTAAGAAAAAAGAAATTATTGTGGTCGATGATGATGACGCAGTTCTTAAATTTTTCGAGAAAATTTTTACGAAAAGAGATCTCAAAATTAAAACGTTCAACAATGGAGGAGATGCTATTAATTATTTAAAGAAAAACAATAAAATTTCTTTAATTATTCTGGATCTTCTTATGCCGGGTGTAGATGGATTTGAAGTCCTAGAGGCTGTTAAGGAATCTGAAAAAACCAAAGATATACCTGTTGTAATATATACAAGTAAGAAATTAACTGCTCAAGACAGATCCAAGTTAAGTCATAATTATGAATTATTATTACAAAAGACACATGAAACTCCAGAAACTCTTATGCATCAGCTGAATTATCTCATTTCAGAAAGAGGTGTGAAAAAGAGAGAAAAGAAAAAAATTACTGTTCCGCCAAAGAAAAGTAAAATTTTACTTGCTGATGATGATGCATCCGGACAAAAGCTGATGAAGCATATATTAAATCGTATGGGATATGATGTTGAGTTGGCAATCAATGGTGTCGAAGTGTTAAATTTACTTAAGAAATCCTCATTTGATGTTGTACTTATGGATATGGAAATGCCTAAAATGGATGGATTTACTGCAACTAAAAAGGTTCGTGAACAGGATAAATATAAAGACCTTCCTATTATTGCATTAACTGCGCATGCTATGAAAGAACATAGAGAGAAGACATTGAATGCTGGTTGTACTGATTATATTTCTAAGCCAATTAATCAAGAGAAACTTGCTGAAATATTAGAAAAACATACTGGAAAAGCTGAAGAAGTTAAAGAAGAAAAGAAGGAAGCACCTGCAGAAGAGACATTTGTTGATTCATCAGATCCTATGATGAAAGAGTTGCAGGAATTTTTTAAAGAAGATATTACGAAGAAAGTGATAAAGTTTAAAAAGGATTTTGAAGAAAAGAATATTGATGAAGTAATAAGATTCGGCCATTCTCTAAAGGGTACAGCGGCTTCTTACGGTTTTCCACAATTCTCAAAGATAGGGAAAGAAATTGAGGATATTGGCAAAGAAGGTGATTGGGATAAATTACAGGAATTAAAACAAGAAATTATTACTGAATATGAAGAGCTTATGGAGAATAATAAGTGAAACCTGAAGAAATTACGATATTAACAGTTGATGATAATCCTTCTAATATTAGACTATTAACTCATTATATGGAAAAGGAAGGGTACAATGTTATTACCGCTGAAGATGGTTTTGAAGGTTTTAAAGCTGCGATTCAATATCATCCGGATTTAATATTATTAGATGTTATGATGCCGGGAACAGACGGATATGAAGTTTGTGAACTTTTAAAGACTGAGGAAGAAACCAGAGAGATACCAGTTGTTTTTCTGACAGCTAAAGCCGAAGCTGAAGATAAGATAAAAGGTTTTGAAATGGGGGCTGTTGATTATATTATCAAACCCTTTAATTTAGTAGAAGTGTCAACTCGGGTAAAACACCATTTAAAATTAACCATATTTGGCAAACAAAATAAATTACTGAAGGATAATTTTTTTAATTTTCTTAATGAATTTAATCACGCTGCCGGAAGTCAGGTGATATATAAGTATTATTCAAAGTATATAAATTCTTTAGATAAATATCTGGAGAAAATTAATGATTCAAAAGAAATACCTGATAATATAAAAGAGAAAATTTCTGATAATTTTAACAATATAGTTACTATTAAATCATTTACTGAAAAAATTGTTAAATATTCAAATGAAAATATTAGTAAAGATATTATTCATTTATCTGATTATATAAAAGATATTGTTTATATTTTATCCCTTGATGTTTATGAATTTGTTAATATCAAGCTAGGCAATGACAATCCAAAATTAGTGATAAAAGGAAGAAAAGATGTTATCTCCTTGGCTTTGATTAATCTAATATACACTATTGCTATGGCTTATGATGATGATGTAGATATTAATATTTCACTGTCTTCTAAAGCTTTACCTGATAATTTAAAAGAGAAAATTGATGGTGAAATCAGAGAGAAATATATTCAGATCAATATTAATTGCAGCAACTTATGGGATGAGACAGAAAAGATTATCACTGATAAAAATTTTATTGAAACAAAAATTGAAAAAAATATCGGATTTGTTTTAACTGTCACTGATTTGCTTATAAGAGATATGCAAGGAGTTGCTGAGTTTATTATTGACAGTAATTTTGATGCTTCAATTTATTTACCTACAGAATAAAAAACCTGATAGCATTTTAGAACTCTGTCAGGCCTGTGAACTTTAACCTGGGGTTGTCCAAAAAGTATGAAAAAACTATTAACCCAAAGATCGCAGAGGGTGACACAAAACTATAAATATTTAATAATTATAAATTTATAACTTTGCGAGCTTCGCGTACTCTGCGTTTAGATTT
>Ga0180433_10005531_pt1 | contig 17012 bp, 8 predicted proteins | sample SS_ome_8_FD_132980 | JGI IMG/M metagenome (GOLD analysis project Ga0180433, IMG submission 132980) | Hypersaline lake sediment archaeal communities from the Salton Sea, California, USA - SS_1_D_1 metaG | ecosystem: Environmental > Aquatic > Non-marine Saline and Alkaline > Hypersaline > Sediment... | reverse complement strand
CGAGGTCATCGGCTGTTTGAGCTCGTGGGATACGAATGAAATAAACTCCGTCTTGGCCGCATTGGCCTGGCTCAACCGCCCGAAGAGACGCGCGTTCTCAATAGCGATGGCGGCGTGGTCAGCCAGGCGAATGACGAGCTCCAGCGCTTCCTGACTGAGACGGCCCCGCTGAGAGCACTCGAGAGCGATGACACCGACGATTTGTTCCTTCCATCGGATGGGTACCGTCAACTGCGCCACCATACCCGGCACGACCGAAGCATAATCCGGGTCACTTTCCACATCCTCAACGAGTTCGGGCACACCGGTCTGCACAACCCGGCCGATGATTGACCGATCCAGCGGCCAGAGTTCCTCTTCGTAGGCAGCAACCTGCTCCTCTGGATAGCCTCGGCTGGCCAGGAAGCGGAGTCCACGCTCGCCCTCCTCAGTCTCCACAACGACAGCCACGAGCCCTACCTCGGTCTCCGTCATCCGCAGGGCCCAGCCCAGCGTGAGGTTCATCACCCGATCGTAGTCCAGTGTAGCGTTGAGTTCTCGGTCGATGCGCTGCATCATGGAGAGCTCTTCCACCCTGGCGGCGAGAGCCCTATCGGTTTGAGTAAACAGCCGGGCGTTCTCTATCGAGACAGCGGCGTTGGCGGCAAATGCAGTCAGCAGCCGCTCGTCATCCTCGTCAAATGGCACACCGTCACGCCGGTTGAGCAGTTCGATCACGCCGATCGTGTGGCCCCGACTGATCATCGGCACAGCGATAATGGAGTGCGTATTGAAGCTGGAGCTGGCGTCAAGTCCCTGGTACCAGCGTTGGTCAGATTGGGCATCGCGGATGATGAACGGCTTACCTTCATCGACGACTGCACCGACAACGCCAGTGCCAGGAGGGAGGCGAGTGCCCGCCAGGTTGGGGGACCCGGGGCCAGCGGTAACCTCGAAGATCAAGTCACTGGTATCCTGATCTACGAGCACCAACGACCCGGCCTCGGCCTGGAGCAGCTCAACGGCCTTGCTCAAGATCAGGTCTAACACGGTCTGCAGATCCAGAGTCGACGTGATGACACTGCCGACTTCGTTGAGCGCAGCCAACTGTTGTGCACGTTCCTCCATCTCTTGATAGAGACGCGCCTTGTCCAGAATGGCGGCCGCCTGGTCGGCAATGGCAGAAAAGAACTGTATCTGCTCCTGGGAATAGACCATGTCGGGTTCAAAACTGGAGACGTTCATCACACCGATGATCTGGTCACCGGCACTGAGCGGCACTCCCATCCAGGCCCGCCCCGGCGGGCCTCCAGGTCTGACCCCCCGGCGCAAGCACTCCCGCGTATAATCCTCCGTCACAATCGGCCGCCCTCTGCGGACAATTTCGCCGGTCAGGCCTGTATCCACCGACCACTCATCGTCCCGGTACAGCCGTTCGTCATCTTCTATGTAGAAGGCAAACCGAAGCGTCCTCTTATCCGGATTGTACAGCGCAATGTAGAAGTAGCTGGTGTCGAGCAAGCGGCTGGTCTGGGCATAGATCAACTCCATCAGGTCATCCACATCCATCGTGAAGTTGACCGCCTGCCCCACCCAGCGCAGCACGTCCACTTCCGTTATCCTCCGCTCCAGGTCGCTGAAGAGACGCGCCTTCTCCAAAGCCACTGCCACCTGGGTGCCAAGCGACTCCAGAGTAACCAGATCCTCAGACGAGAAGGGGATACCGCCGCGCTTGGGGCCTAGCGCTAACCAGCCGCGACCCGGCACCGGGATGAAGAGTGCAGGGCGCAGGCCCTCCAGTGCCTCGCGCTCGGCCGCCAGGTCCGGCGGCAACGGGCGATCCAGGTACAGGTAGACGCTCTCGCGCCGCAGGAGCATCTGGCGAGCCAATTCACTATCTCGGGCGAAGCTCACAGACGGAAACGGCCAGCTTCCGATGGGATGCGGCACATAACGCGCGGTCCGCACATCCTGCAGAAACAGGGCAGCAAAATGCAGGCGCCAGCCCGTCTCCAACGCCCCGTCCAGAGCCTCCAGGACCGATGACAATCCGGTGGTCTCAGTCAGCCGACCGACGAAGCGGCGCATAATCTGGCGGTGATCAACTTTGTCACGCAGGAAAAACCGATCCACCACACGTTGCAGGCGTACGCGCGCCGGATTCAGGAGCAGCGCCAGAAGGAGGACAAAAACAGCAAGGACCGTCGGATTGCTGGCCTGCAATGTCACGCCAAACACGAGGCTGATCAAGTACAGAGTGAGGAAGTATATCGCGACGACCGACACGCTCAACAGTGCATAGGAAATGCCGCGGCTAACAAGCCGCTTGCTGTCGAAGATGCGGTAGCGCAAGATAGCATATGCAATCGACAGAGGGAACAGGATCAGCCAGGGGAGAAGGAGGACAGGGGGGAACACCCGCACGACAAAGCGGAAGACGATGAACCAGACAGCCAGCGGGCTGAACGCCACCAAGCAGCCCCAGAGGATGGTACGAGCCTGAGCCTGAACGATCGGCGACTGCGAAAAACGATCCCGGTAAGCCATCATCGCCAAGAGGGTAACCACACCCACGCTGACTAAGACGAAGGCAGCGTACCAGGTGTCGAAATAGGCCGTTGGGGTCACGAAGTCCAAGATGGTGAACTGATTGAGGATGGCAATGACAAGGCCAGGGACGTACGCCAGATAGCGGAGCGCCGGCACCCGACCCAGAAACCGCACTTGCTGGGGGAACACCAGCGCCAGGTGAGCCAGAACACTGCCGGTCATGGAGATTGCGGTGATCCACACACGCGGAAACCAATGCGTGGTGTACACGTCGAACAGCAGACCCAGGTCCAGCGCGAACACCGCACATAGCATCCCAAAGACCTGTCCCGCCGCCTCGTGCCGCCGCTCCAGAAAGACCCAGATGCCGACCCCCAGGTAGATCAGCCCGATGGCGTAGGGAAGGATGAAGAAGCGAAACAACCCCTTGGAGGGAAAGGAGGTCAGGCTTACCTGGACATCGCGCCGTGTTCCGTCCTCGCCCTGTGCAGTCAGTGTGATCACATCGCCCGGCTGGCGCTGTGACAGCTCACGCATCAATGCCGTGGTCGTTCGTAGAGGCTGATCGTCGAGAGCGATCAGGTGGTCGGGAATATGGAGGCCGGCTGCATAGCCGGACCAGGCCTGGTCGCCCAGCTCATTGACGACGAGCGTAGGCTCAGTAAACAGACCAGGGAAGGGGGCAGAAATCGTGCGCCAGGCCAGGAACGCGGCCAGGGCCAGGATCAGAAGCGTCACGGCAAGCGCCGCCGCGACAATCCACATTTGTGGAGATGTGCCGCCCAGGAAACGTCGACGGGTTGGTGGCTCGGTTCCCAAAGTCACTCACCTCACGCACTGTCTGATGCCCGCCCACCGGTATCGCCCTAGCACAAACATATTTTAGCACAGGTGGGAGAACTTGCCAATTGATCATCAGAGCTGGTGGCTACCTATCACCCTTCAGAGGCGCCATCGGAATGGCGCATCGAGTTGCTCTGGCTCAGCCCGGGCGAAGTACGATCGGTAGGCCGCCGTCTCCTCAAGCAGCGCGCTCAGGCGGGCTGCCTTCTGGGACAGGTCACCTTGGACCGTCTGGCTGCCCGGGGCCAGATATACCACATCGCCATCGCCATCCGCCGTGTGCACAGTGACGTGGCCACGGGCCTCAAGCCAGGCCAAGCCAGCCCGCACGGTGGATTCCCGCTGGGCAGTTGCCGCCGCCAGCGTCGAGACGTCGACCTGCCCCTGGCTCGAACGCAGTGCCCGCTTGGTCAGGCCAGCCAGTCGCTGCAGAAACTCCTCGAGACGGTCCAAGTCAGGATCTATCCCAAACAGGTAGACCGCCTTCGGGGAGACCCTCTCCAACACAGCCCGCAACTCCGCAGGACCAGGAGGTGTGGTCCAGATGGCGAGGGCGCCCGACCGGCTCGGCCCACCTGAGCCTGCCGAGATCAGCTCGTATCGGTCCTGGCCCCCGACCTCCGCCCTGGCTTCGGCCTCGGCCCACACCAGTACGTCCTCCTGTGTCCGCAGGCGCTGGAGGAGCACGCGAGGATCAGGGGCATCCCGATAATCCACTGCCTCGACGGCCGGTGGTTCGGGTCTACGCGCAGCGGCGGGAGCTTCAATCAGGCGCGCATCCACCCACTCTACCTGTATTGTCCGCTGGCCGCGATAGTCGCTGGCCCGTGCGACGTAGGCCAGGTCAAAAAGGCCCTGTGGGAGCGTCGCCCCACCTCCCTGCCACCAGATCACCGGCTGCGCCCTGCCCTCTTCGTCCTCCACGATCAACTGGAGGTGTTCGCCGGAGCGGCCCACCGGACTGTGGCTCTTCAACGTCAGCCTCCTGCTGGCCAGGGTCAGGGGCGGGTTACCCGGACCGAAGGGCGCCAGGCGCTCCAGCTCCTTCACCAGGTCGAGCGACAGGTCAGCGAGCGCCAGGATGCCATCGATCTCCAGGGTAGCCCTCTCCTCCGCCTCCCCACACATCTCCAGCACGGTCCTGGATAGTGCACGCCTGAACCCCGCGATTCGCTGCGCGTCCATCGCCATCCCAGCCGCCATCGGATGACCACCGAAACTCTCCAGCATCTCAGCGTGGGCGGCGATCGCAGCACTGATATCGCAGCCCGGGATCGAGCGGGCCGACCCCCGGGCAGGCTCACCAGGCGGGGCAGCGATGAGCACAGTTGGGCGGCGGTATCTTTCGGCCAAGCGACCGGCCACGATACCGATGACACCGGCCGGCCAGGACGGATGGCTCAGCACCAACGCACCGTACTCCAGCAGCGAGGAATCACGCTCAATCTGGGCCTCGGCTGCCTGCAAGACCTGGTCACACAGCAGCTTGCGCTGGGCGTTCAGACCCTCCAGTTGTGTGGCCAGGATGCGGGCGCGCGCCACGTCCTGCGTCGTCAGGAGCTCGACGGCCACGCTGGCATCGGCCAACCGACCCAGCGCGTTGAGTCGAGGCCCCAGAACGAAGCCAATGTGCTCCTCCGTGAGCCAGTCGGGATTGAGTTCGGCGACCTCCATCATCACCTGCAGACCAAGACGCTCGGTGTGGCGCAGGGCCTCGAGTCCTCGCTGAAGCAGGTAACGGGTGTCGCCGGTCTGCACCGCGACGTCCGCCACAATCCCCAGAGCCACCAGGTCGAGGTACTGCGCCGCGTCCCGGGGACGGCCCGCACGCGCGTAGAGCGCCTGTGCCAGCTTGTAGGCACATCCCACCCCCGGCAACTCGTGCAGCGGGTGTCCGTCTGGAAGCATCTTGGGGTTCACCACCGCGTGGGCTGCGGGCAGGGCGGGCGGCAGATCGTGGTGGTCGGTGACGATCACGTCCACGCCCTGCGCCCGGGCGTAGGCGATAGGCTCGTGGGCGGTGACGCCGGTGTCGCAGGTCAGCACCAGATCGACGCCATCCGCGATGAGCTGCTTCAACACGGGCAGATTGACGCCGTGGGACTCCGTCTGGCGGTGCGGGATATGATACGTGACTTTGGGCTCGTCCGCTCGGTCGACCGGCCCTTGTCCCAGGGCCAGATCCTTCAACGTGGAGACGAGAAGCGTCGTCGCCGTCTGACCATCGACGTCAAAGTCACCCCAGACGCAGATGGTCTCCCCGTGTCGAATGGCGTGCTCCAGCCGCTCCGCCGCAACGGCCACGTTGGGGAGGGCGGTCGGCGGCGCCGGCTGATAGCAATCAGGGTCGAGAAACGCCCTGGCCGCCTCAACCTCAGCGAAGCCCCGTCGGACCAGCGTCTTGGCCACCAACGGATGCCCGCCGATGGCGGACCGGAGGGCGTCAGGTACTGTTACATCTTGAGGTTCGATCCATACTTTCATGGGCACGCACCACGTTTCACGTTCTAGTACTCGATCTCCGCAATCTGCTCGAAGTCGAGGCCGAGATCGAAATCTCCACCCTGCTCCGGCTCCTCCTCGGCTTCGTCGAGCGGGCCTGCCGTGACACCGCGCTGGCACAGGGACCGGTAGGGGCAAAAGCGACAGTGACGATCCTCGACGGTGAGCGGGAAGTCCTCTTCTCCCAGGCGATCGACGTCCTCCGCGATCTTCTCAACGAGCGAGACCAGGTAACCCTCGTCGGCCCGATACTTGGCTGCGTCGTAGGCGAAACGCTCGGGGTCGGTTGGGAAGTTGGCGAACCAGTAGATCATCTCCACCTGCTCAGGCTGAACCGGGCGTTCCTCATTCAGGTAGGAACCGGCTCGGACCATCAGATAGGGGTATAGCCGGGTCTGCAGCCGGCCAGCCAGCCAGGGCCGACCGGACCGGCGACGGGAGGTCTTCCAGTCGACGATCACCACCCGCTGGCCGGGATCGACGGCCAGCAGGTCGTACTTGGCGATTAAGCGATAGTGGACACCGTCACGATCGCCGCTCAATGGGGCAGACAGGACGATCTCGTGCTGGCGGGACGGCGGTAGATCCGCTGGCGGCTGTGTGAGGTAATTGTGCCACCAGCGACGCAGATCCGCGTCGCTGGCCGTGCTCGACAAGCGCTCCGCCGGGATGCCCAGACCGTGCTGGTGAACCAGACGATGGAACGCTGCCCCCTGCTGGAGGTGGTGCTCGCTCTCCAGCGCCGGCTCCACCTCAAGCGCCGGCCAGGCCCGACGAAGGAGGTAACGCAGTTGAAACCGTCGCGGGCAGTCCACGTAGTCCTGGAGACTGGCCTGGCTGAATTGGAAGTTGGCAGGTAGGGTCATGGACGCCTCCTCTCTAATCGCCGCCCCCTCCCCCCTGCTCCTCCCAGAACGTCCGCAGGGCGATGAACGGCACCGCCGGCTGTCCGTCACCGCGCCTGCCGGTGTTCCAGGTGATGACCAGCTCCTTTTTAGCACGGGTGATGCCCACGTACAAGAGCCGCAGCCGTTCGGCGGCATACTCCAACCGTGCCTCCTGAGTCGCCGCGCCTTCCTCGTAGACGCCGTCCTCGGAGAGAAGGGCTTTCAACTGCGCCAGCGCCTCGGCATCCATGTTCAACCCATCGCGCACGAACCATTTCTCCGCGATAAAGCGGTCGTGGGGCTGGCCGGCCGGGAAGTTGTAGTTGTTAACCGACATCAGGTAGACCCGGTCCCACTCCAGCCCTTTGGCCTTGTGGACGGTGGCCACGATGACCTGGCCCTTGTATCGCTGGGGGTCGAAGCCGGTGTCATCGCCGCTGAGGCCCAGAAAGCGCCGCTCGTTCCGGGCGATCACCGCCAGCTCCTGGGTGAGCTCGGGAAGTTGCCAGTCGGGGTGGCTGTCGCTCGCTCGCCGCAGGACGACGGCCAGCTTGTGGGCTACAGCCAGATCGGGCGGCTCCTCAAATAAGTCCTGGGCCAACGTGAGGATGAGCTGATCGATCGGCAACAGCGTCGCCCCTTGCCAGCGGCGGACCAACCGGCGGAACGCCGTCAACTGCTCGCGCACGCCGGGGAGTTCGTCCGCCAGATCGAGATCGGACAGCCAGTCTCGATCCAGCCGCGGCCACAGGAAGTCCTCGACCTGCCGGCACTTGCGCAGCGCCCGGGCGATCCGATCGACCTGCGCCTTGGGTTCGTCCTCCTCGCCCTTGTGTCGTCGCCACACCCGGTACACCGTCGCCAGCTTGAGCGGCGAAACGGGATCCCCCAGGTAGTTGACCACGTTGCCCAGCGCCCCGGCCGCCTCGCGAGTGGCCCGCGTGGAGCGCAGGAGCTCGACGTATCCCAGGTCGCGCTTCTTCAGCTCGGCCACCAGCTCAAAGCCGCGGCTGTTGCGCGGCACGAGGACCGCCACGGTCTGGTCCTGGTGATCCGGCAGCCACCGGTCCAGCGAGTCGACCACGGCCTGGAGTTCGGCCGCCGGGCTGAACTTTCGGGCCACGAGGTGGACCTGGCTGGGGTCGTCGGGCGGGTTGGGCTGCGGATCGCCGGGCGGCGCGGGTTCGATGTACGGCGGGGCCAGCGCATCCCGGACGGCCGCGACCGGATGCTCCCGGCGGGTCCAATCGATCAGCTTATTGGCCAGGTCGATGATGCTCTGGGTCGAGCGACCGGAGTTGGGCAATTCACGTGCGCGGACGCCCGGTTCCTGCAGAAAGTCGCGCAGGTACCTGGGATCGGCTGTGGTGAACGTTTCGTAGATGGCCTGGTTAGGGTCACCGACGCGCACCCAATTGCCGGCGGGGCCGACGAGCAGCCGCAGAATCTCCTCCTGCAAGCGGCTGCTGTCCTGCGCCTCGTCCTCCAGGACAAACGGCCAGTGGTGGCGCAGCCGCTCCAGAAACTCCGCGTCCAACTGCAGCGCCAGCAGCGCCAGGCGGATCAGATCGTTGAAGTCGACCGCACCGCGGTAGGTCAGCGCACGCTGGTAGTCGGCGTAGATGTCACAGCCCATCTCGGCCAGCGGCAGCGGCAGGAGGAACCGATCCAGGCGATCGCGAAGCTCAGCCGGCGTGCGCTGCAGATCCTTGGCCTGCCGGACGAAGCTGCGGGCGATGTCGGCCACCAGCGCCGGCCACTGGCTGCGCTGCACCCATTCGCGCTTTCCCTCCTCTATGTCCAGCGCCAGGAAATCGTCGATGGCGTAGGGATGAGCGCGCAGCCAGGCCTCGGCCGCGTCCTGCAGGATCTGATCCGCCGCGCGCTCATCCACGATCTGGAAGCCGTCGGCCAAGCCCACCAGTCCCGGCCGCTCGCGGACGACATCGTGGGCCAGGCCATGCAGCGTGCGCACCCGGTAGCCCAGGTGGGGCAGCAGCCCACGACGCTGGACGAACTCGGCCACCCGCCCGGCGAAGTTGTCGACAGCGGAGTTGACCAGTGTCACGACCAGCACCTCCTGGTCGTCCTCCAGCGCAACGCCGGCGACCAGCCGGGCGGCCAGGGCCGAAAGCGTGACCGTCTTACCGCTGCCGGGCACGGCCGACACGCCCATCTTGCCGTCGGTGTAGTTCAGGATCTGTTGCTGCTTGGGGCGGGGTTTGAATTCCATGGCTGATCGATATTACCTACGGCGTGAGACGGACGCGTGAAACGTGTTGCGTATTGCGTGTTGCATGTTGTGGAACCTGAAACTTGAAACCTGAAACCCTACTCCCTGCGCGCGAGATCAAATGCCAGAACTACCACTGGCGCGACTCACTCCCTCACCCGACCCACCCCGCAGAACCCGCTGGATGGCCTGAAGGAGCGGCCCCTTCTGCTCGTTGCCTTGCTCGCCCAACTCACTGAGGCCCAGGTAGATACTCCGACGGCAGCGACGGATCAGGCCCAGCGTGAGGCGGTAGAGCGCTTCCTGCCGCGTCTCGTGCTCGTTGTCGTCGGTCCAGACCGCGTCCGGCGGCCAATGGCGGCTGAGCACGTATGGATGCGTGAGCGGCTGATAGAGCCGCTCCCACCAGCCCCGCCCGCCGAGATTGAGCCAGAATTGGTGGTCGACGGGGCGGTTGCTCATGAGGAATGTGTAGGCCGGGGCCAGCAGCACCGCATCCTCGGGCTGGAGCTGCCAACTGCGGATATACTGGGCGGCGATGACGCCATCCTGCACCATCTCGATGTATTCCTGCCCCAGCGGTGTGCCTTCGACTGAGCTCAGGTCAGGCTCTCCGTCCTCATCCCTCTCGACGAGACTATCGCCCGCCACCCAGCGGAACTTGCGCACCGACTCGATCAGGTTGGCAGCCACCTCCCCGGCGTCGTAATTTCGGTGGAAGCCACCTCCCTGCTGCGAAAGCACCTCGCCGAACAACCGGCTCAGGAAATGGTCAAACGGCACGGACTCCTGGCGGGAGCTCTCGACGTAGCCCGCGATCCAGGCACGCAGGCGCTCGTAACGCTCGCCCAGCACGAAGGTAAGCCGCTCCTGCATGGCCGGTTTGATCTGGTCGAAGGAACTCAGGCTGGGTGCACCCTCGCGGACGCGGTACACGATCTCGGCCAGCAACTGGGCGCGCACCAGGTCCATCCCGTCGATGGCCTGCATCAGCGCGTAGGCCACGTTGAACCGGCTAGGACATATCCCCCAATTCGGGTGGGCGACGCCCGCCAGCGTCAGCAGACAGCGGGTGGCTGGCTCCTCCCGCAACGCCCGCGAGGGACGGTGGGAGCGAGCTGGGACGTCCCTCTGCTCCAGCCGGTTGGTCAGCGAGAAGCGAAGCGAGTCGCTCAGGAACGGGGCCAGCACGACGATCTCCCCAGGCGGGACGCCTTCGTCGTGCACCAGCCCGGCGATCTCGTCGGCGATCCAATCGAGCATCTGCGGGTGGTAGCGATGGTACGCGAAGGCCAGCACCACCCGTGTATTCCCGGTTTCTGCCTGCCGAGCTCCCCGCCTGCGTGCTCCCTGGGTGGGCCGGTTCAGACTGCGGGTCAACTCGCGCTCGAAGGCCCGCAGATCGGGCGTCTCGACGATGGAGCGGTCGAAGGCAACTCGCTCGTCGCATAGCTCCCGCAGCGTGTAGGCATCCTCCGGGTCGGCGCCAAGGAAGCGGCGGTAACCGGCCTCGCGGTCGTAGATCATGAGCGCCGAGCGACAGTGAGGCAGCCAATCCCGCAGCAGATCGTGGGCCACCGGCGTATCCTCCTCGACATTATCCACGATGAGGTGGGTGTACGTCTCCAGAAGATAGTCGCGGCACAGCGAGCCGGCACCGCCGTGAACAGACGGTGCCGGGCCTTCGCGCCACAGATGCTCCATGAATACCTCGACCTGGAGCGAGAAGTCGAGCAGGTTGTGGGCCAGGCAGTACTCGCGGAAGCAGGTGGCGCAGGCCTGGGCCTCGTCGTAGATGCGCGCCTGGCTGCGCTCGCCCGCCCAGGCGGCTTTGAGTCGTTTGCCGATCTCGGTGTGTGGGAAACCGACGACGGCGGCCTTGTTCAGGTTGTCGATGATCTGGCTGTACAGCCGGTTGCGGTCGATGGTCACCGTCTCGAAGTAGCCCCGGTCGAGCAGGGGGCGAACCAGGCGGGCCATGTAATACTGGGCCGTCTCCAGCGTGAGGAAGGTGGGCGGCTGATCCGGATGGGTGAAGCCCGCCTCGGCGGCGATCAACGGCCAGAACAGGTCAACCATGCGCTGGGCCAGCCCGCCGACGGTGAAGATGGTCACGTGGCCGCCGGGCCTCACAGTCGGGCGACGGAGCGCCTGGTAGTAGGGCAGAGCAAGTGTGCGCTGGGGGACGACCACCAGGATCGACCGGGCCGGAACGCCGGACGCAAGGAGGTGCAGCAAGCGCTCCACCCCCGCGGTCGTCTTGCCAGCCCCGGCCGGGCCCTCCAGGAAGATCTTGCGCTCGATCGGGCGCTTGACCAGCGCGAGTTGAGCGTCAGATAGAACAACCGGTACCATTCAGTATCTCTCCAGACACATTCCCAGGACTTCGGAAGTCCAAGCGCCCCCTACTCTCCAGACTTCCTCCTCCGCGAGATCGAAGCCACAGACTTCATGAACAGATAACCAACCAGGGAGCTCAAGATGGTCAATCCGGCAAGCAGCCACGTGGACTGAGGCACCCGCCTGACCGCCTTCATCTTCTCGGGCAGTGCGCTCACGAGCCGTAGCTCGCTCGTCTCCTCAATTGCCCTTTCCAGCTCACTGACCTTGTCCGCAAGGATCTGCCTGGTCTCCCCGGGAGGCAGGAAGGAGACCAGGCCGGCGAGACTGGCACCGGCTCTGTGGGCGGCGACCTGCGGCCTTCTCTCCAGAAGCGAATTGTAGGCCTCAAGGATCAACGCGACGACGTTGGACCAATCGAGTTCCTCGACCCGGCCCCGGGCGTTTGCACACATCTGATCATACTCAAGTTGGGACAAAGCACAGATGCGCTCGACGCAGTTGGCGAACGTCTCGGGATCGGCATCGTGCGGAAGCCAACATCCCACGTCGGCGTCGACGAGCTCGTCGATCGTCTCGTTGGACAACCCAACCACGGGCGTACCCGACGCCAGGGCTTCGATCACAACCAGGCTCTGGACCTCCATCTTGGACGCAGAGACGAAGACGTGGGTGTTTTCGAGAAGCGAAGGAATCTCCTCGTGGGCAACCTGCCCTGTGAACACCACGTTATCCAGGCCGTGCTCATCACAGAATTCCCGCAGTTGCCGACCGTAGTCCGGGTTCAGCGACTTGCCCACCAACTGCAGCCTGTAACGCGGGGGCAGACGTCCGAGCACCTCGAGCAGGTATGCCTGGTTCTTCCGCTCGGTCAGGTAACCGACGAAGGTCAGAATCTTCTCCGGCGAGGCGACCCCGGCGTTTTCGCACGCTCCATACCTCCGCAATTCCCGGCCGTTGGGTATCACAAACACCTGGCCCCGATACCCAAACTGACGCAGGGCGTCCAGGCCGGGGCGATTCAAGGCAATGATCGCGTCGCAGTGCTCGTAGAAGTCGATCAGAACCTGTCGGGCCACCGACGCACTGAGGGAACTCCGGAGTAGTTTGACGTCCAGGGCATCGGCGGCCCCGAAATCGAGCGCCCTCGCGGGCAGGACGTGGGACGTGTGTACGAAAGGCACCAGGTTCATCTTGGCCCATATCTGGCCCACCAGGCCGATCAGGGCCGGCTCGTGCGCGTGGACCACGTCCGGGCTGAAGGCATCCAGGAAATCGAATATCCGGCTCACGGTCCCGCCCGAAAGAGCCGGCATCCAGAACTCCTCCTCGCCCGCGCTCTGAATGCCAAACACCCGAAGTCCGCCGGCATCCTCGTACAGCCCAGTGCTTTCGGCCGGACAGATCAGCACTGCGTCGTGGCGGGCAGCGAATTGGCGCGCCAACTCGTGGGCGACCCGACCCATGCCGCCCCCGGTACCCCTCTTGAACAGAGACGTAAAAACGACCCTCACGTCTCACCTCGACCCCAGTCACGCCGTCCAAATCTGGGGGCCCGACGAGACCGAGCCTTTGCCCACCGCCCTGCACGTCTCCCGGCGCGGCCTGGCTGCTTCTCGACCCGCGTTCCTGTCTCAATCGCGCCCTCCCTGGTGTCAAACCCAAAGCGATCGAAGACGTCCGCGTATCGGGCGACGATCTGCTCGCGCGTCAGCCCCACCTGCTCCAACGAATAATCGTGCTCGCTGCGATGGTTGCGCGCCCTCTCCGCCTCCTCTCGCAGCACCTGGGCAAACGCCGGGCCGATCTCGAATCCAAACCGGCGGTAAATGTCGGCGACGGTTTGCTCTGCGTCGTCGACCAGGTCGTCGAAGTTTACCACGGCGTAGCTATCCTCAGGAGCGCGCTCCAGGCGCTCCAGGGGATACGTATACCAGTGGCGGGCCATATCGAGCACGTAATCGCGGCTTCCGTAGTCCCTCAATGGATCACCAAAGAAACGCCACGTGTAGTCCAGCAGGCTGACGTAGGATGGAATGACGTCCAGGGGATTGCGGGCCAGGTAAACGATCTTGGCGTCAGGGAAGAACTCGTACAGCGCGTCTATCTTTGGGCTGGCAGACGGGTTCTTGGAGAGATAGTGCACCGCCCGGCCGCGGCCCCCACCGCGGGCATAGAGGTAGCGTTGGATGCAGCGGCGATAGAAGCCCATGATGCGCTCCTTTTCGGCCTGTGGTACCTGGTCGTCAAAGAAGGTGTAAGGTTCCGCCTCCTCGAGGATGCCGGAGAACGTCCAGACGGCAAGCGTCGACCAGATATGTACCAGGAGATACTGATCCTCCTCCGGCGCCCGCAGCGCCACCCGGTGCATCACGTTCTCCTCCTTCCACCGTCTTTCCTGCGCTGCCATCCGCCGCTGCAGCGGGCCGCCCAGGAGACGGTCCAGCGACACCAGTGCCTGCACGACCTTGCGGTACGTGACGGAGGGAGCGAGAAGGATCTCCCAGAGTTGCATAGAGGTGAAATTCTCCCGATCCCTGGCCAACAGCCGCTGGAGAAAGGTCGTGCCACTGCGCGGGTTGCCGACGATGAACACCGGCTGCTCGATCTCCACCCGCCGGTACCCCCTGAAGAAGATGTCGTCCAGCAGGAATCCGAACCAGATCACAAGCTCTAACAGGGGAAACAGGAGGTAGAAGGCCACGAGCCGGCCGATCCGCCTGGGCGTCAGCCGGTAGTCGGTGCCTTTACTGTTGAACAGCGAGCGCCAGGTGAACCTGGCGAAGTTTTTCAAATTGAAGGCCACGATCGTATTCCTCCCTAGTCAACTCAGCCTTTCATCAGAGCACCCTGTTGTGGTATAATATCACAAAACGTGAAACGTGATGCGTGACCGAGGTGAGCGAATGACGTCAAAGATCGAGGAACCGCCGGGTGGGTTCGTAGTGGCGACCCTTCGGCTTGACTCAGGGCATGCTTCAGTCGCTCTTCCCGCTTGAAAAACGACTGAAGTCGGCACTACGAACTGCCAGTGACCGGCTGGCAGCATACCCCCTGCAGCACTTCGTACACGACGCGCGTCCCCAGGCGCAGGTTGTCCAGCGAGATGCGCTCGTCGATGCCGTGCATGCGGCTGAGCTCCCCCCCGTCGATGGCGATCGGAATCAGACCGTAGGCCGCGACGCCGCGCTGGCGGAAGAAGCGCGAATCGGTGCCGCCAGGGGTCTGGGTCGGTACGACGAGGCACCCCGGCACGCAGCAGTGGAGCACGCGCTCTAGGGCGGAGAAGAACTCGCTTTCGAACGGCGAGACAGAAGACCGGACTGGAAGCTGATCCAGCTCGATCTCCACCCGGTCGTCGGCGATGACGCGCGATAGCACCTCGAGAAACGCGTCCGGGTCCTCGTCCGGCAGCAGGCGCACGTCCAGCCCGGCTGTGGCCCGCCCAGGGATGACGTTCTCCTTGCTGCCTGCGCGCAGTTGCGTCGGGGTGACCAGGTTCCGCAGCATCGCGTTGGTCTCCGGCTGGCGGGCCAGCGCGCGCCCGACCAGCGGCCAGAGCAATGGGCTATCCACGTGCTTAAGGAGGACCGACCGGGGGAAACCGGCCGCCTCAGCAAGCCGTTTGAACATCACCCGGGTCACCGGCGTCAGGCGCGGGGGTTGCGGATGGGCGCGGATCCGTTCCAACGCCTGGGTCAGCCGGTCGACGGGGTTGTTGCCCCGTGGGACAGACGCCAGCCCGGGCTGCCCGTGGGCCACCAGCCGCGGCCACAGCACCTGCTTCTCGGCGACGGCGACGTAGAACACAAGCCCCTCACCGACGAGGCCGGAGAGGCCGAACCCGCCCTCGTCCCAGACCACCTGCGGGCGGATCTCGTCCCAGTGGTAGTCGACCATCCACCCGGTGCCATAGCGGCCCTCCATCTCCTCGTCGGCCACGGCCATGAAGATGACGTCCCGCCCAAACGGCCGCCCGCTCCGCCGCAGCAGGTCGAGCGCGACAAGCTGCATGACGCCCAGGCACTTCATGTCGAGCGCACCGCGGCCATACAGGTAGCCGTCGCACACCTCGCCGCCGCACGGATCGTGCGACCAGGCATCGGCGTTGGCCAGGACCACGTCCATGTGGTGCAGCAACAGAAGCGGGCCACGCTCGCTCCCGGCGTTTGTGCGCTCGCCGGGCACCCGGGCGACCAGGTTGGCCCGACCCGGGGCGGATTCGTACAGCCTGGGCTCAAGCCCCCGCTCGCACAACACCTCAGCCAGGAACTCGGCCGCCGGTCGCTCGTTGCCCGGCGGATTGGTGGTATCGATCCGGACGTAGCGGCGCAGCAGATCCGTCGCGTCCTCGGTGACCGCCTGCCAATCGATCATCGCGCTCCCAGCGCTCGCCCTACTCAATCTACTCAATGTCCTCCCTCAAGCGGAAGACGCCGTAGACCAGCGGCAGCGTCAACAGGTTCAACACCGCCAGGACGGCGAACATCCACCGGAAGCCGACCGCGTCGACCAGCGCGCCCGACAGCGGCTGGCCCAGGCCAATCCCGACGTTGCCCACAGCCATGACGAAAGCGAACATGAAGGCCGCGATGCGCGGGTCGCAGAAGTCCATGCCCATCGTCATGTACACCGTCTCGTAATAGCCAAAGGCGATGCCGAAAAAGCCGACGACGAGCCAGCCCAGACCGGCCGAGGGAAGCATCGCCAGCCCGAAGACCGTCGCAGACGTGAGCAGCAGCGCCACGACGAGGCTACCACGCCGCCCGATGCGATCGGTCAGCGGCCCGCCGACCAAGCCCCCCAGCACGGTGCCGACGCCGAAGACCGACGTATAAAGCCCCACCCGGCCCAGCCGGACGCCCAGCACCTCGTTGAGGAAGGCGCCAGTCATGCCGTTGGCGCTCCACAGCGTCAGCGGGTAGACCAACCCCAGCACCAGGAAGAGCGCGAACCCCCAGTCGCGCAGCGAGCGGAAGGCCGCGAGAGAAAACGTCCGCGCCGGCGGGCGCACCTGCGGTTCCCGGGCGAGCAGCGCCAGCGGGACGGTCAGCAGGCCCAGCGCCCCGATACCGGCGAAGACGACGGACCACAGACCGCGCTGGGAGAGCGCGCCGATCACGGCGGCGATCACCACCGCGCTCAACGCCCGCCCGCCGACCATGATGCCCTGGACGACGCCGCGCTCCTCCTCCGGCGTGACGTCGATGGAAAACCCGTCGGTGCAGGTATCGTAGGTCGACATCCCCAGCGCAGCCAGCATGCACAGAACCACGAACAGCGGGAACTGGGCGACCGGATCGATCAGCGGGAACACGAGAAACGCCGCCGACTGAAGCACCAGCCCCAGGACAATGTAGGGCTTGCGGTGGCCCAGCCCGACCAGGTTGACCCGGTCGCTGAGCAGGCCGACGAAGATCTTGAGCACGAAGGGGATCAACGTGATGCCGCCGACGATCCCGATCCGGGTAAAGGGCAGGTCGAAGGTACGCAGGTAGATGGTATTGAAAGTCGAGAAATAGGTCAGCACGGCGCCCTCGACGAAGTAGACGGTGCCAAACAGCGCCAGGCGGCGATACGGGCTCGCAAGTTGCATCGGTGGTCTCCTTTAGGATGTGTGTGGTGGTGCGCGGCGCACTTGCCCAATAGTGCACCGGCACGTACGTCACTGCGTGCGT
>Ga0180433_10005530_pt1 | contig 17013 bp, 22 predicted proteins | sample SS_ome_8_FD_132980 | JGI IMG/M metagenome (GOLD analysis project Ga0180433, IMG submission 132980) | Hypersaline lake sediment archaeal communities from the Salton Sea, California, USA - SS_1_D_1 metaG | ecosystem: Environmental > Aquatic > Non-marine Saline and Alkaline > Hypersaline >... | reverse complement strand
GTTCATTGTGGTAAACAAGCTGGATCTGTTTGTAATAAATTGACAAGAAATAGAGGTAAGAAAAATAAAGAAGAATTAATTAAATTTGAAAAAGCTGAGGAAAGAATTGATTCAATGGATTTTAAGACGTTTTATAAAAATATTGTGAACGATCAATTACTCATTAAGGATTGGTAAGTTACTATGGAAAAACAAGATGCTGTGTTGATGGGGCCATTTGTTGGAGAATTTTATTGGGAGGCAGGTCGTTTCGCCCCGATGCTTCCGGCAATGAGAGCTAGAAAATACAAAAATAAAGATGTTAAATATATAATATTAACGAGGGAAGATCGATTTGATTTATATGGCAAATATGCTGATATATTAATACCATTAAAAATAGATGGTGATTATGTTGAAAAGATGCCTGAATGTTTTCGATTAATTGGTTTCGGAGTAGGTAAAGTAAAAGAGTTGGCAAAACAATTTTATGACAAATATAAAGAGAAATATAATATCATTGAACATATATATCCGAATGTTTCAAAAGGTCAATTTGTAAAAAAGAATCAATTCCCTCAAAGATTGATGTTATATAATTATAGTCCGAGAGACGAAAATTATACAATAGTTAAAAAGTTTTTACCAAATAATGGAAAATCAAATGTTGTAATTTCACCACGCTTTAGAAAAGGGTTTAAACGTAATTGGGGTAAGTGGAATGAATTTTACGATCTATTAGCAAACAATAATCAATTAATGAATAGATTTAATTTTATAATATGTGGAAAACCAGGTGAATATATTCCAGATAAGAAGAAAAGATTTTTAGACATGAATGATATGCCAACAACAGACAAATCATCTTTGGTTGGTAGGTTATTGGTAATATTAGAAAATAGTGTGTTTACATTTGGATCACAAAGTGCTATACCAAATATTTCGTTATTATATGGAGTTGAGGTATTGGAGTTCGGATGCCAAAAAAGATTACATACAATTACATATAATGTAAAAAACACACCAATTACATTTATAGAGAATAGAAGATATAATATAGAACCACAAGTAATATTTAAAAGATTTAAAAAACTTTTATCAAAAAAAGGAGCATAAAATGGCATACGAATCAAATGAATGGTTACAATTAAACAAAAAGAAAATCGAAAAGATCAAATACATTCTAACAGAAATGGCATATAAAAATGAGAATCCAGGAGTACCAATTGCGGATGTTAGAGGAATAATTGGAGCAGCCACAATTGAGATCAGAAAATTACAGGAACAGGTTGATAGTTTAACAAAAGCATTAAAAGATTCACAAACACCTCAAGATGTTCCTAAAGAGGGCTAAATGAAAAAACCTGTATATTTATTCGGTCCTTTTGTTGGAGAATTATCTTGGGAGTACTATCGTTTTGCGCCATATGCAATAAACATAAAAAAAGAACACCCAGATATTCCATTGGTTGTATTTACTAGACCAGAACGTTTTGATTTATATGGGGAATATGCGGACATTTTAGTTCCATTAAGAATACCAAATGATGCTGTTCTTGAAAAAGATTGTTTCAAAATAGATTCTTTAATGACTAAAGATTATAATAGAATTGCTAGAGTATTTGCATCAAAATATAAAAGAAGATTTCAAATAATTAAACATGTTTATCCAGATGTAAGTCTTTGGAGATATAAATTAAAATGGCAATTTCCAAGAAGATTGATGGATTATGATTTCAAGGCAAGAGAAAAAAATAGGCATATTGCAAAACGACTTATTAAAAGAAATAATTTTATAATTGATAATAATATAATTTCTAGATTTGATATACCAGAAGGTATCAATATGTCAGATTTGACACAACAAATAGCAGACAAAATAAATAATTATGATTCAACTCCTTTAGGAACTGCAATTGAACTGTTGAAAATATGTAGATTTGTGGTCGGAAATTTAGACTCTGATATATCTAGATTAGCAATATTATTAAATAAACCGCTAATTTGTGTAGATAATAAAATGTCTGAAGACGATATCCATTTACTTAATCCATTAAAGGTGCCAGTTATAATAGAGGACGATATTGAGAAGGGGATAGAGAAATATGAAAATATTATTTGATTTAAGAAATGTAGGTTTGGGCAATAACGGAGGGTCACTGACGTTAATCAAATCTGGTAATGAACTACAGGAAATGGGTCATGAAGTTTATTTTATTGATGGTGGTAAAAATAAACATACATGGGCGCAATTAGAATGTGAGCATATTGTTACTCAACATGATGATGATATCCCTAGTGCTGATTTGATTATGGCAACTGGTTATAAATCCGTTGCAAAGACGGTTAGTGCGCCTGATCGTTGTGGAATTAAAGCACATTGGATTCGTGGATGGGAAACATGGCAATATCCACCGAAGAAAATTGTCAGCAAAATATTATCTGCACCTACTGTAAAACTTGTCAATAGCTTAGGTTTGAAACAAAGATTAAAAGAATATAACTTTAAATCTAAAATTATAAGACCTGGTTATGACCTAAAAGACCTTTATTGTACCAATTCAAGAAACAAGAAAAAATTTGTTCTCGGTGGATTATTTACATCAGGAAAACATGAACCAATCAAAAGAACCAAGTGGGTTATTGATGCATATCAATTATTAAAAAGCAAATATTCAAATGTTCAATTATGGATGTTTGGGAATACAATGATGCCACAAGGGATTGCTGATAATTTTATGCACAGACCAACCATAGATGCAAAATTATATCTATATAATTCTATTGATGTTTGGTTATCCCCTGCAATTCAAGAAGGTTTACATATGCCTCCTGCTGAAGCAATGATGACTGAATGCCCTGTTGTTGGAGTTGATGCTCCTTTATCAGGAACACATGATTATCTAATGGATGGTATATCTGGTTATGTATCTAAAAATGATTTTGAATCATTCTTTGCTAATATTGAAAAATTATATTTAGATAGAGAAATGAGACGTGAGATGGGTAAACGTGCAAGAATGAAAGTAGAAGAGATTGGTGATAGACGTAAAAATATGAATAAACTGGTTACATACATTAAAGGGTTAAGTGAATGAAAATATGTGAGTATGGTTGTGGTCAAGAAGCTAAACATCAATTCAAAAATGGAAAGTGGTGTTGTAGCGAAGTATACACTAAATGCCCATTTATTAAAGACAAGTATAGAAAAAAATTACTAGTAGGTAATCCATCTAAAGTAAAGCAAACAAGAGAAAAGATGAGTTATATTAAAAAACACTCATCATACAAGATCAATGTTGATAATAATATATTGTGCGAATATGGTTGTGGACAGCCAGCCAGATATATAGTAAACAAGATAAATCAAAAGTTATGCTGTTCTAAATATTATAACAGTTGTCCGGTTATGATTGAAACAAATAGAATAACTTCAGGTCAAGCCAATAAAAATAAAAATAAAAGATATACCCATTCAAAATTAATGAAAAAGCAAAATCCCATGTTTATTAACGAGCATAAAGAGAAGGTTATTGAGATTACAACAACTGACGAATATAGAAAAAGAATGAGTGAGAAGTTAGAAATATTATGGAAAGATGATGTATTTATAAAAAATGTTAAGAATGGTAGAATAGAAGCAGGCACACAAATACCAGATGAATGTTTAACTGAATATCGAAAGTATTATTCTAAAGTATATCATTATACAAGAAAAACACTTAAAAAATATAATCATATTATAAATCCTGAAAATAAACCAATTGGTATAAAAACTGGTTTTTATAATATTGATCACATTTATTCAATATTTGATGGTTTTAAGAATAATATAGATGCTAAAATAATTGGATCTTATGTTAATTTACAAACAATACCTTGGTTAAAAAATTTAAAAAAACAGAGAAATAGCTGGATCACTAAAGAGGAACTTCTTGAAAATTATGAAAGAATCAATGAAAATATATAAAATTAAAGATATATTAAGTGAACTTGAGCATTGTATTATTTATAAGAAACCTTTTAATTTAATTAGATTCGGGGACGGCGGGATTAAGCTGATTCATTCGGTATTGGTAAATGATAGAGAGCAACTTAATATTATAATTAAAAAAGAAGGTTTACCTCCACATAAGATAATTGAAATATTTGAGATGTGGGGATATTATGCTAGAAATGCTAATTACATTGACACACCAGAAGTTTATTTCACAGGCAAATTTTGGCCAAGAATAAAAAAAGCAGGAAAACCCATAAATGCTGATACCGAACTAAAAATGAGAGATTGGCACAAATTATATAACGACTCAGAATTTGATAATGATAGTTATTGTAATCCAGAATCAAATTATTTGATGATATTAAGAATGCCATTTGAACAACAAAATTTATTAGATTTAATGAAAGATAGAAAAATTTGTATAATTACAGTATTTCCTGAGATAGTTCAGCCATTAGAAGAATATAATATTGATGTTATTAAAATAGCAGGACACTGGCAAAATCAATACGAAAATTCATTTCATCAGGTTTCTGAATTAATAGAATCTTCCGCAAATAGCTATGATATGTGGTTAGTTGCCGGCGGGGAGCTTGGCCGAATCTACACAGGTATGGTTAAAGAGCATGGTGGTCGTGCTGTTGATATAGGATTTGTTGCAGAATTTTGGCTTGGTCAAGATATACATCCAAGATTAAGTCATTTTATGTATAGAAGTGAAACTAATCTGTTAGAATTAAAACTGACTGAAGAAGGTAAAAAATATGAAAAAAACATCTAATTTGTGTGATTATGGTTGTGGCCAAGAGGCACAACATCAACTCAAAAATGGTAAATGGTGTTGTAGTGACCATCATAGTAAATGTGAAGCAGTTCGTCAAAAAAATATTAATAAACATAAGGGTAGAATTTTTTCTGAGGAACACAAGAAAAATATAAGTGAAAGTAAAAAAGGTAGCACTCCATGGAATAAAGGAAAAAAAGGATTACAAAAAGCATGGAACAAAGATTTAAAACTAACTCCTTTAACAGATGAACATAAAAATAAATTGAAAGATGCAACATCTAAAGATAAAAATGGAAATTGGAAAGGTGGATATAGTTCAAGAAACATACCGACTTATGATTTTTTTTATGATAAACTCACAATAGAAGAAGATCCGAAAAGAGTTGGATTTGATAAAAATATACTATCTGTGGTATGTAGTCAGTGTAAGAAAAGATTCATTCCAAAACTAACATGTGTTTATGAACGTGTTCGTTCTTTAAATGGAAATGCTTATGGCGAAAATAGATTATATTGTTCTGAAAAATGTAAACAAAAATGTTCAGTGTTTGGTAAAAAAAGTAATCAAATGATTTTAAATACCAAAAATTATACTCAATCAGAATATCAAACTTTTAGAAAATTTGTATTAGAAAGAGACAACTATGTTTGTCAATATTGCGGGAAAAAGGCTGAACATGTTCATCATGAAAGACCACAAAAATCAGAACCTTTTTTCGCACTCGATCCTGATCTAGCATGGTCAGTTTGTGTAAAATGTCATTATGAAAAAGGACACGTAGACGAATGTTCAACTGGTAATTTATCCAGTAAAATTTGTTAAGGAGGGTTATATATTGAGATTTGTAATGCCAGTTGAATCTATTGTAGAAAACAAAGGTGGCGTGATAATGTATGATCCCGACTCAAATAAAATTCTGAAACAATATATTCACAATAAAAAATGGAAACGTGTTGGTTGGAGAGGTGGTAAAATATTCGGAGATTATCTAATTGCTACCGATTGGAATGAATTACATTTTTTTAATATAAGAAAATGGAGATACAAAAAGAATTTTACAAAAACTACATTTAATGACTTACATTATATTGAAATTAATGATGATAAGTTATATGTAGTAAATACTGGACTAGATGCAATCGAAACATTTACAAACCCATTGAATCCTAAATTTGAAAAGATTGAATTTATGTTTGATGTAAATCCGAAACTATTCAAAAAAAGAGATATTAATTTGGATACACCATACAATAAAATGATGAAATTTAAACCACATTCAGCACATCCAAATTGCATTGCATTTGATTCAGGTAAAGTATTTGTAACATGTTTTGGAAAAAATCAGAAATTTAATTCAGGAGAAATAATTGAATTAGGTTCTGGTAAGAGAGTTGTTAAGAAAAATTTTGATTGTCATGATGGTGAATTTTATAAAGGAGATTTTTATACTACACACACACGACATGCAACTATATTAAAATTCAAAGATTTAAACAATAGCACTTTTCCTGTTATGCCATCTGATAGAATTAAAATCGGTTCTGGTAGAGGTTGGTGGAGAGGTATGGTTATTGTAGATGATAAAATATATGTGTTTGCCAGCGATGGATATAAAAAGAGAAAGACTACTATAAGGATGGCAACAATTGATTTGAAATCTGGAGAAAAAAAGAGTGTAAAATTACCTATAGTGGATGGAGTACATTGGGACACTATTTATCAACCAAATATATGGGCGATGTAGGAGGATTATGAAGTTACCAGAAATTATTATAGTTGGTGCAACTAAATGTGGGACAACCGCATTGTGGTACAATTTAGATAAACACCCTGATATATTTATGGCACCAAAATCTAAGACAAGTATTGAAATGCATTTTTGGAAAAGCACTTCATGGAAAAAGGGACTCGACTGGTATAAGACCAGATTTCCAACTAAAAAATTAGCTGGAGAAAAATCTGCCGCTTATTTTGCAAACAAACAAGCTTTTAAAACTATGCATAAATATATCCCTGATGTTAAATTAATTTTCTGTGTCAGAAATCCAGTTGATCGAGCATATTCAAATTTTCAAATGAATAAAAAAGCTAGAAAGGTTTCGGTTTTTAATAGAAATATATTTAACCAAAGGTATGCAGCACATGGTAAATATATTAATTTTATTGAAAGAAATATATTAAAACATTATCCTCAAGATCAATTACATATTTGCGTAACAGAACATATGAAAAAAAATCCAACCGAAGAAATGAGAAAAGTATTTGAATTTATAGGGGTTTCTGATTTAGGTTATCCTAAAAAAATAATCGATGGTCAATTATTAAAAAACAGATCACGACAAGAAGATATCAAATTAAATCAGAAAGAGAAGTTTTACAGAGTTTGGTCTAAACAACCAGATAAATTAGTTGGACCATTTAGAAAAGAATTATTAAATTACTATAAACCATTTAATCTTCGTTTATTTGATTATTTAGGTTACAACATAAAGGAGTGGAATAAGTGATATTACATTCGTATTTAACTAGTGGATTTTTTCCTTGGGCAGAAATATATTTAGAATCATTTAAATATCACAATGGCGAAGATACAAAAATTATATTGAGTACAAGAGATTTAAAAGTACATGAACTTGATCGATTATATTCTTTATATGGAAATTTAAAAATTATAAATAAACAACTCAATTTTAATTCTTTAATAAAGAAATCTAAATTAAATAAAAACAAGTTATTAAATTTAAAGAAACAAGTTGAGGAAAGTCATGTAACAGAAAAGAATAAAGTTTGGAAATTGTTGATTGCAGCAGATGATCGTGTAAAATCTACATATTCGATTTTAAAGAACAATCCATCAGAAGATTATATTTTACATACTGATATCGATTTATATTTTCGTGATAATATTAGAACGTTAGTAGAATTTATTAATCAATATGATATATCAATTCGTCTTAGATTGCATTCAAAATTAAATCGTAAAACAATGATAGGGGTTCAGGGTTATCGGGTAAATGATAAATCTATTGCCTTCATGAAAAAATGGATCAATTATATTGATAATGTTGCACCTCATTTAAGACCACTCGGTTATGGTCAAACATCATGTTATTATGCATATAATGATTTTAAAAATAAAGTTAAATGGGGTAGCGTACCTCTTAAATACCTTGCGCCACAAATGAGAGATACAGATACTATTTGGAGTGCAAACACTACAAAAGGCAAAACAGAAAATCTAAGAATTTGTTATTTAGATTTTGAGGAGTTTAAAAATGGCAGTAAAATTGATAACACCATATAGCAAATATCCAGTTGAGGAATCTACAAAACATGGAAAAAATTATGCACCAAACACATTACCATGCACATTTTTAGGTCAGCCATGTCAACAATCATTTAATGCATTATTTATTTGGGAGAAGCTATTAACACCTTTGAAATTCAAAAGATTTTTTGAAATAGGAACTGCATTAGGAAATTTAAGTGTTTATTTTAAATTATTTTGTATAAATAAAGGTGCTGATTTTTATACATATGATTTTGCCAAAAAGAATCAACGAAGCAATTCTCCAATACAAAAGCATATAAAATTACAAGACAATTATTATATGGTTGATGTATTTAAAGAAGCGCAACAAATATGCAACACAATCAGTAGAAAAGGGATTTCCGTTGTTTTTTGTGATGGCGGAGATAAACCACATGAATTAAGAACATTTGCTCCTGCTCTAAAAAAGGGAGATATTATTGCATGTCATGATTGGGGTAGAGCGATTAAAGATGAGTGGATACAGGATGATTTGAAAAATTTTAATTTAAAAGAAATATTTAAGAAAGAAAAAATTGAACTAAATACTGTTACTGGAATATTTATCAAGGAGTAAATATATGAAAATACTAGTTTTGGGATGCGATGGTTATATTGGAAATGCGATGGTTCAAAGATTGTTAAAAAGGGGACATAGTGTTGTTGGTGTGGATAACTTTTTAAGAAGATCATGGATCAAAGATGTTATGAAGTCTGACTCAGCAATTACTATAAATTCAATGGTAGAAAAAACATATAGTTTTAATTTGCTTGGTGATTTTGATTTTTATTATTGTGATATAGCTAAAGAACCACGTGCCATTGAGCGTATTATTAAAAAAGAAAAACCAGATACTATTGTTAACTTAGCACATATACCATCTGGACCATACAGCCAGATTTCAAGAAATCATGCAAATGGTACATTATCTAATAATATATTGGGAACTAATAATGTATTATGGGCAATAAGAGAATTTTGTAAAGATTGTCATTATATAACAATAGGCACAACAGGGGAATACGATCATTATTCCAATATTGACATTGAAGAAGGTTATATAAAAATTAACCACAAAGGTAGAGAATCGGCTGAAATGATTTACCCAAGACGACCTGGTTCTATATATCATTGTAGTAAAACTGCGTCAACTTATCTAATTGATTTTCTCACAAGATCATGGGATTTGAAGTGTACTGACGTCCAACAATCAGTTGTATTTGGTTCTTATACAGATGAAATTGATAAGAATAAAATATATAGTAGATTAGATAGTGATGAAGCTGGCGGCACTGTAGTGAATAGATTTATAGTCCAAGCAGTGTTGGGTGTTCCACTAACTGTTTATGGAGAAGGAAAACATCAACGAGGATTTTTGTCATTAAATGATAGCATTCAAGCATTAGAAATTGCTGTAAACAACCCACCAGATAAAGGTAGAGTTCAAGTATGGAATCAATTATCTGAATGGCATTCTATGAATAGTATTGCAAATATGGTCGCAGAAACAATACCTAATGTAGAGATAACACATATAGACACCCCACGAAATGAATATACAGGGGAACATTATTATAGATATACAGTTGATATTCTTAAACAATTGGGATATAAATCAACTAGAACTATAAAAGAAGAGATTAAATATATTTATGATATCCTTATGGAAAGAAAAGAAGATCTTGAATTTTTAAAGACGGTTGTAGAACCAAAAATTAAATGGAGATAATATGATCTATTGGATAACTGGAAAATCAAGTTCAGGTAAGACTGTATATGCAAAACGATTGAAAAGAGTATTTGCCGACTTGGGAAAACAAGTTTTGTTATTAGATGGAGATGAAGTCAGAGATCAATTTGCTGATCAAGAATATACAGATGAGAGTAGATTAGAACATATCATGAAAGTTGCCCATTTTGCGGCATTAGCTGAAAAACAAGGATTTCTTGTAATTATTGCACTCATTGCGCCAAAGAAAGAATGGAGAATGAAAGCAAGAAAGTTATTTGAAAAATCTATGTTGATTTATATGCCAGGTGGTCATTTATGGGAAGGTACCACGTATGAAGAACCTGATCATGAAGAAATGATGTGCGAGGGATAAAATGGATAAAAAACAAATCAATAAAGCTATTACTAAATTGGGACCATGGCATCAACGATATGAAATGAATGGGAAGTTTACTACAGAAAGTACCGTATCTGATAAAAATGAATGGGATGTCATCAGAAGTTTAATCAAAGAAGATATATTGGATGGAATTCGAATATTAGATTTAGGTTCTTCTTCTGGATATTTTTCTGCTTTAATGGCACTTGATGGAGCAGAAGTTTTAGCTGTTGATCCAGAAGTTTTACATATTAAACAAGCAAAATGGACCAAGCATTTTTTTGAAGAAACCGAAAATTTTGGCGAATTGTTAAATATATCATTTAGTAGGACTTCTGCATCGGAACTTGATTATTCATCTATTGGTCATTTTGATTATATCTTAGCATCATGTGTATTAGATCATACTAATGATCAGAAGAATGTTATTTTCAATTTATGTTCAATAGCAGATAATGTTATTGTAAGAACTGATAATGATAATTCAGAAAATTCAATTGCATTTTATAATGCTGAATTTCATAAAAATGATTTTTATATGACAAAAAAAATTATTGGAGAACGACCTGTTATATTATATAAAAAATTAGTTAAAGCTGAAACAGATGAAATTTGCGATGAAGTGATGGGTTCTGAATTCTTTAAGATTAAAAGTGTCGTTAGAAGATATTTTTCTTTGGATGCTAATAAAGTATATCGTTTGTCTTATCACAAATATATGTATCGAGTTGTATTAACTAATAATACTTCTATCAAATTAGAAATATATGATGTAGAAAATTATAAGGCAAAAAATATGATAAGGTATCATAAAATCCTAACAAAGAAAGTTAAATATCCAAGATTTATCGGTACCATGAAAACACCAACAAAAATTTTCAAAGCAACAAGATGGATTGACGGAGAAAATATTAGTAAAGAGTGGGATAAAAATCCAGATATATTTAAAGACATTGGAAGAAATATGGCAGAATTGAACTCTATTATGGATCCTGTTTCTGAGCAATATTTGTCATTTTTAAATTTTAATCCAGAGCATATGATTAAAAGCAAGAAAGGTACTTTGTTTTTCATAAGCAATAGAATAAAACCAATAAACAATGTAGATAGATATATTGCTAGATTGTTATGTAAAGAGGTTAGGGTTCCAGAAAAAATTCATTGGTTTTTATATGGGTATAAGAAGGTTAGACCAGTTGAAAAGATCAAAGAATACATGAAAGATTTAGAACAAAATAATGAAATCAATTCAGCCAATGGAGATGAAAATGAGCTATCCCGAGAATCCGAAAACGATAGTAATACAGAACAAGTTTTACCCACAGGGACTGACGGAACTTGCAATCTGGAATTATTATCAGAAAGCGAAACCGAATCTATTAAGGAATCTTCAGAATAGAGATGTAATGTTTTTCATTATGGTTGAAAAAAATAAAGCAGTTGTTCGACGTAGACTTAAAAATAAAGTTATACGTTTAAAACCAAATAATTATGATCAAATAATCACTGGCAGAACTGTTAGTATACATTCAGGTATGGGAGCATATGAAACATTTGGAATAATTGATGTTGACGTAGACCCAACTGATGGTTTTAAGTGGTCAAAAGAAGTAACATATAGAGTCTATGATTATGTAATGGATAAAATACCAATTATCAGAAAAGCATCAATACGATATACAGGGAAAAATTCGTTTCATATCAAATGTGACTTTGGAAAAAAAATGAAGATTGATGTAATTAGATTTCTTCTTGCTAAATTTTTAAGAGAATCGAAATTATCTAAGATATATACCATTGAAGGAAAACGAAGACCGGGCATACCAAATTTGGATATGGCCCCGAATAAATTACGAGGAAATCACATCACACTAGATGCGCTTTCAATATGGGGGTTAAAATGTCAAAATGTTGATTATCGTAATCTTATGAGTTTTGATCCGAGAGATGCGGTGATTAGATAAATGAGAGCTAAATTGACAAATAACTATGTAAAATCATATGTTGAGAAATATGGGTATAAGTTAATATCAGAATATAAGGGTGCACAAAAGAAAATTAAATTAATTTGTCCTAATAAACATTTTATTGAAATGTGGTGGTCTGATTTTTATAGCCACAATCATCGTTGTAGAAAATGTTATTTTGAAAAAAGGAAACCTTCGATAGATGTTGTAAAAAAATATTCTAAAGAAAATGCATTGATTTGTTTAGATACTAAATATCTTAATTCTGGCACTCCAATGAAATTTAAGTGTTCTTATGGTCATATATTTTATAGAACTTGGAGCGATCTACAACGAAGACCTCGGTGTGCAGAGTGTTGGAAGTTGACTCGTTTTGGAGAGGGAAGCCCTGCTTGGAAAGGTGGTATTTCATGCGAACCTTATTGTGAACAATGGTCTGATAAAGATTATAAAGAGTCAATTAAAAAACGAGATGGATATAAATGTTTAAATCCCGAATGTAATAAATTAAGTAATAGGTTGAGCATACATCATATTAATTACAATAAAAAAGATTGTCATCCATCGAATCTAATAACAGTATGCCCATCATGTAATTCAAAAGCAAATAAAGATAGACAGTGGCACAAATCTTGGTATAATGCAATTATTTATAGACGTTATTATCAAGAATAAAACAGGAGGAGTTATGGAATTAAAAGATAAAATACATTGTGATAATTTAATTATGCCTTGTAGACCAAATCAACTAGAGGCAGCTAAACAAAAAGCATTAGAAAATCCAATGACAGTTAAGATAGAAGAAGCAAAAAAAAAGTTTAATTTAATACTGAACTATAAGAAGGATCCTTCCGACGAAAGAGATTATAAGCTAACCAGCAATTTTCAGAATTTATCAGAATCAGTAGACTTATTACCTGAACATGTGGATTATACGGCGGGAATGCCTGCTGTTAGAGATCAAGGACAATTGGGTAGTTGTGTGGGTTTTGCAGTTACAGCTATGAAAGAATGGCAAGAGAAAAAAGAACATGAAGAAGAAATGGCAAAAGGTAAACGAGGAAGAAAAAAGATTTATAATTATTCTGAAGCTTGGGTTTATTGGAATGCCAAGAAACTTGATCCTTGGGGAATCGAAGACGAAGGAACATCTATAAGATATGCAATGAAAGTATTACAAAAAATAGGAGTTCCTACAGAAAAGGGTTGGCCATATAAAGATATAAATGACATTGACGCAATTGGAGAACCAGAAAGATGGGCAGATTTGGTTGCTCGTTGGGCATTAATTGATTCATATTGGAGAGTTAATAATTTATCTGAATTGAAGATTGCATTAAACGATGGACCTGTTCCGATTGGAGTCCCTTGTTTTTATGAAATATTCTTTGTAGGTAATGATGGAATTGTATCATATCCAGCTGATTCAAATGAAATTTATGGTGGTCATGCTGTATGTGCAGTTGGTTATAATGATGAAACTAAATTGATAAAATTTAGAAATAGTTGGGGCAAATCATGGGGAGAAAATGGTTACGGTTATCTTCCATATGATTATGTAGAAGATTTTCTATGGGATGCATGGGCATCTAAAGACTTGAGCGTCACAACAGAAATGTTAAAAGGCGATAGAAGTTTATAAGAAAGGATATCAATGAGAAACTTTTGGGTATTTCGAAGTAATTTGAAAAATCTGGAATATTATCATAAATATACAGATTTAACTGAATTTATAAATAATTGTCATGACTACTATTTGATGTGGCCAATGTGGTTACTCAAGAATGATTATATGGACACTGTGACGATATGGAGATTGACTGATAAACCGAAAGCTGATATTATTTTTGATGTTGATGGTAAAACATTTACACAAAAATGGGTCAAGAGTTTTAATGAAGTTGTAAATTATCCCTCCCCTGAATTTAGTTTATTTAGGGGAGGGTTTTCCGAATACGATAAATTGACAATTAAACACCCAAATCATTTGGGTAAAAAAATGTATTTGGGAACAGGTAAACGTATATACCCACAATATGGCGGTGAGTATGATATATATTTACAAGAAGATGAAAAAGATTTTAGAGATAATAAACAATGTCTGTCATTCTATAAAGTAGCATCCCCCGCAATTTTCTATCCAATAGAAGATTCAAAAATCAAATACGATATTTGTTGGCCAGCAAATTTCACTCAACATACATATAAAGGTCAGAACTTTTTTATGAATGTAGTGGGTCATTGTCCAAAATTGAAACAATTAAAAATTATTCATTGTGGCAACAAACCTGAAATGGGCAGGAAAATGGCAAAACGATATAACGTAACAAATATTAAATTTGTTGGAAGTGTTGATAGACCAACATTAAATAAATATTTGAATCAAAGTAAATTTGGACTTGTTTTAAGTAATAGAAAAGATGGTTGTCCAAGAATGATAACAGAAATATTAGGAGCTGGTACTCCATTAATAATTAGAAATATAACTAGATGTTTGCCCTATTATAAAGAACGTGGAGTCATTACAGTAAATGATGGTAACATAATACAAAAGACAATGAAGGGGTTGTCAAAGTGGGAACGAATGCGCTCTAATCTCAAGGAAGCTATAAACAATGAATTAAGCTTCAATGAAATTAGCAAAAAAAATATAGAGGTTTGGAACGAAATTAAATAAAAAAAGGACACAAAATTTGTGTCCTTTCATGAGAATATTTTTATTCTCCTTTTGTTATTCCAATCAGTTTAAATGCCATTATTATCGACCAAAGTCTCCATCAAGCATATCATTTGAGATGGTGCCGTTGAAATTGTTGCTTGTAATTCTAATTTTCTTTTTGGTTAATGAAAACCCGGCAACGACGATACCTTCACTCAACTCAATGTTAATTTCCCCATCGATTTGTTTGGTGAATGGGTACGGAAGCCAAAAGTCTGTTCTGTTTGACATGAATGATACAACATTATTCACACCACTATCAATAAGTGATGTTATGACCAAATCCATGGACGTTGGATTTTTGCCGGCATATGTTGTAAATAACATTTCATCAGTAGTATGTGATGGTTGAATTCTTCCAACCGCAATACCATCGAAACCATTTGATCTAGCCCAAGATGACATTGCTTCGACATATTGATTGGTTTCGTCAACATTATATACAACAGTGAATCCATCTTCTAATGTAACAACTTTAAACCGAGGCGCAGCTTTTGCCTTGTCCGAATGAAAATAATACGAACCAACACTACATGTAATTACAAGAAAGACTACCACGGTCATGTATTTGAAGAATTTGACCATGTGATCGTTTTTGGTTTTCCATGAAGTGTAGGCAACATCAGTACTTTGAGTTTTGTTTTCTGTCATGATTAAATCTCCTTTTTTTTAAATTGAATCATTAGTGTTTGGTATAGATGCATTATCATTGTATAACCACCCAACAACAGTTACTGGCATTGAAATCATGCCAGCGAAAGCACCGACAAATGCTCCTATCATAGCTGATAAACATATGACGATGCATAATACGAAACCCATGAATATTTTACTCATTAAATCTCCTTATGTTAATGGTTAATATTTTCTATTCATTAATTAATATATATAGCGAGATGTTTTTTAATTTATTGGTAACAAATAATAAATCAAAAATGTGAAAGGATTATAAAGATGAATGAAATAAAAAGACCACCGAAACCACCCACCTCAAAACCAATCGTAATGTTGTATAGCGGAGGCGCTGATAGTATGCTTATGTTGCGTCTTGCAGAAATGTCAGGAAGAAAACCACATTGTATATTAATTGATTATGGCCAAAAACATATTGAAGAATTAAAATATGCAGAAAATCAATTAACTGAATATGGCATTACATATCAAAAAATTACAGTAGATGCTTTGAATGTTGATAGCGGATTGACTGGCGAACTCACAGAAGCTAGATGGAATAATGTGCACTCTATGAACGTGCCAGGCAGAAATACGATTTTTATTGGACTTGCGATTAGCGTTGCTGAAAATATGGGCATTGACGAAGTTTGGTATGGACCGGATATGAGCGACAGAATTAATTTATTCCCAGATTGTTATCAAGAGTATGTTGTGAAAATGAATGAATTGTTAGCAATTCAAGGGTCTAAACCAATCAAATTAGTAGCTCCATTATTGGGTATGTCAAAAGAATTGATACTTGAAACTCTTGATGTATTTTGGCATATTAAAGAAGAAGATATGCATAGTGGTTATGAAGCACCGAAAGAAGCATCGGAAATTAATACTGAGGATTTTGTATTTGAAGGTTGCACTTGTAAGTATGGTAATGGTTGTGAAGTGCCCGAAGGTAAATGTCCTATAGAAAGAGGTGAGTTTTAAATATGGATTTTAATGAATATCAAGAAAGAACAGCAGATACGGATATAGGAACAGCAGCACAAGATTGTTTAAACCCTGGATGGTTATATTATGTACTGGGTATTGCAGGTGAAGCTGGAGAAATATCAGAAAAGTTTAAAAAGCTTTTTCGAGATAAAAATGGTATTGTTGATGAAGAATTTAAAGATGTTGTTATTAAAGAAATGGGTGATGTTCAATGGTATATGGCGAGATTATGTTCCATGTTTGATATACCATTTGAAAAAGTATTCACAACTAATATCGAAAAATTAGCTAGTCGTATGAAAAGAAATATGATTCATGGAAATGGTGATGAAAGATAAATATTAATCACAATAAGAACAAATTATAAATATGTGGGACAGGTGATTGCAAGCACTTTTCTTGCCTATTCAAGAATTACCACATATTTTTACTTCAATTATCTAATAGGAGGTATCTAAACATGTCAAATCAATTAT
>Ga0180433_10005529_pt1 | contig 17014 bp, 14 predicted proteins | sample SS_ome_8_FD_132980 | JGI IMG/M metagenome (GOLD analysis project Ga0180433, IMG submission 132980) | Hypersaline lake sediment archaeal communities from the Salton Sea, California, USA - SS_1_D_1 metaG | ecosystem: Environmental > Aquatic > Non-marine Saline and Alkaline > Hypersaline >... | reverse complement strand
TAAGCGCTGATGAGTTTAACAAACTGGCCAAAGGGCAGAAGTAAATACTGGTCAATACTATACATACCAATAAATTTTATTATTTTTAGCAATTAATCAATTTAATTCAACTACTATGGGGCATAATACAGATGAGTTTTACAGATATGCAATAAAGCATAGAAATATTAGCAGTTCGTCATTGGATAAATATGCAAAAGAATACAGCAACAATTATATTTCTCCGACAATTATAGAAGAGCGACAGCTTAATGTAGCATCCATGGATGTGTTTTCACGTCTGATGATGGACAGGATAATATTCCTCGGTGTACCGATAGATGATTACGTTGCCAACATAATACAGGCACAGTTGTTATTCCTTGAGTCTTCCGATCCTACAAAGGATATTCAGATATATTTTAATACCCCCGGAGGATCAGTTCATGCCGGCCTGGGAATTTATGATACCATGCAGTATATTAGTTCGGATATTGCAACAATATGCACGGGTATGGCTGCTTCTATGGGTGCGATACTACTGACGGCAGGTGCAAAGGGTAAACGTTCTGCGTTAACCCATTCAAGGTTAATGATCCATCAGCCTATGGGCGGTGTACAGGGCCCTGCATCTGATATTGAGATAACAGCCAGGGAAATACAGAAGATAAAGAAAGAGCTGTATGAGATAATAGCCCTTCATTCAGGCAATTCTGTTAAGAAAGTGGAAAAGGATGCTGATCGTGATTATTGGATGACAGCTATCGAAGCTAAGGATTATGGAATGATAGACGAAGTATTGCGAAGGAATAAGATAAAGGAGAAGGAGTAATAGTATTATTATCTATGAATATTGATTAACGATTTATGATTTTAGAAGTAGATGTGTTACAAACAGATATTAAATCTTCAATCGTTAACTAAGCGGAGCGTTCTCATGAACACCGCTGATAATTATTTAATTTGTGAGTAATCGATGTTCTTAAATCGGTTATTTTTTAGTTATTAGACAAACTCTAATTTCAGGATCATGGATAAATGTTCTTTTTGTGGAAGAGAAAAGGGGGATACACAATTATTGATCGCCGGTATTTCAGGGCATATTTGTGATAAGTGTATAGAGCAGGCTTATAATATTATACAGGAAGAGTTACGACAGCCTGGTGATTTTAACCTTCAGGATGTTAAATTGTTAAAGCCCAGGGAGATAAAGGAATTTTTGGATCAGTATGTGATAGGTCAGGAGGAAGCAAAAAAGGTTATTTCAGTAGCAGTATATAACCATTACAAACGTTTGATGCAGGATGACGAGCAGGATGATATTGAGATAGAAAAGTCGAATATTGTGCTTGTGGGTGAAACAGGTACAGGAAAAACCCTGCTGGCAAGGACAATTGCCAGGATGCTGCAGGTACCCTTTACAATTGTTGACGCCACTATTCTTACAGAAGCAGGTTATGTGGGTGAAGATATTGAGAGCCTTCTGACACGTCTTCTTCAGGCAGCCGATTATGATGTTGAGGCTACTGAGAAAGGGATAGTATTTATTGACGAGCTGGATAAAATAGCCAGAAAAGGAGATAATCCTTCAATAACAAGAGATGTGTCGGGTGAAGGAGTGCAGCAGGGACTCCTGAAGCTGCTTGAGGGCGCTGTTGTTAATGTTCCTCCTCAGGGTGGAAGAAAACATCCCGAACAGAAAATGATACCTGTTAATACCAAGAATATACTATTTATTTGCGGCGGTGCATTCGACGGAATAGAAAAGAAGATTGGACACAGGTTAAATACCAAGATGATCGGCTATAGTGCAAGTAAAGAACTTGAAGAGATAGATCGCGACAATCTTTTACAATATATTGCACCGCAAGATCTGAAGTCTTTCGGACTGATACCGGAAATAATAGGAAGACTGCCTGTGCTTACATATCTTGAACCCCTTGGTAAAGAAGCTCTGCGCAGGATATTGACAGAGCCGAAAAATTCTATTATTAAGCAGTATATCAAGCTTTTCAAAATGGATGGTATTGATCTTTCATTTAAAGATGACGCCCTTGACTATATGGTGGATAAAGCAATTGAGTTTAAGCTTGGGGCAAGGGGATTGAGATCTATCTGTGAAGCGATCATGATAGATGCCATGTTTGAATTGCCGTCGAAAGGTGTTGATTCTATTGTTGTTAATGCAGAATATGCAGAAAAAAAACTGGAAAAAGTGAATATGAAAAGACTTAAGGTCGCATAAAAAAACCCGGCAGAAAAGCCGGGTTTTTTATTTAATTATATGCAAGTTGTGAGCTTTATCTTTAGTACATGTTAAAACCATACTCATTACCACTGATCGTTATTGTTGCTTCTGCATCGCATTCTCCGTCTCCGTAATCAACAGTCATAGTTGGAATATCTTCAACAACTATATCAAGTGTGCCGCTTCTTATCCACCTGCAACCTACTATTACATTTAAGGGTTCTACAACAGTAATTGTGAAATCCTTGCCATTTGAATTTGTGCCATGAGCTTCGCCTGTGATAAGATAGACATCATCAAATGGCCATAATATTGTCGGTTCACCTTCAACCCATTCGTTTACTCTTGTTGTGTTCCACTGGATCGTAGTATTATAGGGAGTGGTTATTACAGCATCAGTGACTTGTACAGTATATGTTAGATTGCCACTGGCATTATGACCATCATTGGTTATTGTCTTTGTCCCTTCAACTTTATAGTCATTCACATAATAATCCTGCGGCGTAACAGTAATAACACAACCCGAGTCTCTGTAGAACGTTGTTATATTGTAATTTATTATACCTTTCCTGGTTACACCGTATTGATCCGTACACTCATCTCCGAAATCAACAACAATGTTCTTGGGCCATGTTACAAGGTCAAAGTGATCTATTGTTATTGTCGGGCAACCCCTGTTGATGGAAGAATATCCTTTTTTCCCTTCAATGGAGTCTTCAACGGTTATTGCAGCATCACCAACCTGCTTGAATATATCTTCATACAGATTAGAAGCTATTGTATGATCTTTTGCAGTATTGATCCCTGCATTTGAATTATCTTCATCTTTATTGCAACGGCAAAGGAACAGTGATAAAGAAAGTCCGATAACTACAGCTATTATAAGTTTTGCTTTCATGGTTATTTTTTTTTTGTTATTCATTACTTAATTGAGAAAAATTTTCGTTTCTATCAGTAATACACAAAAAAATAAATTTACCCTTATTATTATTTTTTGTACTCCATGAAAGAGTATGGATATTTATGTTTCTCATCAGCCGGATGATCTTCCTGTAAGGTAAGCTTCCATTTTGAGAGGTCAATATGAGGAAAGTAGGTGTCTCCGTCAAAAGATCCGTGAACTTTAGTTATATATAGTTTGTTTGCATATTCAATAAACTGGTCATAAACAGTGCCGCCGCCAATTATAATATTTTCCTTATTACTATTACATTTGTCAAGCGTTTCGTCTATAGAACCGGTTATTATACAATTGTCGGGCATAAAATTTTTATCTCTTGTGAGCACTATATTTGTTCTTCCCGGCAATGCTCCACCTGGCAAAGAGATAAAGGTTTTTCTTCCCATAATGATAATATTGCCCATTGTTATTTTTTTAAAACGCTTAAGATCATTGGGAAGCCTCCACAGGAGCCTGTTGTTGCCACCAATGACATTATTATCTGCAATGGCTGCTATTACAGACAGATTAAAATTTTCCCGCAGGGATGCCTTCGGCAAAAGTATTCTTTTCAAATGGTTAATAGTTTATAAGTTCATAATTATACTGAGATATTTCCTTTAATATGAGGGTGAGGGTCATAGTTCTCTAAAGAAAAACTATCGTATTTAAAATCAAAAATATTTTTAATCTCAGGATCGGGATTTATTACAGGCAGAACTTTTGGTTCTCTTGTAAGCTGAAGTTTTGCCTGCTCAATATGGTCAAGGTATAAATGTGCATCCCCTAATGTATGTATGAATTCACCCGGTGCCAGTCCTGATACATGAGCAACCATCATGGTCAGCAGTGAGTAGGATGCTATATTGAAGGGCACACCGAGAAAGATATCCGCGCTTCTTTGATAGAGGTGACATGATAACCTGCCGTTTGTAACATTGAACTGAAATAAAATATGGCATGGCGGCAGAGCCATTTTACCCAGTTCTCCCACATTCCATGCACTGACTATATGTCTGCGTGAATTAGGATCGTTTTTAATGTTTTCAATAACATTTTTTATCTGGTCAATATGCCTGTCCCCGGATGCCAGCCATGATCTCCACTGGGATCCATATACGGGACCAAGGTCGCCGTTCTCATCCGCCCATTCATTCCAGATAGTAACATTATTCTCCAGTAGATATTCTATATTGGTATCTCCGGATAAGAACCATAATAACTCATGCAGAATGGATTTGAAGTGCAGTTTTTTTGTTGTAAGCAAAGGGAATCCATTCTCAAGATCAAAGCGCATCTGGTACCCGAATACACTTTTAATGCCCGTTCCTGTTCTGTCTTCTTTTTCAGTCCCGTTATCCAGGACATGTTGTAATAGATCTAAATACTGCTGCATCTGAAATTACTATTTTGTCCAAATTTAGGAAATACAGTATAGAATACAAATAAGAATAAGGTTAAAAGTATTAACAGTAGTCCAAAGTCATCCTGCAACATGTAACCTGTTACTTTTTTTTATAGCTTTGCAACAAATACTAACTGATATTGAAAATTTTATGGAAACAGTCGTTAGCGGAATCCGGTCAACAGGCAACCTGCATTTGGGTAACTATTTTGGGGCAATAAAGAATTTTGTCAGGATGCAATATGAGAATAAGTGTTACTTTTTTATTGCAGATTATCATTCCCTGACAACGCTTCCCAATCCGGATGATCTGCATGAGAATGTAAAACAGGTTGTTGTGGAGTACCTTGCCTGTGGCATTGATCCTGAAGCAGCCACTGTTTATTTACAAAGCGACCTGCCTGAGACAGCCGAGTTATATCTTTTGCTTAATATGAATGCTTATGTCGGCGAGCTTGAACGTACTACCACTTTTAAGGAAAAGGTCAGAAAGCAGCCCGAGAATGTTAATGCCGGGTTATTGACATACCCTGTGCTTATGGCGGCAGACATAATTATTCATAAAGCCACAAAAGTTCCGGTGGGTAAGGATCAGGAGCAAAATCTGGAAATGTCCCGCAAGTTTGCAAAAAGATTCAACAGGATCTATAATGCGGATTATTTTCCTGAACCGTATCCATATAATTTTGGAGAGGAGCTCATTAAGATACCCGGGCTGGACGGAACAGGAAAAATGGGAAAGTCCGAGGGCAATGGTATTTATCTTTCTGACACACCGGAAATCATACGAAAAAAAGTTATGAGTGCTGTTACTGATAGCGGACCTGTTAAGAAGAATGAAAAAATGTCAGAACCCATAAAAAATTTATTTTCCTTATTATTAGTTGTTTCAGAAAAGAACACATTTGATTATTTTCTGGAAAAGTACAATAATTGTGAGATCAGGTATAGTGACCTGAAGAATCAGCTAGCAGAAGATATTATAGCTTTTGTTAATCCTTTTCGCGAAAGGATATTACAGTTATCCGCAGATGATAAATATTTGAGGAAAGTAATTGAAATGGGAAAGGAAAAAGCTCATGAAAGTGCATCAAAAACCGTCAGGGAAGTGAGGGAAATAATCGGTTTCAAGTCTTTCTAAGTTTTTATGCTGGATTAATATTTTGATATTTGTTGTATTAATATTATATTTATATTTAATTATTTAGAAATATATTTAAAAAATGAAGAAATATTTATTCATACTTTTGATCACCGGCGTTTTTTTTATAGCATGTAAGCAGGAATGTAAGGTTTGCTGGCAGGAGAAGTACGGAGTTAGTTGGTATTATATCATTGTTGACAGTGTTCCTTTTTTAGATTCCTCTTTTACAATGATTGAGGTAACAAGGCAGCAACAGGAATATTGTAATGAGTGGGATTTTGAGTACCTTGAGAATAAGGAGCCTGAATATGAATGGGCTGATTCACTGTCTGAGTACGATTATTATAAATACGAATGGATATGTCAATAGGTGGTGTATTTTTTATAGAATGATCCGTGCTTGTCTTCATATCCCTGCAAATAAATAATATAAAATGAAAAAAAAATATACAGTAATATTGTCTTTGTTAGTTCTGGCTTTTTGTTCCTGTGAGGAATGTAAAGATTGCAGACCTGTGGTCTTTTATATGAATGGCACAGTAGCTGTTGATAATACTACTCCTGAGGAATACTGCGGACAGGATCTTGAAGCCATAGAGAATGAGGATACGGTATTTATGGGCACTGACCGTTACAGTATTTATGTTTGTGAATAGTATTATATCTTTATTCCCATAATAAGTATATCATCTATCTGTTCCAGCTCTCCTTTCCATTCTTCTATTGTATTATCCAGTATAACGGATTGCTCTTTCATTTTTTTATCCTGAATACTGACCAATAGCTTTTTAAAGGCGCCGTATTTGAATTTTTTCCTGTCCGGTCCTCCGAACTGATCTGCATAACCATCGGAGAATATATATATTGTGTCATTTGTTTGCAGGTCAATAACATGATTTGTAAATGATTCCTGTTCCTGCAGATGATATATACCAATAGGCATCCTGTCGGCTTTTATTTCTGTTAATTCACCTTTTCTGATCATATACAGCGAATTATTAGCACCTGAATATTGCAGTTTTTTCCCTTTCTTATCCAGGATACACAGCGCTATATCCATTCCGTCCTGTGCTTCCCCCTCTTTGCCGGTTTGGTGCAGGGCTTCCATTATATGTTCCCTGAGCCGGTTAAGCATATCATTGGCTTTAAGATGTCCGCCGACACTGACTATCTGGTTCAGGAAAGCAACACCAAGCATACTCATAAAAGCGCCCGGCACTCCGTGCCCTGTGCAGTCTGCAACAGCAAATACAGTACTCCCGCTGTTATGTGCGATCCAGTAGTAATCCCCGCTTACTATATCACGGGGCTTGTTTAAAATAAAGAAATGATGTGGCAGGATATCGCTGATAAACTCTTTTGGAGGTAATATTGCGGATTGTATTCTCCTGGCATAATAAATACTGTCCGTAATTTCATTTTTCTGCTTTGATATCTCATCGCGCTGCTTTGTTGCCAGATCCCTTTGTGCCTCTATTTCTTCTTTTTGTTTCTCTATCTCATCCCTCTGTGCAGCTATTTCTTCATTGCTCTGCAGTATCTCTTCATTTTGTTCTGCCAGCCTGTCCCTTTGTCCTTCTATTTCATCCCTCTGAGTCTCTATCTCTTCTTTTTGTTGCAGTATCTCTTCATTCTGAGCCATGATCTTTGTATTTTTCTCCTGTAACTCCCTGTTTGCCTGCTTTTTGATCTTATATGCCCTGTAAATAAAGTACCCCAACCCTGCAAATACAATAATAAGGGCAATAAAAAGCCCTAAAATGACTTTTTGCAATTGGATTTCCTTAAGCAGCTCGTTCATCTCGTTCTTTTGTGTTTCAATCCTTTTTTGCTGGTCCTTAATTTCTTTTTTCTGTTTCTCCCTGATCTTATTTTGTGCTTTTATATCATCAGTCTGCTTTTTGATAAGATTTTCCTGCTCAACCAGGGTTTGCATTTTATTATCAAGCTCCTGCTGCTTTATTGTTATTTTTTCAGACAGTTTTGCAAGCTCCTGCTTTTGTATTTTTATTTCCGTGTACTGCTTTTCTATTTCATTTTGCTGTTCCCTGATCTCTTTTTTCTGATCTTTAATTTTTTCATTCTGCGCTTCTATTTCCTGTTTTTGCTGTAGTATTTCCTTATTCTGCCGTTCAACGACCTTCTTTTCTTCTTTTAGCAGTGTTTCTGTTTTCTGATACAATTCCTCCCAGTCAGCTTTTGTTTTTACTGCAAGCGCAACAAACAGGGGTTTCACTTTCATGCCTTCTGCATTGAGTTTGGTTTCATTCAGCTCAAAGTGCCTTTCTCCTTTAACAACGATAAAGTTTATCATGGATTTGTGAAACTCATAATTTTCCGATATTATAAGAGTCCTGTTACCTGCAGTTTTTTCAAGAATCTTATCTATATCGTAACCGCTTTTCTTATGGACATATAGTACCTGGGTTTTCTGTATTTCGCTAATATCTCTGAATATCAGAATGTCAACAGGTTTATTATGCAGTGTTTTTTTTGTTTGGGACAGTTTTATTAATTCATAGTATAGCGCGGAGTCTTTTTCAAGAAGCCCGATAGTAAAATAATTGCCGAAAAGATCAGTTTTTTCTTCACCTTCCCATATTACATATTTTGAAATATCATGAATGTATAAAGAACGTGACTTATTGTCAAATCCCTGCTGTGCAAAACAGATTTGCCGGAATAATAAGGCAAGAATTAATAAAAGATGATATTTTTTTAAGTGAAAACTCATTAAATAATAAATACTAATGACTCCGATGCAAATATACTATTGAATGCTAATTATACGAATGTGTTTACTATTGCTATTATTATGCAGTGAGTAGATATTCCGGAATTAATACACACCTGCTTCTTCGAGCGTTATTTTTTTTCCGTCCCGGAATGCAGCAACAGAAGCTGTATAAAAGCCGCCGGACATTAGTTTTAGCTTATATGCTTCGGCATCTTCATATTTTGTAAAAGTTTTTGAATAATAAAAAAATCCGCGTTCAGGATCGGGACTTCCCGGGCTTTTCACGCATATCACATCTTCTATATCTTCTAGTGTGCTGACCTTTAATCTTTCCCTTTCATTGGAGTAGATTTGAATTTTAAAAATCAATCCTTGATCTTTGATAGAAGAGATCGGGAACATCTCAAAATCTTCGTCAACATACATATCCAGGGCTCCATCATCCGGAATATCAGTCTCTGTTACTGTAGTTGATTCATCAACTGTATTTTCTGCAATATCCGTTTCCCCGGCAGTAGTGGTTGGTTCTTCTGTTGTTGTCCCGTCCGTTTCGGTTGATTCTTCTTCACCTCTTTCTTCTGAGGGTTGGTCTTCTTCCCTTCCCGGATCTTCAGGTACCGGTGTCTCTTCTTCAGGTAGTATTCCTTCGCCCTCCTCCTCGTCTTTTGGCTTTTTTCCTCCGTCAAGGACCTTTTCGATATATTTGATTGTCGGTGCAGTGTCCACTTCTGTTTCTACTTCCGTTGTTTCAAAATATGTCGGATCTTCACCGTCAAGGATCCTGTCAATTCTATCAAGTTCATTTAATTCCTCTTCAGTAAGCTCACGCGTAGGTTCTGTGCCTGTTTCCTTGTCTGATTTATCTTCTTCGCCGAATTTTTTTACATCATCCCATCCTTCTTCTTCATCCGGTTTACGGTCAAACTCATCAGGTGACCTGAGAAGGTTGCTGTTGTCAAACGGCTTGTTGATAGAGTCTCCGCTGAACTTGATCTCGCGGCGCTTTTCGTCAAAAATAAATGAAATTTCGAACTGCTTGTAGCCATCAAAATCTATATCATAAGATTTTTGTCTTATATCAAAATTCTTATAAAAAATGTTGTTGACAGACACTTTATATTTTCCGGCATAGGGAATGAATAAAATAAACTCGCCAGCATCATTTGTTAATGTTGAGAAGTTGTTACCTGAAGTATCTTTTGCATTAATTTTTATATTGGCTATGCTGATATTTCCAAGACTGGAAAATTCGTCCCTGTTCAATATAACTTTCCCAAATACCTTGAAACCAACAGAAAAAGGTATATAAACAGTTGTGTTTTTATTAACATTTATAAGTATATTTTCTTCAAAGAATGTATGTTTCTGAAGATCTCCGAGAGGAGTGTATATTATTCTGTATGTCCCTTCCGGTATTTTATTATAAGTTACTTTTCCAAACTGGTCGGACAATAATTCGACTGAATTAAAACTTGTTTTATTTTCAGTGTAATAAGGATTGTTTACATCTTCTTCAACTTCTTCGACACTCTGTTCTTCAAAATATACAAGCACATTCTTTACTCCGGGTTCTTTGTCATCAAAGGCTTTATTACTGTTAATATCCCTGAAAAAGACGATATTAAGATTATAATACTTTTGCCTGGGTTGTTGCCAGCCAAATGCTTTCCTTACCCCAAATTCCATGTAGTTTGCTTTATACGAGAATTTTTCACCGGTACCATTGTCAAATCTGTTACTATAAAATAATGAATTCAGTAACCTGAATGTCCATCCGGATTTCAGATAACAGAAGATCTGCGCATTTAATCCATACCTTTCGATATTAATATTACTATTATAATAATATGAGTATATCTGGAGCATTAGTATGTCCTTATATATGAATTTTTCATACTGCGGCATTATACGGAATGATTTGGGGAATAACCTGGTATAGAAATATGAATACTGCTGGTAATAACTATAAGGTCCGTAGTAGTAATTTAAAAATATTTTCCAATACCTGTGGTAGAAACTTAGTCCGGCTGATCCAACAGTAAAAGCCGGTATGCTGTTTACCTCCGTTCCCCAGAAATATGGCATATATTTATTAACATTTGTAAAACCGAAATTAATTTTGCCGCCAAGGGAAGTGTATCTGTTTTCCCCCCTCCATCTCAGTCCCAGATGAATTTTTGCTGTTGATGTGGAAAAAAACTGATCTTCATCTTCAGTAAGATAATAATTGTTTGATGAGTAGTTGTTAAGAATTGTTCCTCCGTATAAATACAGCTTAGGGAACCTGTTAGTTGCGTATGTTAAGACCAGTTGATCGATAACATTCAACATGTCAGGTAACAGGGAATCTCCATAATAGCGTGCAGGGAATACCCGGTTGTTCATATAATTGGCAGAAATATTTGAAATATTATCTAATTTATATTGCAGTGAGCTACCCAGACTGAATTGCCCTCCATAAACGCCCGTATATTCCCGTGATCCATAATAATTTTTTACATCAACTGATAATTTATCAAATCTTCCTGTATAGTTAAATATATATCCCAGCCCGTTTTTAAAATATGTAGAATCTGTATAATGTTTTGCCTGACTGACGAACAGGTTGGTAAAGAATCTGTGTTTGGTTTGCAGATTGAATTTTGCCCCGAGCGATCCCAGTTTGGAGTCAATATGCCTGTATCTGTCCTGTGAATATGCAACTCCGGAGTTAATAGAATAATTTCCGGCATAATAATTATATTTTGCTCCAATGTTGTGAATAGGAAGTACAATAGTACTGCTTGCCATAACACCAACATGATGTTGTTTATTTATGGCATACCCGACGTCAATCCCTTTTCCGGAAAAGTTTTGTCCTATTCTTGATGAAACCAGATTGCCGACACGCACATTGAGCTTTTTATCCCTGTATCCTGCATATATCCATGAATTGGTCAGAAATTTTTCCCTGATGTCACCTACATTTCTGTATCCGTAAAATACATCCCGGTCTTGTTTTAGAAGAATTATCCCCTGTATATCGGCACGAAAACTAGGGTTGTTAAAACCAAGAATGTCGCGTGCTGTCAGTTCTATAATAAGAGGCAGTCTTGCCTCATTTATTACATTTGTATAACTGTTTTCAGTTGTTTTTACCCATACAGTACGCTGAAATGTAGTATCCAGTGTGCCTGCTTTAATATTTATCATCTGCAAAGGCTTTGAATACTGGTCGTTCTCAAAATCTTTATAAACAGTAAATTCCACAGTAGTATCTGTATGGGCAGGAATATTATATGATCTTAGCAGGTGGTTGTCTTCAGACCCCGGCATTGTCAGAGCATCTCTGAGATGAAAGTCAAAATTAACTTCTTCATTCACATTGCCCCTGTTTTTGACTCGTATTCTGAAGCATACTGAACTTGTACTTTTGTCGAAATATTCAATACTGTTCAGGAAAATTACCTTGAGATCTTGTTTCTTAGGTGTTTTTAAATAACAGAATGCTTCATCAAGGATCACATCATTTTCAGAGATCAGTTTGGCACTCATTACATAAGCAATTCCTCCAAGCAGGTTTTTCGATACGGATACCCTTACAGGTATAAGCACAGAATCTCCGCTGTTTAATGTGATATTTTGATCATAACCCTTAAAAACAGACCAGGAATGAGGTATGGAATAGTCAACTTTAAAAGAATATGATTGTTGAGAGTGGTTTGTTACTTTCAGGACATTAAAGAAGCTGCTTGAAGGATCAATCGGGATATGCTCCCGGTTAAAAGACGCCTTTATCTTTCCATTACCTGTTTGAATTACTTGCGAATGGCAGACTTTTATAAATAAAATAAAAATCAATAATGTATATATATTCCTATTCAAAATATATGTTATTTACCACGTATCAAGTGTTAGTGTAAGAAAAAGATTAACAGTATAATAGTCAGCCTCTTCTCCCAATAATGTATTGTAAGGTGCAGCTGTATTATCAGGGAGTATTGTAAAGGATGTATTATCTTTCATACCACAGTAATATGATATTTCCACATTTTTATCTGTCATTTCCCCGTCATCTATCAAAGTCTGATCAGCATTAGTTAATCTGAATGTCCCTTCAGTATCATTAACTGGGTTGCAATCAAGACATTCGGCAGCAATATACAGATAATCAAGGCTTAATGTGTTTGAAACACCCTGCATGTTCGCATCCTCTGCCTTTGCAAGTAATTTCCACCTTGTATCTGCATTTAGATCGCCATCATCATTAGTATCAATATAATAAATTTCTATTTGTGTCCAGTCTTCATAATAAATACCATTTTCGTATTTTTCGAAAGAATTAAAAATAAAATTAATTGAATGCCCGCCCCTTATTGTAATACGGGCAGTCTCATTATGCTGGCTGAAAAGGCTTGCGGAATAAACCAGTAAGTAGATAAGGATTGGAAATATGTAAATTTTTTTCATGATATTACCATGTAACATACCTCATTTATAACTAAATAAAGGGATAAAGGTAATAATTTCCAAATAATAAAAAAAGAAGTCAAACAAGTAAGTCTGACTTCCTTTTTATTACCGCTTTTTGTACAAACAATTTAGTCGTGATTCTTAATTGAAAATAGTACATTAGTGGAATATCTTCCCGGTTCATAATCCTGGTCTATAAAGGATACCTGCGTCATATCAACAGTTCCCGTGCCACAATACCAGTGAATAGTAAAGGAATTATCCTGTGCATCACCACCATTATGGTCAGTAGAAGCATCAATTATCTCTTCGCCTCCATTTGAGAGATCACCAACTGTACCAGCAGAAGAAAACGGAATAGACATATTTGAAGCACCGGCTGCACCACCTGTTGTATGTGTGCCTGTACATTCAATATACATTCCAACATTTGAAAGTTCAATGTTACTTGCTGCTATACCGATGTCCCCGATCAGAGAGGCATCATCAGTATCCCATTCCATATCCCAGTCCTGTGATGCAGCTACATTAAAAGTAGTGGTGTAGTTTGCACCAGTAATACCAACTTCATATTGATCTATGTTAGTGAACACAAATTCAATATTTCCACCTGTTAAGATGTTTAGTCTTAAGATCTGGTTTAGTGTCACTCCTATCGGAACTACAGCATTGTCATGAACCGGTTGTGAAAATGCTATTGTGCCCATCAGAAGCAACCCAGTCAAACAAAATAATAACTTTTTCATACGCACGTAAATTTAAATTAATAATTATTGATCAATAAACATTTAGTTATTACGTAGAAAACCAAATGTAGTTACAAATATACAGCAAAAAAATTTTATCAACAAAATATTTTCGTTTATCAATGATATTGTTGTATTTATTTTCCAATCTTAAAAATAATTAACAAAAAAATGTTAATAGCTTAAATGTCATATATAAAACTTAACTAATTTTTGCGGTCAAATTTAAGGAATATAACAATATTAGTCAATAGAAAAATATTAAATTATTATTATTAAATACAATTTTATATTTTTGTTTTTTGAAATTCACTAATTTGATAAGTAATGAATGTATTAGAAAAATTTCTTGTTACTTTTCTGATCTTTGTTATATGCACTATAAGTTCATTCAGTCAGGATTTTGAAGTATCTCCTGTCAGTCTCAGGTTTACAGCAGAACCAGGCGATTCACAGAGCAAAAATGTTACGGTCACAAATCATTCGAATAAAAAAACAACATTCAGCCTTACAATCAAAGATTTTTTTTATGAAGCAGATGGCACTGAGAGAAAGCTTGCTTCCAATTCGATCAAACGATCATGTGCAGAATGGCTTAATATAAATCCTTCTTTTCTAGAGATAAACCCAAATGAATCACAAGATGTTACTGTTACAATAATGGTGCCTGCAGGTGAATATTCAACACGATGGACCAGGATTTATGTGCAGGCTGTCAAGGAACAGACAACATTCGATGTTGATAAATCTCTGAGTACAGGCATTGCTGTTCATGGTGCAATTGCTATTGAGGTAAATCAGTCACCCGAATCGAATAGTAACTTTAAAGCAACAATAAGCAATCTTGCAGAAAAAAAATCAGAAGGAGACAGTATAAGGATTTTTACTGCGTATGTGAATAATATTGGGGATAAAATTATTAAATCCAGAGTTTATCTGGTGGTATCAAATATTCAGACTGCCGAAGAAACCAAATATGATCCTGTGATCGTAAGGGTTTTTCCAGAATCATCCCGGATAGTTGAATTGAAATTACCTCCCGGACTACCACCAGGAAGATATGCCCTTGCAGCAGTACTTGATTACTGGCAAAATGCTAATCTTGAAGGAACGCAAATTATTATAGAAATTAAATAAATATCCGTTCTCTAAAATGCTGCTTAATGAAAACGGGCGATAATCTTTCTTATATTTTTTACTGTAGTATTAAAAGTATATATTGTATTTCTCTACTATTCTTACTTAAATATCATAGAATTCTGTGTTTGATTATAATGCAGTTTCTTACAATTACTGTTTTTTCACAACATAATCTTGTTAGGGTTTACTATAGTAATTCAAAAAGTATCAAAGAAGAGTATTATGCCATTATTAAAAATAATGATACAATTAAAAACGGTGATTATAAATATTTTGATAAGACCGGCAATCTTATTCAGGAAGGCAAATATGTAAATAATAAGTTGGATAGTATCTGGAATATTTATTATCCTGCCGGTGAAATAAAAAGTAAATACCAATATCTTGGGGATAAGAAAAACGGACTATATGAAGCATATTATCAATCCGGTGCAATAAAGACAACAGGGCAATATGCCAATAATATGAAGGATGGGTTATTCAGGACATACTATGAAACTGGTGAACTGATGGAGGAAGCTTATTACAGAAACGATATGTTAAACGGTATTTCAACCGGATATCTTAAAGATAAGAGTCTGAAATTTAGGATAAACTTCCAAAACAATATTAATTACGGATTATGGGAGAAATACCATGATAATGGTAATATAAACTACAGAGGTAAAAAGATCGGAAATATTTATATTGATACATTATATACTTACAACAAACAGGGATATTTACAAAGAGTGTCAATATACAAACAGGGAAAACTGAACGGGGAGTTCAAAACATATTATGAGAACGGGCAATTGCAATTCACGTGTAACTATATAGACGGAATGATTGAAGGAGAATATTTTGAATATTTCAGTGATGGAAGTCTTATGCAGGAAGGTAAATATGCCGGTAATAATAAAGTGGGAATCTGGAAGGCATACTACCTGACAGGGGAGTTGTTCTCAAAAGGTAAATTCATAGATGATAAATATATGGGTCAATGGTACGTATATTACGGGAATGGTAATATAAAACAGGTTGGGGATTTTGATAATGGAATTGAAACAGGCAGGTGGAAATATTTTTATGAGAACGGTAATCTGAAGAGAACAGGCATATACATAAACGGATTAAAGCAGGGTATATGGAAAGACTATTACAAGGACGGACAAATTTATTCAATAGCACATTATATAAATAACATTCCGGATGGTGTTGTCTGGTTTTTTGATAAAGGGAATAAAATAAATAATAAGACAATTTATATTTCCGGAAAAGATATAAATATCTTATAAGTATTTAATAATATTGACCACAATTAATATAAATATCCTATATTACCAAAGATGAAGATCAATAATGATTATCCAATTACAATATGTAAATTTTAATTTATGGGAAATAATGACAGAGGAGAAAATAATAAAGCAGTGAATTTTTCATTGTCAGGGAGGAATAAAATAATATATATTCTGTTTGGAATAATTCTGATCACTATTTTAATTTACTCAAACTCAATAAACAATGACTTTGTTAATTTTGATGATAATATTTATCTGACTGAGAATATTGATGTTCAAAATCTTTCCTGGGAAAATGTAAGTAAATTTTTTTCTTACCAGTATTATGGCCATTTTAACCCGTTGACCATGTTGTCAAATTCAGTTGAATTCACTCTTTTTGGCATGAACCCATCGTCATTTCATCGTACAAACCTGATACTCCATATTTTTTGTGTCCTTCTAGTCTTCTTTTTCTCCTTTCTTCTTTTTACAAGGATAGATCTATCATCAGTTACAGCCTTATTATTTGCAATACATCCTATGAATGTTGAGTCTGTTTCATGGATCGCAGGCAGAAGTACATTATTATTTTCATTGTTTTACTTATTATCCCTGATTACATATATTTATTATATCAGGAACAGGAGTATAAGTTATTTATTATTTTCTTTATTATTTTTTGTATTATCCGTACTTTCAAAATCAACAGCTGTTACATTACCTGTTATCCTTGTAATTCTGGATTTATTCTATAGAAGAAAAATGAGAGTAAATATTGTACTGGAAAAAATACCTTATTTTGCTATAGCTGTGTTCATAGGGATCATCGCCATAAGGTCAGCAGGGGACTTTGGTTCAGTTAATGTTGAAGAAGAGGTCTTTTCAGCTTTTGACAGAGTATTCATTGTTAGCTATGGATTAGTATTATATTTGGTAAAGATCATTTTTCCTTTTTATC
>Ga0180433_10005527_pt1 | contig 17017 bp, 15 predicted proteins | sample SS_ome_8_FD_132980 | JGI IMG/M metagenome (GOLD analysis project Ga0180433, IMG submission 132980) | Hypersaline lake sediment archaeal communities from the Salton Sea, California, USA - SS_1_D_1 metaG | ecosystem: Environmental > Aquatic > Non-marine Saline and Alkaline > Hypersaline >... | reverse complement strand
GGTGATTTACCCGAATGATGAAGAGTTTGTGATTGGTGGATGCAAGGTACTCCGTCAAAGTGAACATGATGCAGTATGTGTTGTTGCTGCTGGTATTACCCTGCACGAAGTCCTCAAGGCGTATGATTTCTTGCTTGTGCAAAAAAATCCAATAAGCATTCGGGTGATAGATCTTTATTCGGTTAAACCGCTTGATGTCGATACGCTTATTCGCTGTGCGATAGAATCAGGCAAAAAGGTAGTAACAGTCGAAGACCATTATGCTGAGGGTGGCATTGGTGAAGCGGTTGCCACCCTTTTGTGCAATTATGGTGTGCAAGTTGAAGTGCTTGCTGTTAGGCGGTTGCCACGTTCCGGGTTGCTGCACGAGTTGCTGGCGTACTCTGGCATCGATGCCGAAGCCGTAGTAGCAAAGGTTCAAGAGATGTGCGCAGAAAATTGAGGCTTCTTTTATTTTTTCTTTTCCCTGCCGCGACGCCAGTTGTCATTGCGGCTGCGTGAGATAATTCTTTCAATGAACTGTGCGCCCTGCGTCATTTTTACGTGGGTTGAGTCCATAAGTTTCTGCCAGTACTGGCGCACACGCCCTTTTCGCTTGATGGCTTTTGGGTTCTTTTGTGACATGGCTTGTCCCCTTTTTTTGATTGGCTTATTTTTTGACAGTCTTCCTGGGGAACTGCTGTCAGGTCAATAGTGTGGGGTGGATAGGCTAGTTGTTTTGGAATTGACGCCCTAGCGTGCAAGATAAAGAGCTATGGAGCCTGCTACCGCAACGTTCAGACTTTCGGTGTGTCCTGGCATGGGTAGCGTCAAGCGCTTTTGGCATGATGCAACCCATTCAGTAGGTATGCCATGTGCTTCGCTGCCGACAACCAGGAGCATGTTAGCAAGATCCAGCTCATGTGGTTTTTGGCCGCCTTTGACCACTAGAGCACACAAAGAGGGGCGATTTGGGGTTTCAACCAACTCCTGCCAAGACAATTTAAATATGTTTGCTGTGCCAACACTGCCTGCGCTAGCTTGCACCGCTTTTGGCCCCCACGGATCGGTTCCTTCGACAGTGACAATGGTTTTTTTTCCCATGGCCACTGCAGATCGTATGAGAGTACCCATATTGCCAGGGTCTGCTACGCGAGCGAGTACTAGACCGGGGCATAGTTTTGTTGCTACAGGAGGCGAGGGTATAGCAAATATGCATAACAAGCCGCTTGGCGAACTGCAGGGACTCATTTTGTGCATAACAGTGTCGCTGACAACGAAGGCACTCTCGGGATCGGTGAATTGTGTGGTGGCAGTGAGCATTGCTTCCGTTGCAAAAACTGTAAGAGGCTTGTGGCCAGATTCGACCAGGGCTGTGCAGGTCCGTGCGCCTTCGGCTATAAATTTGCACAGATGCGCCCGATGTTTGGGCGAGTGAAGCCTGACAACTTCTTTTATAAGAGGGTTGGTGAGTGAGAGTATGATTTTCATAGCAAGGGTATTGTAGCAGTCTATTGTGGGTCGATACAGCTTATTAAGAGCTTATACGAAAATTAAGTGAGAGTTGGCAGGCTCATTAAAAGCGTATAAAACGCATCTATTACACCATAAAAGATGCGCCTTCCAATATGGATATGATACCAGCCTTTGGCAGTATGTGTTGCGCCTTCGAATACCCATGAACCTATCCACAAATAAATCTGTCAAGCCATAACATAACAACCATCAGGTGCAAAAGACCGTTCCAGTAACTGGAATTGCGCTCCCAACGGGTGACAATTCTTCGAAATTTTAGCTGTATCCACGCGAACAATCGTTCAACCATTCACCGAGTGTCTGATGGAGCAACTTTTGGACCAGGTGATTTTTTTGCATTAGGCTACACGCGTTTGGGAATGACAGGTCTAATACCCTTTTTACGTAATACCTGGCGTAGTTTCTTTGAGTCGTATCCCTTGTCAGCATGTATTTCCTTTGGGTTGGATCTTGGACGCCCCCTGCCACTACAAACGCTTACTTGTTCCAGTAACTCAATTACTTGCTCTCTCTCACTTGCCGATGCTTGTGTCGACGTGACTGCTAGTGGCAGCCTATTTCCTTCAGTTAGCATGTGGATGGTGACGCCTTTGCCCTTGCGCCCATGGGACGGCCCTTCTCCCCCTCCTTTGCCGGAGGGAAAAAGAGCCGTCGATTGCTCCTTTGTCCCAATTTATAAGCTTTTTTGCCTCTGTCATATTCAGAAGTTTCTGTTGTATTTCTTCCCAAATCCCCAACGACTGAAAAATACCAAGCCATTTATGAGCTGTTGAACGTTTTCCCCACTGACTGCCAATTGGCACGTCACACCACCTGCATCCAGTGATCAACACATACAGAATGGTGTTTAGTACCTTTCTAAAATCGGGATTGGGGCGACCAACCCGCTTGGGCCATGTTGGCAAGAGCCCTTCCAGTATCTTCCATTGTTCGTCAGTTATTCCTTTGAATCTTCCCGGCACACTCTTCCCTTTCTTGTTATATTGCTGAGGAAGAGTATTTATCACATTTCAGCGTTTGTGGATAGGTTCAGGCATGGTATCGCGGTTTGAAAAATTGCTGGACAAAGAAATTCGACACATTCCTTGCATTTCTACAACTTGCTTCTTTATTACAGTTTTTTAGGATGGTATGAATCTTCGTATAAGCTCTAAGTTATGGATTGATAAAGTTATTTATGGACAGGTTCTTGAAGGCTTCCTCTTTTATGATGTAAAAGGGGGTTTTTTATACGCTTTTAATGAGCCTTCCAACTTTTACTTAATTTTCGTATAGGCTCTTAATACTTTTGTCTATAACGCTCATTTTTTGATATAGAGAGGTTGCGAGAATGTTGCAAAAAGTTGTGAAAAGGTTGACGATCTTTTATGTGTCACAGGTTGTTTTATGCTGCGGCATGAATGTTTCTCGTGTGCATAGGGGCATTGTTATGGACTATGACAAGCAGTTGGGGCGTAGCAGCTATGTGCCAGAGGCTACCGCCCTGGAGCGTGATGTTTACGATGCGCTGAAATGTGAACCGTTTACGGCGGAGATTCCTTGTTTGGCTGTTCAGTGGAGCGCTTTTGTTAGCGATAAGCGTTTTGCTCAGCGAGTGCGTGACCTGAATTTGCACTGCCCAGGAGGTGTAACTATGTGCGTGCATGAATCGTATTCGAAGGTGGTGCCGGAGCTTCGTAAAATTGGTATCAAGTATCTTGTCACTGTGCAGTGTCCGAAGGGAGAGCACGAGGGTATTGTGATTGTGCCGATCCTCTATCCCATAAATCAAAAGGCGCCCGCGGCAGCGAAGAAAGACTTGCTCTATTCGTTTGTCGGTGCGCGTACTTGTGCGTTGCGCGAGAAAGTTTTGCGATTGCACTCAAGAAAGGATGTGAGGATTATAAAAAGGCCGAAGTTTACTTACTTTGTCCATAGCGCTAGCACTCGAGCAAAATGGATGCGTGAATACAAAAATATCATGTCTAGGTCACGGTTTAGTCTGTGTCCGCGTGGTAACTCTCTTAATAGCTATCGTTTAACAGAGGCTCTCTTTGCTGGTGCTATTCCTGTTATAATAGCCGATGGCATTTGCTTGCCAGCTGGTTTTGACTGGTCGTCCTGCCTTATCTTTGTGCCAGAGAAAGCTGTTGGTCAATTGGATTCAATAATACGTGCGATCCCGCCAGAGAGGGAAGCAAAAATGAGGCAAGCATGTCTAGAGTTGGGCCAACTATTGCAACGTGATCCGGCTTATTTTGTTCGTTACTATTTTGACAAGGTGCTGGGCAAGGGCGGCGTGACATGTCAGCTTGTCGGGCAATGTCCTTCTCGGAGTAACTAGAGGCTGGCTGCCTTGCTTTCGATTTCCCTGGCATTGTTGCCAGTAACGCGACCTGCTTGTTGTCCGTTGCGGAAACAGAGGACGGTTGGAATTGATCGAACGGCATATTTTTTTGATATTTGTGGATATTGATCGATGTTGACTTTCAGAAACAGTGTATCTTTGCGTCTGTTTGCCATACGTTCGAGTGCGGGCGCTAGTGCATTGCAAGGTCCGCACCACGGTGCATATAGATCGACAACAAGTTTGTCGATGTAAAGGGCCTTTCTAAAGGCTTCATCGGCAGAGAGTCCAAGTTTTTGTGCCAGCTCATCGAGAGAGATAACGTTGCCGGTGTATTGTGCGAGTTGTCGTTTTGTTTTACCAGCATTGTCTGCCAGTATAGAGCCGAAACTGGTAATCATTACAAGGCTGAGGAACCATACTTTTTTCATGGATAACTCCTGAATTTTTGGTGCAGGTGAAGTATATGGTGTCGCTTGGAATCCTAACGCGTAGCTTATGGCTGTCAATGTAGAAATCATCTATCGGAAACAATGTGACCATCAACCAGCTCTATGACGCGGTTGGTAGCTTGTGAGAGTTCTTTGTCGTGTGTGACGATAACGACGGTTTTACCCTCTTGTGTATTGAGGCGTTTAAACAGATCAACGATTACCTGACCTGTTTTAGAATCGAGATTTCCCGTTGGCTCGTCGGCAAATATAACTGTTGGATTATTGACTAGGCCACGTGCAATGGCAACGCGTTGGCGTTCGCCGCCGGAGAGTTGGCTGGGGTAGTGATGAAGTCTGTCGCTAAGGCCTACAAGCTCGAGATCCTTTTTTGCAGCTTCGCGCGCTTCATGCTCTGATGCATTACCGTACAATTTGGGTAGAGCTACATTGTTAAGGGCATCTAAATCTTCAAGCAGGCTGAATTGCTGAAAGATGAAGCCAATTTTTTTGTTTCTGATGTGTGCCAATTCGTCGGGTGACATTTGCGAAACAAGTTCATTGTCGAAGTAGTATGAGCCGGTTGTGGGCACGTCAAGGCAACCAAGAATGTGCATGAGAGTCGATTTGCCTGAGCCAGATTTACCGGTAATTGCTAACAGCTCACCAGCTTCTACGGTGAGGTTTATATTTTTCAAAACCTCCAGTTTGCTATCGCCCATGGTGTATGTTTTGGAAATGTTTTGTGCCTCAAGTAATGGCATCAGCAACCTTTTTTATTGCTCACGTAACGCGTCGACAGGGTTGAGTATAGATGCTTTGTATGCGGGGTAATAGCCAAAGAACAGACCAATGGCAATGGTAACCAAGAGTGAGAGAAGGACAGGTATTAGTTGTATGGTGCCAGGAAGATTGGTGAGTACGCCAAGAATGTATTGTAATACTGAACCAATAATGGCTCCAGCGGTACCACCGGCGGTGCATAAGACAAGTGCTTCGAGGAGAAATTGCTTGCGAATATTTCCCTGTGTTGCGCCGATGGCAAGTCGTACGCCTATTTCTCGCGTTCGCTCGCTGACCGAAACGAGCATAATGTTCATGAGGCCAACACCGCCAACAATGAGCGAAATAAAGGCGGCAATGAGGCCAAAGAGTTTGATAATCTGGGAAGCAATATCAGCTGATCGTGCGATAGACTGTTGTTCAAGGATGGTGAAGTCGTCCGGGTCATCATCATCAAGTTTGTGTGAGAAGCGAAGAATTCGTCGTATTTGGCGTACCGCTTCTTCAGAAGATGCGTCTTCTGCTACTTTCAGCGCAGCAAAACCCATATCTCCCTCTGCTTGATTGGTCGTGGCAAAAAGACGGTCGGCAACACTATATGGAACGTAGACTTTGTCGTTTGGATCTCGACCGCCGAGAAAGTAGCTGATTTTGTCGATTTTGCCGATAACGGTGAAGGGAATGTTATCAATCAAGACTGTCTTGCCTACTGGATTTTCTTTTCCGAATAGTTTTTCGGCGGAGTTGTAAGCCAGCACGGCAACCTTTGCGCGTTCTTTGACGTGTTTATCGGAAAAGAATGTGCCGTACAGGATAGTGTTTTGAGAGATTGTGAGCATTTCGGGGTCAACGCCCCAGACAAAGTCTTGGATGCTTTGTATGCCATATTCCGTTTTGTTCAGTGAGTCTTGCCCGCGGGAAGCAAAAGTTATTGAAGGGACCTGTTTGATGATTGCTTCAAGGTCGCGTTCTTTGAGCCATGCTTCGCCCAGCGCATCAGATTGAGTACTGCCCCGTTTAAAGATATTGCCGCGTATGATGTAGATGGCATTTTCACCCAGTGCCATGATTTGTTCACGTACACGCTCCTGGGCGCAGCTGCCGATAGAGAAGGTGACAATGATAGCGGCGATGCCAATGATAACGCCGAGCATAGTGAGTGATGAGCGCACCGTATGCTTGAGCAGCATGTGCATCGAAGTGCGCAGTAGTATGATGTTGTTCATCTACTTATTCCCGAAGCCGCTACTGAAGAAGCGCTGAAATATTTTCTTCATCACATCTTCGTCTGCAATATCGGTTACAATTTTTTCGTTTGGCTCCAACCCAGAAAGAATTTGATAGTAGGCATAGTCGTCAGCGCCAACTTCAACGGCCCGTTCAGTAAATGTTTTATCGGCGTATACCCACAACGTTTCGATATTACCCTTTGCCGAAAGTTCGGATCGTTCTTCAGGTTGTAACTCTTTGTACATATAGCCAAGCGCATCGGCAACCTGTTTGATGGTGCGTCTGTTGAGTTTTAAGACATAGCCGGGCACTGCCATGATGTCGGTTAGTCTGCTGACGCTAATACGTGCATCAAAGCTCATTTGTGGAAAATATTTGAGCTTGCTGTTGTCGACCGGCACCGTTGCGGTATAGCTAACATTGCCGCTTTTGGTGATTGGAGCTTTGCTGATATCAGTGATTTTCCCTTGAAACACCTCTTTGTTGTAGGCGTCGAAGGTGAGAAATGCGCACATGCCTTTTTTAATCATACCAATGAAACTTTCATCGATTTCGATCTTTGCCTCCATAGCCTTAATGTCTTTGGCTATGGTGTATAAGAGTGTTGCAGGTGAAGCTAGGGTTACCGTTTCACCTTCGCGTGAAACCTTGCTGATAACCAGTCCGTCATCGGGTGCTTTTATCTGTTTGTTATCGAATACAAGTTTCGCCCTTTCATAGCGTGCCTTGTCATAATTTACGCGTTCACGAGCAGCTTGCAGGTCTCGCATGGTGCGTTCAAATTCATCATCAGAGATGTGTTTGAGTTGATAGAGTTTCTTCTGACGCTGGAAAAATTTACATTGGTAGGCATACTCTGCCTGTGATTTGCGCCATGCAGCTAATCCCTCACGTACCTCAGTATCTTCTTTGCTGTCATCGATTTCGGCAAGCAATTGTCCTTTTTTAACAGGGTCGTTTTCACTGACATGCATTTTCTTGATGATGCCGGGAACTAAACTACCGATGCGCATCGAGTCTTCGACTTCAATGTAGCCGGTTGCCTTGACCACTTGCTCAATTGTACGGATTTCTGGTGTAGCAACTTTGTATAGCTCTTGCTCACTGCCTTTGCGCCAAAAATAGTTCCAGACGATAGCGACCGCTATGAGCGAACCCAAAGCGATTGCCGCGTTTCTTACCTGTCTGCTTTGCATTGTTTTCATAATGGTGTGCAGCTTGTATCGGTTGTATTTGGGTATCCACACTTATAGAGCAGCTCGCGTGAGGCAAGGGCTGCATTGGACTTCGTTTCTGTATAGGCAAACTGAGCCTGTTCAAATGATCGCTTAGCGGCATCGAATTCGGGCGAAGAAATGAGACCGAGGGCGGCTCGTGCTTCTTCTTTAGCATACATCTGCTCGGCAGCAATGAGCGCTCGTTCAGCGGTGTCAAGGTCACTAAGCTGTCGACTCATGGATGCGTATCCACTTTCGACTTCTCGTTTAATGGTGCGGAATGTGTCATTTCGTTCCGCAATAGCTTTGGCTACGGCTGCCTGCGCACCAACGGCTTTGTGGGCATTTGCCAGACCATCGAACTCCCAGTTGAATTCAACGCCAAACTGCCAGAGTGGTGCTTTGCGTCGTTCTATAGTGCCGCCTCTGACTCCGATTGGGCTGAACCAGCTTATCAAGCCGCCACGATCGAGCTGTACATAGGTTGACACAGAGGGCAAGTAGCTCTTGGTGTACAGTTCTTCTCTAATTTGTTCACGTTTTATTTCTTCAGCCTTGATTTGCAGCTCCTTGCGGTGTTGCCCTGCCTTGGTTAGGTAGAAATCAAGCTCATGCTCTGCGCCAAAGATTATAGATTCGTTAACGAATCCTTCCGTATCGGGATCACTCAGTGGTGCGGATACTTCATGAGCTATGCTAGTTTGTATGTTGCTCCATGCCTCTCCTGCGTCATCGGTGTAGCGCGCGACGGTGCGACGGTCATCGGCGAATTGTGCTAGCGTGGCGAGTGCGCTAGGAAGGTCTCGTAAGCCTATTTCTACGCGGCATTTTTCTGCTTCCAAGAAGCTGCTGGCAGCTTCTTTTGTGGCAGCAATGTAGGGATGCTTATGGGTGAGCTTCCACAATGTTATGAAATCCCGCTCTACTTCCCAAGTTATTCTATCGCTATTGATAAGCTCGTCGAGTTGAGCCATGTAGGTTTCTTGGCGTGCTATGCGATAATTTTGCACGGGGCCGGCTAGATTAATAAGCGTTTGGTAAACGGTTAGGTAGACTCTGTTTTTTGCAAAGACATTTACGCGCTCTTGGAGGATATCGTCGCTGCGGCTGCCGGTGATGTAGGCGGTGCTGAGTTTTAACTGTGGCAGGTAGCCGCTGAGTTCTGCAAAAGAGTTAGCTTTGCGTTTACGTGTTTCTTGTTCGCGTGCTCGTTGGTCACTTCTGTTTACCTTGGCGACGCGCAGAGCGTTTTCGATAGTTAGTGGTTTACAGAAGAGTTTTAGGGGATCCATTTGCTCTTCGGCAAAAAGCCAAGGCGTGTTGGCTACGAATAAGGTGGCGAGAAACAGTCCTACTTGTGGTGTCATCGACAGAGCCTGTCGAGTTATCGGATGAGACAAACAGGTTGACACTTGGTTCACTCATACATCATGACGTGTCGTTTGCCAATCCGGGTGCCGCGATGAGAAGAAGCAGGGTGAGAAAAAAGAGAGCCGCATGAGGATGCTCTACGTATCTTCATGCGGCGCTTGACGAGCAGTATGTTTATTCTTCGTCTGCGTGGCATTCACAACAGCAGCAATCTGGGCATTCGCACTTACGGCACTCGCCCTCCGGTCTGTTAGGATTACCACATTTTGCGCATCGGCATGGGCATTGTCCGTGATTTTCCATCTTCGCCTCTCGAACAGCAGTTTTCTTGCTATTACCACTCTTTTTGTAGTCTTTCATAGACTCAGTAGTCTGTGCAACGGTTTCACCAGACTTTTTGCTTTTTTTTTGAGTAGATATAGCACCGTTGCCCTGCTTGCATTGCTTGCAGCGGCCCTTGCTTCCCTCATGTTTTTTGTACCATGACATGAGGCTATTGCGTTTTTCTGCATTTCCGGACTTTGGTCCTTTTTTCATGAGCCCCCCTCGGCCTCCCTAAAAAGGCCATTGTTCGTACCAATCTGAAGGCTCACCCCTCATCGATAACGGTATCACGTTTAGCTTTCAAAAGTGAATAGTCACTGAGATTTTTTGTTTGCTAGAGAATGTAAGGTGCGAAAAATGGTTCTTGCAGGGGGTCTTGAGTTGCTCTTGATTGTTAAGCTCGTGCCACGGATTCGAGGGATCGGCGACGGTGACCGCCTATGTGCCAGCGTCGCCGTCTGAAGACGAGACCACTTCCTATTTCAGTCGTTGCAGCAACAGCCTGTTGAGTTTCTTCTTTTAGTTTTTGCAGTGCATCACCAGGGGAAAGTTTTTTTAGTTCGGCGAGCTGTGCTTCGAGTTGACTGCTAATTGTTTTAAGCAAATCGAGTCGTTCCTCCATCGATTTTTCCTGTGCAATCAGGCTAGGTGTTACGTCTTCAGGGCATTGTGCTTCGCGAGCAATGTTGCATAAATCAGCAATAATTTCTGTCTTGGTTTGACGAGCAGCTTCTTTTTGAGTCGTAACCTGCTCGCTGTCGTTGGCGTTGTCTGCAATCTCGGTGTCTGGGGCAAGTTTATCGAGTTCTGTTTTCAGATCTTTGTAGAGCTTCTTAATCTGACTGTCAGTGGACGGTATTGTTTCGTTGGCGATACGTTCTATGACTGCTGTGGCGTCGCTGAGCTTGTTGGTGACGTTACCATCCGATTGTGCAATGGCGGTAACTTGGGTGTTGATGCGCATGAGGTTGCTCTCAGGATTACTGCTGAGGGCGATGGTGTCCAACGTACTTTTTGCGTCTTGTTTGACGGCGCGTTGCTCATCAGTGATATTGAGCTGTGGGGCTATTTCATCAAGGTTGCTATTTATTGAGTTGTAGAGTTCATCCTTAGTTGTTTTCTTTTCTTCATCGAAAGCGGTGGGCGGAGCTTCATCATTTGCTTTCTTATCTGGCTCTGGGTTGACGGTTGTTGCTACCATTATTTTTATTTTTTCTAGGGCTTTGTCCCTCGTGGTCGCGGCAAATTCTTGTTTGCGGAGGGTCATTTGGTTTCCGATAATCTCCAGCAGTGCGAGGCGTTCGTTTTCTGTTTTGTCCTTGGCTATTTCACTTGGCGCGACACCGGGGCAGTCTGATTTTTGTGCGATGCTGCAAAGATCGGCGACTATGAGTTGTTTTGTAGCGCGTGCAGCTTTTTTTATTTCGTTATCTTTGCTGCCAGGAGCGATTGCTGTGTCTGCTGCAACTTTGTCGAGTTGGGCTTTTACTTTTTCGTATTGCTGTTTAATTTTTGTAGCTATAGGGAGTTCAGGAGTTGTTGTTTCTTCGGCATCATCCTTTTTTTCGATGATTTCTTCTTTGCTTTTCTCCTGTAAGCCTGAGGTTTGTACCTCTCCTGTCTTAATTTGTTCCAACTGTGTTTCTATTTCGCTCGGTTCTATCTTTTTTTGTAGCGGCTGGACAGATTCCTCAACCCTCTTCAGCAATGCAAGGCGTTCCTCCAAGCTTCCACCCTTGGCAATATCAGTTGGCGTGATTCCTTCAGGGCATTCCACTTCTTGAGCGAGGCCGCAGAGGTCTGCAACAATTGCTTCTTTTATTTTGCGCGCTTCTTCTTTGAGTTGGTCATTGGGGGCAAGTTCATCTATTTTTTTTTGCACAGCGGTATACAGTTCAACAATTTCAGTCGTTCTGACTTCAGCTTCTTCTTTAGAGGTTTCGACCTCATCTTCTGCGGCTTCAGCTTCCTCATTGATGACGCTTACCGTTTTGTCGAATGTTGGGCTTGTGATTGCTTGTACCCTGGTGTTAATGTCGTTCAATAGTTTTTGTTTGTCGCTTATGGAGAAAAATTTTTCATCTTCAGCGAGGATTCCTGCCAATTTTTCGATAGCCTGCCTGCGTGCTGCTTGCTGATCAGGTGAAAGCTCATCTTCCTTTGTTGCTTCTGTTGCAACTCTTTCTTCTATCGAACGCAAGGTGGCAATCATTTCCTGACGAGTCTTGTCGTTTTCAGTATCTGCTCCCGCAATAAGGTACGTAGTGCTTGCAATGATCCAGAGTTTGAGCATCGGCGAAAGGTTTCTTTCTTTCCAGTATTTTGCTTCATCGATTGCTTTTTTGGCGATTGCTTTTTTAGTGTGGTGTTTTGGTTGGCAGGCGAGTGTCGTATTATTTTTTTCTTTTTTGTTGTTTCGAGAAAGAAGCCATGCGATGTGTAGCGTTGCGGTGTCGCTGAGTCTTTCGGCTGATTCGCTGCCGGATTTTTCTGCGAGATTATGGGTTAGTTCGGCCATGTCTTCCAGTGAATCCAGTAGATCTTTTGCACTTTGTGGAAGCGTATTGCTTTGTCCTGAGCATTGGATTACAAGCTTTGTTTCGTAGAGAAAGAGATCTAGTCTGACAGTTGCTGGTCGTGTTTTATAGGCAGCGACATCGTTTAATTTCTGGGCTACATCTTTCATCGTTTCTAATCGTGAGCTTGATATGGTTCCCTCTAGAGCGGCAGTGGCGGCATTATATTTTTTTTGAAGCGTCTCACTAGGAGCTGTTCCTTTAATTCTACCGAGCTCTTGTATTATGATGTTACGAGAATCATTTGCTGCACACAGTAGTAATGAGAAGATGGTTTGAATGGCCAGAATTCTTATGAGTTGTTTCATATACGGTTCCCTTTTTTGTGGGGGGCGAGATTTCTTCTATTTCAATTGATATAGAACAAGTTGTGGTTACTGTGAATAGCTTTGATTAGTGGTGGTAGATGAGATCCGTTTTACTTCCCCCGGCCCTTGGTCTATAGTCCAGCTCGTGACATTTGAGGCTGGGGTAGTTGATGAAAAGTCTTTCTCTTTCATATCAAAAAAGCTGTTTAGTTGGTACTGCGCAACTAGCTGCTCTGGGTGATAGCTTAGCGGTTGAAATTGCGTCTGTTCGGCAAGCGCTGGGGGATGGATATCAGACGCAGTATGCCTTTATCAACCTTCTTGCTGACAAATCGATGCGGGTATCCGTTAAAAAAGTAGTTGCACAGGTCAACAACCCCACGGTTACAGCTCTTGTTGTCGTAGGCATTGGCGGCTCTAGTCTTGGTGCCAAGGCGCTTCATGAGGCATTATATGGTGTTGTGTCAAACGAACTTGATATCGTTCCAAAGATCTACTTTGCCGAAACGGTTGATCCTGATGTAATTGCCAGGATTGTTGCGATTATTGAGCAGGAGCGAGCGCATGGCGGCAGAGTATTGCTTAACCTTATAAGCAAGTCGGGTAAAACGACCGAGACGATAGCAAACTTCGAGGTGCTTCTTGAGGTTTTTGCACAGACGCTGGGGCCAGAAAAGCTGCAAAAAAGTATCGTCGTAACGACCGATGACGGTTCTGAGTTGTGGAGCATTGCGGAGCAAGAGCAGTTTATGTGTTTGGCGATTCCCAAACATGTGGGTGGCAGGTTTTCAGTTTTTTCTGCAGTTGGTCTTTTTCCGCTTGCATTGTGTGGCGTCGATATTGACGCGTTGTGCACCGGGGCAAGTGACATGCTCATGCGTTGTCTGCAGACAGAGCTTTTTGATAATCCTGCAGCATTACGAGCGGCAATTTTATATGAGCACTACACGTGTGGTATAAACATTCACGACACCTTTGTCTTTTCGGTCGATCTAGAAAGTGTTGGCAAGTGGTATCGCCAGTTGATGGGTGAGAGCGTTGGCAAAGCGCTGAACAGGCGTGGTAAAGAGGTGCATGTTGGTATTACGCCGACCGTTTCTGTGGGTAGCACCGATCTGCATTCTGTTGGGCAGCTTTATCTTGGCGGCCCTTACGACAAGATGACGACATTTGTAAGGGTTGAGCAGTTCGAATCTTCTATGGTTATACCAACTATTTCTGCTTATGATGCGCTTGTACAAAACATTCAGGGTCGGTCGTTAGCAAGTATAATGGAAGCAATATTTGATGGTGTGCAACGTGCGTATGTGAATGCTAAGCGACCATTTGTTTCCCTTCATCTGCCTGAAAAATCTCCTTATTGCGTGGGGCAGTTGCTGCAGATGTATATGCTTGAGATTGTCTACCTAGCCTATCTGTTGGATGTTGATCCATTCGATCAGCCACAGGTTGAGCTCTACAAGAAGGAAACAAGGGAGATCTTGTCGCATGGCTAGCTGCACGATCATTATTTTGGGTGTTACAGGAGATTTGACACGTCGCAAGCTTATTCCGGCGATATATAGGTTATTGGCGGGCGGCAAGCTTGATGATTTTGCGCTCGTGGGTGCGGCCATAGACGATGTTGGTCCTGATGAGGTGTTGGCCGGTGCACGTCAGTATTTGCGTAGTGTGGATGAGGATGTGTGGCAGCGATTGGCAAGTAGGACCTACTACCAGCAGCTTGACTTCCTTGAGGCTGGAGACTTTGTCAAGTTGGCGGGCCTGGTTGATCGCGTTGAAGAGGAACATGATCTTTCGGGCTCGCGCCTTATCTATATGGCAGCGTCGCCTGACTATTTTTGTGCTATTACACATGGCATTGCCGCTACGGGTATTGCGCAGCGTCGTGGTGCAGGCGAGACGCTATGGCATCGCATTGTGTACGAAAAGCCATTTGGTCACGACTTGGCATCGGCGCATGAGATCAACGATTGCATTGCCGATCAGTTCCATGAGGCGCAGGTATATCGTATCGACCACTACCTAACCAAGGAGTTGGTTAGCAATATTGCACTTGTGCGTTTCACCAATATTGTTTTCGAGCCATTGTGGAATAGGCACTACATAGATCAGGTGCAGATTGTGCTGAGTGAAGAGGTTTGTATTGAGGGGCGCGGGGCTTATTATGACGCTTATGGCGCGCTTCGCGACGTTGTACAGAATCACATGTTAGAGTTATTGGCGCTTGTGGCGATGGAGTCCCCGGAAAAACTGACCGGACGCTTCATTCAAGAAGAGCGTGCAAAGGTTTTGCGACGTACGCGTGCAGTTGACGGTGTGCTTGGTCAATATGCAGGCTATCGTGATGAAACGGGTGTACCGTTGGATTCCAATACCGAGACATTTGCTCTACTGCGTCTTGAGGTTGATAACCCTCGATGGGAAGGTGTGCCTTTCTACCTTAAAACAGGTAAGTGTTTGGAAGCGACTGAGTCTGCTATTCATATTCGTTTTAAACCGACCGATTGTTTGTTGGCACGTAATTGTCCGGTTGCGTCAAACTGGTTGACGATACGAGTTGCTCCCGATGCGGCTTTCATTTTGAGCTTGAATGCAAAAAAAGTGGGGCATGCTGAAGAGCTGGCGCCGATTGCGATGGAGTTTTGTCACAGCTGTGCCTATGGACCGCTGACACCCGAGGCATATGAAGTATTGCTTGAAGAGGTTATGAAAGGTGAGCGGACGGCTACAGTTAGGTTTGATGAAATTGAATATGCATGGCAGATCATAGACCAGGTGAGAAATATGGATTTGCCATTACATCAGTATGTACGTGATGCAGAGGGGCCGGAACAAGCGCTTGCGTTTGCAAATAAATACGGGATACGGTGGCGATCATGATAGTTGGTTTAGTTGGCCTTGGTTGTATGGGCAATGCGCTTGCACAGCGCTTGGTGCAGGCCGGCATTACCGTTTGGGGCTTTGATCTGAACGATGCGGCGCAACATCGTGCGGCTGAGTTGGGGGTGCAGATTGCAGATACGTTGGCCGATATTGGTAAACAAGCGCGTGTAGTCATGCTCATGGTGCCGGCGGGCGAGGTAACTGGGAAGGTGATTGAGGAGTTGTTGCCGCATCTGAAGGCCGGTGACATTCTGATTGATGGTGGAAATAGCAACTTTCACGATTCAATTAGGCGAGCATGTGCGTTGAAGGATGTTGGCATTGCACTTCTAGACTGTGGTGTTTCCGGAGGCCTGCAGGGCAGAGCGCGGGGTTTTTGCTTGATGATTGGCGGAGAGAAGGCGGCATATCGCAAGGCACATCAGGTATTAGCTGCTATTGCTGCACCGGGTGCGGTTGCTCACGTTGGTACCAGTGGCGCCGGTCACTATGTGAAAATGGTGCACAATGGTATTGAGTATGCATTGCTTGAGGCGTATGGCGAGGGATTTCATTTGTTGAAGGACGGCTTCTTTCAGGATGAGTCGCTTGATCTTGAGGAGATTTCTCGCATTTGGAACAGTAGTGCAGTGATTCGTTCTTGGCTGCTTGGATTGGCGCATGGTGTGTTTTCACATGATCAGGAGTTGCATCATATCTCTGGTGAAGTTGCCGAAGGTGGTACGGGGCGCTGGGCGGTTGAGGAAGCGCTTGATGCAGGTGTACCAGTTCCGGTGATAAAAGCTTCGTTTGAGGTGCGTGAATGGTCTCGGGTAACCGGTGGCAGTTATGGCACGAAGGTAGTGGCAATGCTGCGTCAGCAGTTCGGCGGGCATGCGGTCAAGAAGGCAAAGGATGGCGATGAAGATAATTGATATCAGTTGGCCGATCTCACCAGACATGACTGCATACAAAGATCACCCTATTGTTTCATTCGAACCGACCAAGCGGTTTGAGCAAAATGGCGCGCGTGAAACAAAAATTACACTTGGCTCTCATACTGGTACGCATGTTGATGCGCCAGCGCATTTTTTTGAACGCGGTGACACTATCGACAAGTTGCCATTGGAGCGGCTTGTTGGTCCGTGTGTTGTGCTTGATTTGACGCATGTTAAAAAAAAAGTTACACGCGATGATTTAGAGCACTATGACTTGGACGAGGGAGAGGTTGTTTTGTTAAAAACAAAAAATAGTGATAAGGCGCCGACATCTTCCTTTGATTCAGCTTTTGTATACCTCGACGAAAGCGGCGCGCACTATCTTGCCGAGTGCCAAGTTGGCGCAGTTGGCATTGACTACCTGGGTATCGAGCGCGATCAACCAGATCACACAACACACAGAATGCTCATGCGAGCAGACATACCGATTATCGAGGGTCTACGGCTGAAAGATGTTGAGGAAGGCGAATACATTTTGTTTTGCTTACCGCTAAAACTTGTTGGCATTGATGCAGCGCCAGCGAGGGCATTATTGTTGGATGATGAGGAGGAATAGTTTGGATTAGAGTGTTCCATGCAAGAAAGTGTGGGAGTTTGGCTGAGGTGAAGGTATCTCGTGTCTGAATAACAAAGGAGTGTTTAATGAAGAGGTTTTGGTTGTTGATGCCTTTGATTTGCGCATCTGTTGCTGTCTGCGACGAATGGTGGCAGGAAGATATACCTAAGCGCAATCTTGGCCAGATGCAAAATGACGGTGAGTTTCGGGTTATTCAGAAATTCATCAAGTCTGGTGACATTGTTTTTGATGGTGGGGCAAATGTTGGCCTATGGAGCGCCCAGGTTGTTAAAACTAAAAAAGATGTAGCCATATATGCCTTTGAGCCAACGCCAGAAAGCTTTGAGAAGGCCAGAAAAAAACTTGTCGGAACGCAGGTTAAGCTTTTTCAGCTTGCTCTTGCAGAGGCAGATGGCGAGAAGGTGTTTTTTTGCTACCCCGGTGGATCGCAATATTACAATAGCTTTTTTGACTGGATGGGGGGTAAGCAAAAGCAGAAAGTGAAGGTGCAATGTCG